>ORJL011419420.1_pt1 | contig 29501 bp, 24 predicted proteins | sample 1779941 | NCBI WGS metagenome assembly ORJL01 (sample SAMEA104232317, study PRJEB22302) | groundwater metagenome | biome: forest; feature: aquifer; material: groundwater | place: USA | collected 2011-08-07 | depth 5.8 m
CATCTGGCCCTCCACATAGGTGGGATGGATGGCCTTGCCGGCGTCCTGCACCACCGTGTAGCGGAGGATGGTAACTTTGCCAGTTTCCGGGTCCACCTCCACGTCGGCGATATGGGTGGTAAAGGCGTTGCCAACGCCGCGTGGGTCCACCGTGGCGCTGCCCACGATGGGACAGCCGGTGGACAGGAGCCGCGCGGCCAGTTGTTTGAAGGTGAGCTTGAGTTCAGGGTCGGACTTGTGGGCAATGACCCCATCCTTGTACTCCACGTCTTCCGGCTTGACCGACCAGATAGTGGCAGCGCGCTCCACCATCTGCCGCTTGATGTCCTCAGCAGCCAGGTAGCAGGCCCAGCCTGATTTGAAGGTGGCACCGCTGCCTCCTGTGGTGGAGGTGAAGCCGATGGAGTCGGTGTCGGCCACGAAGGGCTTCACATCTTCCACGGGTATGCCCAGCACCTCGGCCAACTGCATGGACACGGTGGTCCTGGTGCCGCCGATGTCAGGCGAGCCTTCCACCAGGCTGACGATGCCGTCGGCGTTGACGCTGGCAACGGCGCTGGCGGGGCCGCCGCCGTTGAACCAGAAGCCCGTTGCCACGCCCCTGCCACGGTATTTCCCGCTAACGGGTGTGGTGTAGTGAGGATGCTCCTTGGCGGCTTGAAGGGTCTGCACGCAGCCGATGCGCTGGAACACAGGCCCGTTGGCGCGGCGCGTGCCCTCCTTGGAGGAGTTCAGGATGCGAAACTCCAGGGGATCCATAGAGAGCTTACGGCACAGCTCGTCAACGGTGGTCTCCATGGCGAAGGCTGCGGCGGGGGAGCCTGGGGCGCGATAGGCCGCGGTCTTGGGGGAGTTAGTTACTACGTCGAAGCCTTCCACGCATACGTTTGGAATGTTATAGGGTGAAAAGATGCACATGGCCCCGGGCGATACAGGAGACCCAGGGAAAGCTCCGGCCTCATAGACCAGGTGGGCTTCAGCGGCTACCAGGCGTCCTTGCCTGGTGGCGCCAAGCTTCACGCGGATGTGGGTGCCAGAGGTGGGGCCTGTGCCCTCGAACACTTCGGCGCGGGTCATGGCCAGCTTGACTGGGTGCCCGCCGCTCTTCTTGGAAAGGAGAGCCGCCACAGGCTCCAGGTACACGATGGTCTTGCCTCCAAAGCCTCCGCCTATCTCCATGGGATACGCCTTCGCCTTGGAGACCGGAACGTTCAGAATAGTGGCGGTCTGGTCTCGCATGGCGAACTGCCCCTGGCTGCTAGACCAGATGGTGATGAAGCCATCGGCGTCCCACTGCGCTGTGGCCGCCTGAGGCTCAATGTACCCCTGGTGGACAGCCACGGTGTGGGTCTCCCGCTCCACGATGACCTCGGCTTCCTGGAACCCCTTCTCTGGATCGCCCAGACGGAACTCGAACTGGCTGGCAAGGTTGGAAAGCTCTCCTTCCTCGTCATCGCCACGGTAGCCTCCCGCCCGCATACCACCGCCGGTCTGGGTCTTGAGCTTTTCGTGCAGGATGGGAGCGCCTGGCTTCATGGCTTCCCGGCCATCCAGCACGTGGGGCAGGACCTCGTAGTCGACGTGGATAAGAGCAAGGGCCTCCTCTGCTATCTCAGGAGTGGTGGCAGCCACGGCTGCTACAGCGTGGCCCTTGTACAATGCTTTCTCATATGCCAAGCAGTTGTTGGTCAGGAAGAGATAATTCATGAACGCCCCTTCGCCCAGGTCGGCGATCTTGCCGGAGGGCTGGGGAAAGTCCCGGCCGGTGACCACAGCCTTGACCCCGGGCAGAGCCAGGGCGCGGCTGGCGTCGATGCGCTTGATCCTGGCGTGGGCATGGGGACTACGCAGGACACGCCCGTACAACATCCCAGGGAGGTGGACATCCGCGCCATAACGGGCGCGGCCTGTCACCTTGTCCAGGGCATCGTGGCGCAAAGGCCTGGTGCCAACGACCTTATACTCCTTGGTTGACAGGACAACGTTGGGTTTGTAGTCGACCATTGATTCGCTCCCTTCCGTGGGTGTCTTTGGAAAAGTGTAAATTGCAATCTTCTATGGTAGCACAAGGGAAGGCTGTTCTATGCAACAGTACCATCCGCCTTGAGCAAGTCTATGCCCTCTGAGGTATACCCCAGCCCGTGTAGTACCTCGCCGGTGTGTTCCCCCAATGCTGGAGCAGGCCGGCGGAACCACTGGTCGCTGGCCATGCCGGACATTTTGAAGGGAAGGTTGACTGCTTCCACAGCGCCAACGCCAGGTTGTTGGAAGCTGACTATCATCTGGTTAGCAATCACTTGGGGGTCGTCATGCACGGTAGACATGTCCTGCACTACGGTAACGTACTGGTCAGCCGCTTTGAGCCTGGCCTCCCACTCTCCGGCGCTACGAGTGGCAAACTGCTGCGAAAGCACCTGGGAAAGGGCCTGTTGGTTCTGCTGACGCTTCTGAGGTGTATTGAACAGCGGATCCTCCAACAGGCGCTCAAGCCCTGTGGCATGACAAAACTCCGGCCAACGGCTTGCTATTGGGGAGGCAAATATGTAACGGTTGTCGCTGCAGCGGTAAATACGGTTTACGCCAGGGTTCCGTGATGTGGGGTTTACCGCGCTGCTGTCTTTGACTCTGGTCATGTTCACGGCGTGACAGGACAGGGCACTTTGCAGCAGGCTAAGCTCTAGCTTCTGGCCAAGCCCTGTTTGATCCCTCTGCCTGAGAGCCCCTAGGACTGACGCCACGGTAAGCATTGAAGTGGCCATGTCGAAGTGGAATAGGCTTGTGGGAGACGTCGGTGGGCCACCGGGCGCGCCGCGAAAGGCCGCATCGCCTGACCTTGCTTGGTTGACCAGATCAATGCCTGGAAGATCGGCATCGGGGCCGTTCTCGCCAAAGCCTGTTATGGAGGCGTAGATGAGCTTGGGGTTGATGGCTGAAGCGTCTTCATAGGTCAATCCCCAGCGTCCACGAGTGGCTACTCTAGTGGCTATGAGGAAAACATCAGCCCACTGAAACAGCTTGTAAGCCACCTCTTTGCCTCTGGGGCCGTGGACGTTCAGTGCTATGGAGCGCTTGTTGCGATTGAACGTGAGGAACGGAAAGGACATGCCGTCTACACCAAGAGAGACGGACGAGTCCTGGCGGGAAGAGTCACCCTCGGGTGGCTCCAGCTTTACGACGTCGGCTCCCATGTCGGCCAGGATCATGGCCGCGTAGGGGCCCGCATATACCTGACACATTTCCACTACACGTAGGTCTGAAAGCGGCAGAGCCATCCACCACCTCCTTACGCCTCCCTGGGAAGCAACTTTCGAGATATGGTACAACAGGATTTGGTAACTGTATACATGTTTGCAAGCTTTGGACTGTTTGCATCTTGTACGCACCGTCTTCTTGCGTTGGCTAAGCGGTGCGAGGGGGCTGTGTGGTGCTGGGAAGGGCAGCGCTATATAATCCAGCAATCCGGCCAGGGGACTGGCGTAATGGATCGGGGGTGTTGTCAAGGTGCGTGTGTCAGGTCCTCCCAAGCGAGGAAGGTGGGCGCGGTTTGCAGCGGATTCTCTGTCATCGTTGAGCTACAGGGACTTCCGCTTCCTCCTCTTGAGTTCTACCAGCCTGAGCTTTGGCCAATGGTTCCAGCAGATCGGCATGAGCTGGCTGGCCTACGTGGTCACCAACAGTCCAGTCCAAATGGGCATTGTGGCGGCCATTCGTGGCGTTGTCCTGATGGTCATGTCCGTTCCCGCCGGGTTCCTGGCCGACCGAGTGGACCGGCGCAGCCTTGTGCTCTGGTCTACCGCCGCGGCGGTGATCCAGGCCGGCTTACTGGCTGCACTGGTGCTTCTGGACATGGTGCAGTGGTGGCACCTTTGGGTGTTTGCCGCTATTGAGGGAGGGTTTGCAGCTTTCAACATGCCGGCCCGGCTTGCCCTGGTGTATGACCAGGTAGGCCCCAAGACCCTGGAGAACGCCGTGGCGCTGTCGGCGGTGACCAACAACCTGGCCCGAGTTACCGGGCCGACAATCGCTGGAATGATCATCGGTTGGGTTGGTGTGGGGGCGTGCTTTGTAGCGCTGGCTGCCCTCAAAGTACTGGCCTTTGCGCTCACCATCCCTATTCGACCCATCAAGTCGGCTGGCGTATCGAAGGACCGTGTACATGGATGGCGCGGCTATCTAGAGGGACTGGTAGTAGTGAAGCATAGCCGTGTGCTACTGGGTTTGCTGATCGTATATATCATCCCAGCGCTGCTGGTCTATCCGTACATGGCTTTTGTTCCTATTTACACGTCCGATGTGCTGGGCCTGGGCAAGGACGCATCGGCCTACGGCTTCCTGATGTCCGCAGTGGGCTTTGGCTCCCTGGTAGGGGCAGCCCTATTGGCTACCAGAGGAAGCGGTCGCAGGGGTGGAGTCCTGATGCTGGGCGGCCAGTTCTTTTACATACTGATGATCACGCTTTTCGCCATGTCTACCTGGCTACCCCTTGCCTTCGGCATTCTGGTGTTGGCCGGCCTTTTCAACTCCTATAACCTGACCATGAACCAGACCCTTTTTCAGCTGAACACTCCAGACGAGGCCCGCGGCCGCGTGCTGGCGGTGTACAGCATGAGTGGCACGGGTCTCCAGCCGATAGGGAACTTGGTGATGGGCCCTGTCTTGGCCGTGTGGGGGTTCTCTCCTACCGTGGTGACGTTCACCGTGGTAGCCGCCGCCATCACTCTGCTGACCGCGGTGGTCATTCCCGAGGTGGCGAGGTTGCAGACGGTGGCAGCCAGGGCCAAGACGGCATCCAGGCCTGCCTGAGCCGCAGCAGTCTCGTGGGCGTTCCGGCATCTCAGGGCCTTCCAGTTATAGCATTGCGGCTACTCGAAGGCGCGACAACTGCCGTGCTGAGTCCAGATTTCTAGGGTTCAGTTCAGAACGACAACTTAGAAACGCGCTCCGGCGCTTTTCTCTACATTTCCTCATTCGTCAGGGGTAATGTTACAATAGTATTATTAGGAGTAAAGGACACGGGTGAGACCTGGAATAGGGATTCACCATTGGGTCCGAGTGGTGGATACCACAGATTCCAAGTTCCTCATGAGGAGACGAAGATGCCAGGCAAGCGCGTCGTAATAATGGGAGGGGGCTTTGGCGGGGTAGCTGCTGCGCGAGTGCTCCGGCGCTTGCTGCCCGCGGAGCACAAGGTCACGCTGGTGGACCGCCAGCAGCGCACGTATCTTGGCGGCTCTCTTCCCTGGCTGATCGTTGGAGGGCGCCAGGCTGAGAAGATTTCCCGGTCCCTGGGCGCCCTTATCCAGCGGGGCATCAACTATGTACAGGCGGAGGTGGAAGGGATAGAGGTTCCAGCGCAGCGCGTGCACACCAGCAAGGGCACAATGGACTACGATTACCTGATAGTGGCCTCGGGCACCGACTACGACTGGGATGCCGTGCCTGGCTCTCTGCATGCCTATTCCTTTTACAACCTGGACACCGCTCGCAAGCTGCAAGGCGCATTGCGTCGCTTCCATGGGGGACGCATCGTGATAGCGGTGAGCAGGTTGCCGTACAAATGCCCTCCAGCTCCCTATGAAGTGGCCATGTTGCTTAACAGGGCCTTCACAGAGAAAGGCATCAGGAAGGCGGTGGACATCCACGTATTCACGCCAGAGCCATCGCCTCTGAGCATCCTTGGACCCACCCAAAGCGGCGTCCTGAAGGAACGTCTGACAAAACGCGGCATAACCGTCCACACCGGCGAGAGCCTTGTTCGGGTTGAGGCCACCGACCGCCGATCTGTCTTCCTGTCAGGAGCGACGATCTCATATGACCTGCTGATCACCGTGCCTGTGCACCGGTGCGCGGCGGTGGTGAGCATGGCCGGCCTGACCGATGGTACCGGCTGGGTGCCGGTAGACCCCGCCACCTTGAGCACAAAGCAGGAGGGCATCTACGCCGTGGGCGATGCCACGTTCCTACCCATGGCTACGGGCGCACCCCTGCCAAAGGCCGGGGTGTTTGCGGCGGCAGAGGGAGAGCTTGTGGCACGGAATCTGGCGGCGGAGATCACCGGCGGAACCAAGGAGCGTTTTCAAGGCCAAGGGTACTGCTTCTTAGAGCACGGGGGCGGTAAAGCGGCCCTGGTCAAGGGCGATTTCCTGGCTGAACCGTCGCCCCAGTTGGAGCTGTATTCGCCCTCCGTCCGCTGGCACCGGAACAAGGTCCGCTTTGAGGCTGACTGGCGCCACTGGAAGATTTGAGGTTCAGGGCGTTAGGCGCTAGATGAGGTGGTGCTCTGAGGCGTAGACCACGGCCTTCAGGCGGTTCTCCACACCAAGCTTGGTAAGCAGCCTGGTGATGTGGTTCCGGGCGGTAACCACTTGGATGCCCAGCTCCTGGGCGATCTGTGGAGTGCTAAGGCCAGAGGCCAGCAGGCGCAGCACTTCTGCTTCACGTTTGGAGAGGCTGGGCGCCAGTAAATGTCCTGAGTCCATCGCCATATACGCCTTGTCCGGCTCCTGCGCCAGCAGGTCATCGATTGCGGCGCGGGCCCTCTGCGCAAAGTCCTCGCGGCGACGCCTGGAAGTCACGTCTCTGAGGAGGTGGAGAATCCTCGATGCGCCGCCGTTCCGCTTGAACACCATGATGCTGACGTTGAGCCACCTTTGCTCGCCGGTAGGCATGGCACAGAGGACATCGTATTCGGGCGTGGGACGCCCCCGGCGGGCATTCACAATAACAGGGCAGTTCCGGCGGCAGAGGCGGTAGTTCTGTGAGTCCCGACCGGCCACCACATCGTAGCACGGCTTCCCCAAGACCTCTTCAGGGGCATGGCCCAGGAGGCTCTGGGCACTGGCGCCCCAGTACACGATGCGCTGCTGCATGTCCACGGCAATGGTGCCGTCGTGGGTGACAATGCTCCGCCAGTCTATTCTCGCAGGCCTTCCATCACCCTTTGCGTTCATGAGCACCTCCCCACATCGAACCTGACTTCTGCATAATATCACGTTGGCGCGGGGAATTCTGGACGGAGAACTCCGCGTGGGGGGCAGGTCTTTCATGGACTGGCGCGTAATCCAGCCAGCCCATACACTTATGGTTAACGATAACCAACGCAAAAGTATCATTGCAGGTGACGACAAGGCAGGAGCATCCCACCCACCTGAGGAGGTTTCATGAAAGCCCTTCTGCTGAAGAGCCCGGCGCCCATTGAAGGGCTCCCTTTGGAGATTGCAGATGTCCCTGTTCCTGCTCCAAGCCCAGGACAGGTGCTGCTCCAAGTCCTAGCGTGCGGCCTCTGCCATACCGACCTTCATACCATTGAAGGAGAGCTTTTGTTGCCAAGGCTGCCACTGATTCCAGGACACCAGATCGTGGGCGTGGTAGAGAAGGTAGGCAAAGATGTCACCGAGCTTGCGCATGGCGCACGGGTAGGAGTCGGCTGGCTTAACTGGGCGTGTGGAGAGTGCGCTTACTGCCGGTCTGACAGGGAGAACCTGTGCCCTGGGGCACGTTTCACGGGCTACCACGTGGATGGTGGATATGCCCAGTATGCTCTCGCGCCCTCTGAGTTTGTGTATTCCATCCCCGGCGGGTTTTCGCCTTGGGAGGCAGCGCCGCTACTGTGCGGGGGCGTTATAGGGTACCGGGCTTTCCGTCTGTCCGAGGCAAGCCCCGGAGGTGTTCTGGGGCTGTATGGATTCGGGGCGTCGGCCCACATCGTCATACAGGTGGCGCTCCATCTGGGCTGCCGGGTGTTCGTCTTTACCAGGGGTGAGACGCACCAGGCCCTGGCACGACGCATGGGGGCGGAGTGGGTTGGGCAAGCACAGGCCAAACCCTCCGAGAAACTGGACAGCGCCATTATCTTCGCCCCGGCAGGCGAGCTGGTGCCACTGGCCCTGGGAGCCCTGAAACCTGGAGGTACTCTTGCGCTGGCAGGCATAACCATGAGCGTGGTCCCACAAATGAGCTACGACCTGATTTACGGGGAGCGCACCGTCCGCAGCGTGGCCAACTCCACCCGGCGGGACGCTCAAGAGTTGCTGTTCCTGGCTTCTGCAATCCCTGTCAAAACAGCGGTAGAGGTCTTCCCTATGGAAGAGGCCAACCATGCGCTGGGGCTGTTGAAGCATGGCAGGATAAACGGCGCAGCGGTGTTGAGGATAGGCGAGGATTGACAATTCCATCACACGCGCTCAGCGTAAGGTCGACTGTGTCGCGACTATCCACCCGGGGTGGAAGATTCTGCGCACGATGGCGAACCATCCTGGGACATGAACGGTTTGCGAACAAGCTCTACCGAAGCGAGTATTGCACCATTGCCTTGCGGACGCGATCCCACGCCTGCCGTAGCTGCCACTGCTCCCTCCTGGAGAGCGGCGTCCGCCCGTACCGAACCTTGCAGAACGATTCGCAAATCACGGAGATATCATCGCGCGTTTCAGGGATAAGCGCAGCCAAGATATTTCCATACTCCATGGGGGTTTGCCCGTGTAACTGCGCCATTCCCAAAAGGCCAGCCATGCCGTACATCCTTTGGTAGGCCAACTCGGGGTGCGGGAGCCTCAGGAAAAGCCGTCGCCACAATGCCCACAAGCCAATGGCCCAGAGGGCCGTCAAAACTATTAAGAGTGCTCCCTTTGTGCTCAGAGACGACGCGGTGGGGAGCAACGGAATGGGTCTTAGGCCCTCTCCTCCGGGTAGCCTGCCGCCACCGGAGTCTTCTTCCCCGTTCTCGCCGGAGCCGGTGTTCTGGGACATGGTCTCGTCGGGTAGCGTGCCTTCCAGCGCGTCTCCTCCCAAGCCTGCCGCAAGTCCCATCAGCTCGGCCAGCCCGCGGGGCCGCAGTGGATAGATAGGAGATGGTTCGAACTCCACCCACCCCAAAGCTGGGAAGTACACCTCTGTCCAGGAGTGCTGGTCACCCTCTCTGACTGTGAAGTACGCCTCCTCTTTGGCTGAAACCCCGGGCCCGTACCCCGAGACGAGCCTAGCCGGTACGCCCACGGAGCGAAGCATGACGGCCATAGCGGATGCAAAGTGGTCGCTATGTCCCGTTTTGGTCTCGAAGAGGAAATAGTCAACCCTGTCCTGGTTGAAGCCTGGGGTCGAACTGGACGCGCCATACTTTAATGTCCTAAGGTAGTCTTCTATGGCCCTTGCTTTGTCGTACTCATTGCTGGCACGTTGGGTAAGCCTCAGTGCCAGGTCTTTGACCCTCTGGGGAACGGACGAGGGAAGCTCAAGATAGGCCTCACTTAGCCAGGAAGGATTATCCCGCCCTGCACTGCGGAGGGTATTCTCATCGTATATCGGGTTGATGGTGTAGCCGGAGTAACTATCGCCTGCGCGAAGGCGTTTCTTAGGGCGCAATGTGAGCATGTCATCCATGGAAGCCGCGTCCCTGTTTCCTTCCACTTCGGCCGGGACGTCCACCCAAGCTACATTCGGCGCCGGCACAAAGAGGTACCAGGTGGGTAATTTCATCTCCACGTGATAGCTCAAATCACCTGGTGCGGGCTCCAGGTAGTATTCGTCGGCGAAAGGGGGTAGCGGCGGGACGGCGATCATGGAGGTGTTCTCGATGGTCCACCCCCCAGAGTTGTAGCTGGTGTAGGCGCGAACCTTCCAGTAAACCGGGTATGGGACGTACCCCAGGAAGATGGGCTCATTGCCTGTTGGCGAGGTAGGCAATATGGGTAGGTTATTGCCGAACCGCCAGGACTGATCGTGCTCCTTGCTGCCCACGCCTGCGAAAAGCCGCCCGAACTCCCCCTGGAACCAATCTGCCGGCTGATGGGAAGTATTCCAGATCTGTCTCAGCACCGGATGCCTAGCGTTGTACGGGGGAAAAAGAGAGGCTGTTCCAACAATTATGGAAGTAATGACCACCCCTGCCAAAAGCCACAGAATATGTAGTGAAGCGGGGTGCCGGATACCATCGGTATCCAAGCGGGATACCAGTTGGAGGGAGGAAACACGGACTATCAGCAGCATGGCTGCCAGCATGTATGGGAACACGTAGACGTAGTACCGCTCGGGCAGGTAGGTCAGGTTGAGCAGGAGCCCCAGGGCGCTAGGAAGCACTGCCAGCCACAGGTTGCCGAGTTTGAACACTGCCCAAGCGGCAAGGTATCCACTCGAGAATGTGAGCACAGACAGCAGAAGGGCAAATGGCAGCGGATCGACACTGATGTCGTTCCCGCGTAGGACAGTCAGCCAGGCCAGAAGCCGCGAATTCAACTCCAGAAAGCTGTCTGGCAGGGTTCGAGCCTCGGTAATACTCATGCCCTGCAGATAGACGGCCAAGACACCCACGCTCATGGCAACAAGATGTCCTCGCCAGGGCCTTCCTGAATAGCGAGCGGCCACGAATCCCGCCAAGGCGCCCAGGCCGGCGGCCAGGGACAGGGAAGGGGTCTCCACCCAATTGGCCGTGTCTATTGAGTAGGCCGCCACCACGAGGGTGGCGGTGACCAACGCCAGGGTCAGCCAGTCCTGACGGGCACTGCGCCAGAGAACTACAGGGATTGCAATGGCTGACTGCACAGGAAGCCTCTAAGTACTCTTACGAGAAGTTGCGCCATCGTGGTAGGGTGCCAGCGGGCGGTAATCCAGGGCTGTTGCCAGGTCGTCGCCCCGCCGCACCAGGTATGTCAAGATGCTGTTTCCTTGCAACAGACCAACGGCCGTGCTGGCGTCCTGGCTACCTCCAAAGGACTGAGCATCGATCAGTACCACGGTCAACTGGGGCCTCTGAATAGAAGAGGTGCTCACGTGTTCGATCCATGCCGAGTCGGCAGACGAGGTGATGATGACTACTCGGGAAGAGGCACCAAAATGGCTCCAGCTTTGCCGCAGGGTCTCCGCCAGAGCCTCGGAGCCCGTTGCTCTGGCCATTGCCAGAGCTCGCAATATGTCATCAAGGGCCGCCCCACCTAGCTGAGGCGCCAGGAAACACCTGGCTTCGCCGTGGGCGATGAGCCCCACAGGCCAGCCTGTTGCCAAGAATCTCTCAGCGATGGATGCAGCTATGGTGATGCCGTATTCCTCGGTGTTGTCTATGTCCCCTCCCGCCTTTACTCCGTGATGCATGTCCAGAACGATCCACAGGTGGTTACCTATCTCATTCTCAAACTGTTTGACCATCAACTTCTGAGTGCGGGCTGTGGAGGGCCAGTGGATGCGTTGCAGGCCGTCCCCGGGATTGTAGTCGCGGATGTTGGATACCGAGGGCGCACTCTCATGGATGTGCTGATAGTGGGAGCCCTGATGGAACAGGTCGTTGGGGGACAGCCAGAAGTTGTGGAGGTCTACGGTAAGTGGGTATACCGTCACCTCCTCGGTGCCCTGGAACGCACGGCTCAGGCGGAACAGTCCGAAAGGATCGCTGGAGAAGACACGGGGCGGCCCCAGACTGTACACTCCCCTTTTCTTCAATGGAGCCTGCACGTGCCACCGGACGGTCTGGAAGGGCAAAAGGTTGAGCACTTTGCCGGTGACCTGGGCAGGCAGCGCTTCCATATCTCGAATCTCAAGGATCGCCTTGGGAAGAAGGCTCTTGTTGGTGATGAGCAACTCTGCATCTATGAAGCGCCCTACTTTGGGACTTTCCCACCGCCTCTCCACGGTGACCCGTATCCAGGCAAGGTTTGCTGCCGCCCACGCCAGACTAATCAACATCGCTCCTATCAACACATACAGCAGGGAGTAGAAAACAGGGAAACCCGACGCCACCGCGCTGATTAGCGTCAGCACTGTAAAGAAAAGCACCAAGTACAACCTTCGCATGGCTATCTACTCGCGTTCCCAGGAAGCTGGCTGTTGAGAAGGCCATCCGAGAATAACCGCCATCCCTGTAAGGATTGCCATAGCACCAGGTACGGTGCCTGCGACAACGGCCAGCCAGGGAGAGATGGGAGGAATACCAGGGTTAAAGGGTTTTGAAAGAGCAGGCCCATAGAAGAAGGTGGATCCCACTTCCAGGAGAAGCCCAACGGTCATCAGCGCCGTAACTCCTGCTAGCTTTACACCTCGGGTCGCAGCCACGGTGAAAAGAACGATGGTGGTGCTAAAGGCTATGCAAGCGCCCATGGCCAGAAATGTCCTCCATGGGAGCACCGCGCCCAGCAAGGTGGAAGCCATTGTTCGCACCACCTCATACCCAAAGAAGAGCACCATGCTGGCAGACACCAAAGACACGGCCACCAACACCACGGAGCCGGAACGTGGCCGGCGAGACAAAGAAAGTTCGCCCAAGAGAGCGGCAAGCAAAGGGATGCCTACACTGTAGGGCCAGAGTGGTGGGAAAAGTGACTCCACATCATGCAGGTACGCGAAGTTATATATGGATGGAACGTACCGAATTACTGGAAGGACAACCACTACCACCATGCAGGTCCACAGGACTAGAAAGGTCGGCCACCGTGCAGCCTTGGACATCCTCGATGCGATGGTAACTAGACCTAGCCCCAAGAAGAGGGTGACAACCGATGGCACCGCTTGCTGACTGGGGTGTGGGAAGTCACCTGCGATACTGAGCAGAATTGTGGATGCGGCCAGCAAAGACCCTCCAGCCAGGAGAGCCAGCAAACGGAGAAGGCCAACTTTGGTCCTGGATGTGACCGCAGGAAGCCGCGCATTGACCAGTACAGTGTCGGAAACGACGGGTCTCAAGACCTCTACCCCTCATCTCAACAACCCACTTGCCACCAGAGGTGGGAGAAAAAGCCGTCTTCTCCTCAAACTATGTTCGTGTCGTCCCCGGTGTGCCAGAGACACCCAGGCCGCGGGCACAACACACAACAGCGGAATCCTGAGATTATACTCCCGTCCTTCCTTGCGCGTCATTTGGATAGGGCAGTGACCGATGACGGCGGCACCGCAATGCGCAATGTTGACGCTGAATCTGCTGGGGTATACCCTGGGAGGCTGTGGCTTGCAGCCACAGGTCTCGGCGGCACCTAGAGAGGAAAACCTTGAATAATGTAAACCCTGGAGTTCCTCCCCCCAGGGGCGGTCCCGGTGGCGTGGCCGCAGGGGGCCACGGAGGTATGGGGCAAGGTTCCCTGGTTCTGACGAGGACGATGTTTGCCTCGCTGGCCAACAGGGATTTCGCTCTTGTTTGGTCAAGCAACCTGGCGGCCATGTTTGGCCAGCAGATGCAGATGGTGGCCCGAGGCTGGCTCATCTACGATATGACTACGTCGGCTGTGGCCCTGGCATGGGTGACATTCTCCTTCATGTTGCCTACTCTCATCTTCTCCCTACTTGGCGGAGTTATAGCAGACCGCCTTCGCAAGAAACGGGTGATGATCTTTGCGCAGGTGTTGCATTTCATAGCTATGCTTGTGATAGCCACCATAACTATCACGGGTAATGTGACTTTTACGTACTTCATATTCTTCGGGCTCTTGAACGGCACGCTTATGTCCCTGAATTCGCCCGCCCGCCAGGCCATCGTACCAGGGATCGTAGGTGAGTCGGGGCTGGGCAACGCCGTGGCCCTGAACATGGCCAGCATGAACCTGTCGCGAATTCTAGCGCCTACTATGGCCGGCGTACTCATTGCCCTGTTGGCAGGCGGTGACAAGACTTCTGCCCTGGGAGTGGGCATAGTCTTCTATGTTATCGCGGCTCTGGACCTGCTCTCGGTGATGTTGTTGCTCCTACTACGGTACGAAGGTCGTGATGTGAGAGTGGAGCGCAGAGGCATGGTCAGCGACATGGGGGATGGTTTGAAGTATGTGGCGAGAACCCCATTGATTATGGGCCTCCTGGTGATGGGGTTTGTTCCCATGCTCTTCGGCATGCCCCTTCAGTTTCTCCTGCCAGTCTTCAACAAGGAGATCCTGGAAATGGGGCCCGAGGGCTTGGGGTTGCTGATGACGGCCATGGGCGCAGGGGCCTTGATTGGTTCCCTGGCCCTGGCTGGTGCAGGAAATGTAGGCCGTAAAGGCTTAATACTCCTGATCTCTGCCGCAATCTGGGCCGTGTTCATGGGCATTTTTGCCCTTTCCGGAAACTTAACCATGGCGTTGCTGCTACTGGCCGTGGTGGGTCTTAGCAGCACTGCTTACATGGCCATGAACATGACTCTGATCCAGCTCGCCGTCCCGCCAAGGATGATGGGTAGGGTTATGAGTCTTGCCATGATGACGTTTGGACTTATGCCTTTGGGAGTGTTTCCAATGAGCATCATGGCAGAGAGTTATGGAATAGGGACTGCGCTTCTGGCCGGGGCAGTGGGGCTTGGGATCGCAACTCTAACATGCGCTATTGTGTTCCCGTCCATCAGGCGCATAGATAAGAGGCACGAACCTGTTGCCGAAGCAGAGAGTTCCAGCGAGCGCAATGGTGATATAACTCCTGTGCAGGCTGGCGTTGTTACAAAGAGGTAAAAGTAATCGGCCCGCCAAAGGGTGCCGATTACATTAGTCATGGCAAGAGGCACGACTTTAGGCTGCGCCTAAGGCTCGTCCCATTCCTCTTCTTCCTCTTCTTCTTCCTCCTCGCGGCGGGGACGCACGCCGCCTACGGAGGTAGCCCGGGGCAATATGGGAGACGGCTTCTCCCCCCTGGGCTTGCGGCGTGGCAGGGCGTTTATGCGCTCCCGCAGGACTGTGACGATGGACGCCTGGGCAGCCCCCGCGCACACCACCAGGCCATCCACTCCTATGTCTCGCAGTTGCTCCAGTTCTGCAGCGGTGAGCTCCGCATCCCACTCCAGCAAAAGGTACCGCCCGGTGGCAGACCGCACGTTGGAAATAGCCAGCAAGTGGACCAGGCTCAGCGGGCTCTCTGGGACCGGCCTCCGCACGATGATGATGTCCACAGGAAGGTCTTCCAGGCCTCTTAGCTGAGAATCGGGCATATCCGCAGGGACGCGCAGGACTCTGGCGCGCTCGCCCTCCGCCAGAACGTCAACGCGAGTCCCTTCAATGCCAAATACCACGAAGTCGCAGCCTTTGTTCTGGTCCGTCTCCTGGTGGCTCGAGTCATAGGCTTCCATGTGGACTCCCCAGTTAGCCCCTTCCACGGAGCTGAGCTGCTTTTCCGTTCCCTTCTTGCTCACGGCGCTGTCCGGCACCACCAACGCATCCGCGCCCGCCTTGAGCAGCAGTGGTATCTCCTTCTGGTCTACACCAGCCCACCAGGCCAGAAGGACCATGGAAGGAAGGGGCTCCCGATTTCCGGACGGAGCGAATCCCAGGCTCCGGTTGGTGCCTTTGGCTATCCGGTCCAGACGATCCATAAGTTTGCTCATGATGATGGCCTCTTGATGCGGTGTATGGGTGAGTTGGCGAATAGAAGACGAGTCACGATTCCAGTAATGGAGCCACCGGTGGGATTCGAACCCACGACTTGCGGTTTACGAAACCGCTACTCTACCACTGAGTTACGGTGGCCTGTCCATAAGGAAGGATAAGGGATAGTCCTGAAGGGTGCAAGCCTTGGACATGGCCGCGAGGTCCAGGCCTGACCCTTGCCATTCAGGTGGCAGTGCCGCCGTTCTCCCATGGTACAATATCCGCTATGGCCATTTCCGAGGAACGGGGACCCGTTCTCCAATCGCCACCTACGCGCAGTCCCAAGATATTCTACGGCTGGTGGATTGTGGCCGCCGGATCCGTCCTGTGGATGTACGGCGCTATCTATCCATTTACGTTCGGGATATTCATCAATGCCTTTTCCAAGGAGTACGGCTGGAGCATGGGGGTGCTCTCCGCCGCATTCTCCGTAGGAGCGATCGGTCAAGCAGTGGTAGGCCCTGTGCAGGGGTACCTGGTGGACCGCTTTGGGCCGCGCCTATTGATGATGGTAGGAGTCATCATAATGGGAACGGCTTTTCTGCTGGTGCGTTTCATAGACTCCCTGGTGATGTTCTACCTTATTTTTGGCCTACTTATCGCGGTGTCAGGAGGGCCTGTCTTCACTGGCGGCAGCACTGCCGTGGCCAACTGGTTCTTCCGGCGACGCGGCTTCGCCTTGTCAATCCTGACCTCCGCATGGGTCGCAGGCGGTGCCATTGCAGCCCCCGCTGGCGCTTGGATGGTGAGCCATTTGGGATGGCAAACAGCAGCTACGATATTTGGTGCTGTGTACTTGCTCACCGGACTGCCGCTATGCCTGATCATGAGACACAAGCCTGAACCATACGGATACCTGCCGGACGGCGATACGCCGGAGTCCAAGCCCACTCACGCCGTATCCCAGAACAGTGCCTCAGCAGCGACCAACGGCCAAAGCGGAGAAGCGGACTTTACACTGCCCCAAGCCATCAGGACCAAGACCTTCTGGATGCTGGCCCTGGCAGGAGCAGGGTTCTCCATGTCCAACAGCGCGGTGATGACGCACCAGATCCCGCTGCTGACTCATCGCGGCTTCGATCCTCAGTCCGCGGCCAACGCCCTGGGGCTGATGGCCTTCTTCAGCGCCATAGGCCGCCCGATACTAGGCTATGTGGGAGACCGGCTTAACAAACCCGTCCTTCTTGGAAGTTTTCTGATCATCATGACTGCGGGGATACTGGTCCTCGGTTTCGCCCAGAGTATGACAGCGGTCTATCTTTACACGGTGCTTTACGGCGTTGGCTTTGCTGTATTCCCTGTGACCATGGCGGTGGTAGCGGAGTGTTTTGGGAGGCGGTTCTTTGGCACCATACAGCAGAGCATCCAGGCCGTTTCCACCGCAGGCTTTGCCCTGGGCCCACTCTTCGTGGGCTGGTATTTTGATGCGACCCAGGAATATCGTGGCTCTTTGCTGGTCATCGCCCTGGTATGTTTCGGAGCGGCTCTGCTCTATTTCTTCAGCCGCAAGCCAGCCGTGCGCTGAAAAGCGCCGACTGATAACTTGGGTTGTTGATATTCCTTGGCATTCTCCACTATCATTCCGCTAGCAACAGGGGCCATCGCCCAAAGCCGAGGTAGCATGCTCGCCAAGGTCATAACCTGTGCCGTCATTGGCCTGGATGGGGCTGTGGTGGAGGTCGAAGTGGACATCTCCCCGGGCCTGCCGGCTTTCACCATAGTGGGCCTTCCAGATACGGCGGTCCAGGAAGCCAAGGAGAGGGCGCGCGCCGCCATCCGCAATTCCGGCTGCGAGTTTCCCATGCGGCGCATCACGGTGAACCTGGCGCCGGCCGACCTCAAGAAAGAGGGGCCCGCATACGACCTGCCCATAGCTGTGGGCGTGCTAATCAGTTCAGGGCAGGTACCGTCCCAGCAAGCGTCCTGCCTTTTCCTAGGCGAACTGTCCCTGGACGGGCATCTCCGCCACACCAACGGAATCCTCTCAATGGTAGCAACGGCGCGACAGGAAGGGTGCCACACTGTGTTCGTGCCCAAGGACGACGCCAGAGAGGGGGCGCTGATAGCCGGCGTGGACGTGGTCGCTGTGGACTCGTTGGCCGAGCTGGTGGCGCACCTTCGTGGCGAGCGGATGCTGTCACCGTACCAGCGAGAAGCCGCACAGGACGCCGAGGAAGCGGTGGGCCAGACCGGCCCGGACATCAGCCATATACGGGGACAGGAGCACGCCAAACGCGCCCTAGAGGTTGCCGCCGCGGGTGGACACAACCTGCTGCTGGCGGGCCCGCCGGGCAGTGGAAAGACACTGCTGGCCAGGTGCGTTCCATCCGTGCTGCCGCCCCTTTCCCCTGATGAGTCGCTGGAGGTCACCAAGATATACAGCGTCAGCGGCCTCCTGTCTTCCGACAACGCACTGATGACGCATCGCCCATTCCGCTCTCCTCACTACACCATCTCCCACGCCGGACTGGTGGGTGGCGGACGATGGCCGCACCCTGGAGAGGTGACGCTGTCGCACCGCGGGGTGCTGTTTCTGGACGAGCTTCCGGAGTTTGGGCATGGCATGCTGGAGGTGTTGCGACAGCCCATGGAAGACAAGGTGGTGACCATCAGCCGCGCACAGGGCACTGTGACCTTCCCCGCCAACTTTATGCTGGTGGCGGCGATGAACCCGTGCCCTTGCGGCTATTACGGCGACAGCCAGAAGGCATGTACGTGTGTTCCAAGCATGGTGACGCGGTACCAGAAGCGGATCAGCGGCCCGTTGCTGGACCGGATAGACATGTTTGTAGAGATGCCACGGGTGGACTACGAGAAGCTGATGGCTCCTCCGGCGTCGGAAAACTCCGCAGCGGTGCGGCAGCGAGTGATGGAGGCCAGGGAGCGCCAGCGGCATCGCTTCGAAGGGTTGGGGTTGGTCTGCAATGCGGAGATGGGGCCTGAGCCGGTGTGGCGTTTCTGCGCCTTGGGAGACGGCCCGCGAGGGTTGCTCCAAGCGGCCATGAAGCAGATGGGGCTTACCGCCAGGGCGTTCCACAGGGTGCTGAAGCTGGCCCGCACGATAGCAGACCTGGCCGGTTCCGAGGATATAGGCGTGGCGCACCTGGCGGAGGCGTTGCAGTACAGGCCGAGGGAGACGGGATAGGAATTCGCTACGGAGGAAAACCTATGTTTGACCGTGTCAAAAAGCTCTTCAACAAGACTCCCAAGCAACGATTCACTGCCGAGCAATACGAGCACTACGACGGGTTGAAAAAGCAGGGACTCGAAGCCGTGTTGGGCAATATGTACGACAGGGTTCTCCACGCCATCATTCCTTTCCAGGTTGGTGGGGCTCTCGACATCTACTGCTTTCCTACCGGTATCAGCGGTACGGGCCTTGCGACGATGGAGTTGATTGAGCCGGATGGTTCTGGCCCCGTGCCATCGACGAACGGGACGTTTGAGATGATTGCCTTTACCAGACACCGCGTTGGCGACGAGGCGCAAAAGGCCAAGTTTGACGAGGTGCAGTTGCGGTTGCGGCGTATCCTTACGGTCCTCGCCCGATACTCGCTGGAGACGCGTCTCAATCCACTGGAAACGGTCGAGATTCCGGGTGGGGACGGCCAACCAAACAACTGCCTTATCCTAGATGAGTACACCAAGCCTGGCGTCGAATTCACGATTGGCGGCAAGAAGCATTGTTTGCTTTTGGTGATCGAAGTTTTCCGTAGCGAGATGGACTACGCTATGCAGAACGGTTCGATGGCAGTGCTGTTCAAACTGAAGGAGAAGGGACTATACCCTTATAGCGACCTCGACCGCGAGCCTATATTCTAGGTGCTGCACACCTAGCCGAAGCGTTATGGCACAGGCCACGGGAGATTAAGAGGAAAGAGCTATGCCTATAAACAAGACATGGCATGAAGCTCACATCATACCGAAAAATGCCACTCTACAGGTCAGAATCCAGTGGCACTTGGAACATGCTGGAGAGTGCGGCTGTAGACCTACTCCCCCAAAGCTCTTAGAGGAAATCAAAAAGCGCGAGAAACGCACTAGCCACTCTTCTGGAGAAACCAATGTCATCTGACGCCGGCACCTTGAGGAGGGTGGTGGGGCTCTGGGCTGCAGTCCTCTCTGGCACGGGTGTTATCGTTGGCGCGGGCATCTACGTGCTGGTGGGGGAAGCGGCGGGCCTGGCCGGCAATGGCGCGTGGCTGGGTTTTCTGCTGGCCTCTATTGTGGCGGCTTTCACCGCCGTAACCTACGCTCGGATGGGGAAGCGCGTCCCCAAGGACTCTCCGGAGTTCCAGTACGGTCGTGTGGGCCTGGGATTCAGAGGCGGCTTCCTGGCAGGATGGCTGATGATTTGGGCGGACGTGGTCAGCGTGGCGGCTGTATCGCTGGGATTCGCGGGGTACTTCCACTCGCTGACGGGGGTGCCGATTGTGCCCGCGGGCCTTGGACTGTTGGCGGTCCTGTCGCTGCTGACGTGGGTGGGCATCCGGGAATCGATCCTGCTGGTAGGCGTGCTGTCGCTGCTGGAGATGGCGGGCCTCGTACTGGTGATAGCAGTCGGTATACCGCATTGGGGAGAGCAGCCCCTGCTGGACATACCCAAGGGTCCATCGGGAGTCTGGAGCGCGGCGGCCCTGGTCTTCTTCGCATACCTGGGATTCGATGAGCTGGGCAACCTGGCGGAGGAGATGCGAACCCCCGAAAAAGACCTGCCCAGAGCAATAGTCCTGGCGATGATCATCAGCACAGCCCTGTACATTATGACCGCAGTGTCAGCAATAAGCCTTGTAGGCTGGCAGGTCCTTTCAGCGTCCGACGCCCCGCTGGCCGACGCCATACAAGCCACGCTGGGCCCAACCTGGCGTACGGCGCTGGCGCTGATCGCCCTGGCAGCCACCGGCAGCACCGTGCTGTTGCTCCTGGTATCAGTCTCGCGCTCCCTGTTTGGCATGGCAGTCGCCGGCGCTCTTCCAACGCAGCTAAGGCAGATCGGCAACCGCAGAACGCCGTGGGTGAGCATACTGGTGGCTTGGGCCATAAGCTCGTTGTTCCTGCTTGTGGGCAACATAGTCCTGGTGGCCCAGGCCACCAACTTCCTGGTCTTGGTGGCCTTTATCCTGGTCAACCTGAGCCTGCTCATGGTGTTGCGAAAGGAACTCGGCAAGGGTTCGTCCAGCCCTATACTGAGAGTGGTATGGTACCTGCAGCCCGTCCTGGGAATCCTGACCTGCTTGTGGCTCCTGGCCGTGACCGGCTGGACTGCCGCAGTGGTGGGCATTGTGCTGGCCTTCATGGGCCTAGCCGTGGGAAAGTGGATGGAGGTTCGTGGGACAGGACGGAACGGAGCCCCAGGGCCTCTCGGCCCATAAGCTGTTGCGTTTCACAGGCACAAGCGCTATCATGATTCCCACATTTCGCTCAAAGAGCAGACATACTCGCATGTTCCACCTGGAGGTAAGGCACGCAGTTCGCCGCCAGGGTCAGGTCCTAGCAGGGCTTGACCTGACGGACTGCGTTGTCCTGTGACCTCTTCTTTTTGCTTCTACCCTTCGTAACCTCTCCGGAGAGCGCAGCCAAGCTGCCAGCTCCGGGTCGTAGGCCTCCCTGGGTAAGTCTTCAAACGGTGCCACTTTGCTATTACGCAAAGGAGTGTCCCTGACCCAGGCCCCTATCCTGAGAAGCGTAAGGGATTCATACTCAATCTGGACTATCGAAAAGAAGGAAGTGTTCAATGGCTGAAGACAAGGTACTCATATTCGACACAACGTTGCGCGACGGCGAGCAGTCCGCCGGCGCAGCCATGACGGTGGCTGAGAAGCTGGAGATCGCCAAGCAACTGGACCGCCTGGGAGTGGATATCATCGAGGCAGGGTTCGCCATAAGCTCGCCCGGCGACCTCGCCGCCATTCAGAAGATAGCCTCCGAGGTGCGCCGTCCCGTCATCTGCTCTCTGGCCCACGCCAACTCAGCAGCCGTGGACCGCGCATGGGAGGCCCTCAAAGAGGCCGAGCGACCTCGTATCCATGTGTTCCTGTCTAGCTCCGACATCCATATCATGCACCAGCTCCGCAAGAACCGTGAAGAGGTCATGGAAATGGCGGTGGCGAACGTAGCCAGGGCCAAGAAATACTGCGAGGACGTGGAGTTTTCACCCATGGACGCCACCAGGACGGAGCCGGAGTACCTTAACCTGCTGCTCCAGGCCACCATTGATGCCGGGGCCACCACCGTAAACATTCCGGATACGGTGGGGTACACCACACCAGGCGAGTTCACCCAACTCCTGGAGGGGATCAAGGCCAACGTCCCCAACATCGGCAAAGCGACCATAAGCGTGCACTGTCACAACGACCTGGGCCTCTCCGTGGCCAATAGCCTGGCAGCGGTGAAGGCCGGCGTACGCCAGGTGGAAGGCTGCATCAATGGCCTAGGCGAGCGGGCCGGCAATGCCGCGCTGGAAGAGGTGATCATGGCACTCCGCACTCGCCGGGACTATTTCCAGGTGAGCATCAATGTGGACACCACCCAGCTTTACCGGACCAGCCGGCTGGTGAGCGACATCACCGGCTTCCCTGTCCAGCCCAACAAGGCCGTGGTAGGCGGCAACGCCTTCCGTCATGCTTCCGGCATTCACCAGGACGGGCTGCTCAAGGAGAGGACGACCTACGAGATCATGGACCCCGTCAGCATCGGGTGGCCCAGCAGCGAGTTTGTTCTGGGCAAGCTCAGCGGACGCGCCGGACTCAGGTCACGATTGAACGAGCTGGGCTTTCAACCTACTGACGCAGAGTTGAACCGCCTCTTCGAGGCCTTCAAAGAGTTGGCCGACAAGAAGCGGGAGGTGACGGACCGCGACCTGGAAGCGTTGATGAACAACCAGCGGCGCGCCTTCAATGAGGCGTACGTCCTGGACCACATCCAGGTGACCTGCGGCAGCCACGAGGTCCCCACAGCCACGGTGCGCCTGACTGGCCCTGGGGGCGTGTCCAAGACCGAGGCCGCCACAGGCACAGGCCCTGTGGACGCCGCATATGCCGCCATCAGCCGCATTATCCAGGTGCCCGCAACGCTGTCGGAGTTCAGCATCCGAGCCATCACGGAGGGCATCGACGCAGTGGGCGAGGTGACGGTGCGTGTTCAGAGCGAAGGCCAGATGTACGTGGGCCGCGGGTCGGACACGGACATCGTAGTGGCCAGCGCCAAGGCATACATCAACGCCTTGAACCGCATGCTGAGCATTGGCAGCGTAGCTACGACCACACCGACGGCCACTAAGTCTTAACCGAAGAACACACGCCTGCCTAGCATGGGGCGTCCCGTCAAAAGGCGCGCCGCGCCGGGCAGGCAGGTGCAAGTTGGAACTGTGGGCTGGCGGTAGCCTTGTGCTTCCTGGATGTGGCATACTCTTGCTTGTAAAAACGTACCACCTAGGAAGGAATCACCATGCCAAAGACCATGTTTGAGAAGATCTGGGACGAGCACGTGGTGCACCAGGAGCCAAACGGGCCAGCCTTGCTGTACATTGACCTGCACCTGGTGCACGAGGTCACCTCACCTCAGGCCTTCGACGGATTGCGTATGAACGGACGTAAGGTGCGTCGACCGGAGCTGACCATCGCCACCCTGGACCACAACGTCCCGACATCCAACCGGCACCTGCCCATCGCTGACCCTATCTCTCGCCAGCAGGTGGAGGCCCTGGAACGCAATTGCAAGGAGTTCGGCATCACCCTGTTCGACATGCTCAGCCCGGGACAGGGCATTGTGCACGTCATTGGCCCGGAACAGGGATACACCCAACCCGGCAAGACCATCGTCTGTGGCGACAGTCATACCGCCACCCACGGCGCCCTGGGCGCTCTGGCCATCGGCATCGGCACGTCAGAGGTGGAGCACGTCCTGGCCACCCAGTGCCTGCGGCAGGCCAAGCCCAAGACCATGGAGATACGCGTCAACGGCCGCCTGCCTTACGGAGTCGCCGCCAAGGACATCATCCTGGGCATCATCGGCAAGATAGGCGTCGGCGGAGCCGTTGGGCACGTTATCGAGTACACCGGCCAGGCCATCCGCGAGCTTTCCATGGAGGGGCGGATGACCGTCTGCAACATGTCCATAGAGGGAGGCGCGCGGGCCGGCATGGTGGCCCCCGACGAAACCACCTTCCGCTACATGCGAGGACGTCCTCAGGTGCCGCAGGGTAAAGCCTTCGATGCCGCCGTGGAGCGGTGGAAGGCACTGCCCACGGACCCGGGCGCAAAGTACGACAAGGTGGTAGAGATAGACGCTCGCACTCTGGAGCCTTTCGTGACCTGGGGCACCAACCCGGGCATGGTGGCGCCCGTGAGCGGCCGCGTCCCCGACCCAGCGTCGTTTCCCACGCCCGCCGAGCAGGCGGCTGCGGAGCGCGCCCTGAAGTACATGGCATTGACGCCTGGAATGCCCATCCAACAGATAACCGTTGACCGGGTATTCATAGGCTCGTGCACCAACTCACGCATTGAAGACCTGAGAGCGGCAGCAGCCGTGGTGAAGGGCAAGAAGGCCAGTCCCAAGGTGTACACCATGGTGGTGCCCGGCTCCGCAGCCGTGAAGCTGCAAGCCGAGGCCGAAGGCCTGGACCGTATCTTCAAAGACGCCGGCCTGGACTGGCGAGAGGCCGGATGCTCCATGTGCCTGGGCATGAACGAGGACATATTGCAGCCTGGCCAGCGGTGCGCCTCCACCTCCAACCGCAACTTTGAGGGACGGCAGGGGCCTGGAGGCCGCACGCACCTGGTCAGCCCTGCCATGGCAGCCGCAGCGGCCATCACCGGCCACTTCGTGGACATACGGGAGTGGAAGTAGAACGTGAGCTTAGGGGGTGAGTATGAGGAATGAGTTTACGGCCGTTATCGAGCAGGACAACGGGTGGTACATAGCTTATTGCCCGGAGATTCCTGGTGCGAACGGTCAAGGTCGCTCCGCTAAAGAGTGCAAAGAAAGCCTGAAAGAGGCCATCGCTTTGATCCTACAGGCTAGGAGAGAAGATGCCTGATGGAAAAGCTGAGGCTCTTCAGGAAAACGCGGCTGGCCACGGAATGTGCCAAGCTAGACCCAGCATCTGAGAAGGCCATGGCTGAAGAGGGCATTATTCAGGATACAGAAGCATGGCCGGAATATTAAGAGGAGAGGTTCGCTGGGCCGCTTTGGGGACATGAGGGAGTAGAGGTTAACTGAATGGCTAAGGACAAAGCTTTGGTTGGCGCTGCTGGCGTACACTATGTAGCTTTCAAGCTATCTTCTATCGAGATCGCTATCGGCCTTACTGCACCAGGCGTCGAGGATGTTGACCTGTTGGCCACGAATACTAAAACAGGAAAGTCCGTAGCTATTCAAGTTAAGACTATGACAGATGCATATCATCAGACCAGGAAGGATGCGGGGTGGCATTGGCGTATAGGCAAACTGGCAAAGGCTCCACCCCGCGCTGGGCTATTTCTAGCCTTCGTGGACTTGTGCGAGAGTTCAACAAAAGTACCTCAAGTGTTCATAGTCCAGTCTACCAGTTTGGCGCCTTTGGTATATGGATATCCGCAGCCACCGAAGGGACCTCCCACAGATTTTTGGTGCTGGATTGATAAGGGTACGGAATCTAGTTACTTGAATCGCTGGGATCTCATAGATGTCGCATTGGGGGCGAGTCCTTATGCTCCTACAGGCTCACCATGAGCGGGGTTATAGAGGCCAAGCGTCTTGACGTTACGGCGCTAATCATGCAAACGTGAAAACTACAAGCAAGCGGGCAACGATCTACTTCGACTCTCAGATCCACGAGGCGCTGCGGCTCAAAGCGGCTCAGACGGAGCGCTCCATCTCTGATCTGGTGAACGAGGCTGTCAAAGAGAGCCTGGCCGAGGACATGGACGACCTGGCAGCCTTTGAGGAGCGCTCAGGAGAACTAGACCTTGTCTTCGAAGAGGTCATGAAAAGCTTTTGATACAGCATATAGGTCCCGAGAAAGAAATCACATGAAAGCAGCAGTCCTCTACCAGGTGAACAGGCCTCTTGAAGTGTGCGAGGTCGAGCTGGACCCGCCGCGCAAGGGCGAGGTGTTGGTACGCATCGTGGCAGCGGGCATATGCCGTAGCGACCACCACTACATGAAGGGTGAAGCAATCATAGACCTGCCCGCCATACTGGGGCACGAGGGGTCGGGTGTGGTGGAGGCGGTGGGCGAGGGGGTTACCCGCGTGCGTCCCGGCGACCACGTTGTCCTCTCCTTTGCGCCTCACTGCGGCCAATGCTTCTACTGCCTCCGAGGCAGAGGCAACCTGTGCGAGGTGAGCCTGGTGCAGACTGCGGGCCGGATGTTCGACGGCACGACACGGCTTCACCAGGGTTCGACACGCATTACCCATATGGGCAAGGTGGCCTGCTTTGCCGAACGGGCCGTAGTACCCGAGACAGGGTGTATTCCCATTCCAAAGGACATTCCCATGGACAGCGCGGCGCTCATCGGCTGCTGCGTCACCACCGGCGTTGGAGCGGTCATCAACACCGCTCGCATAGAGCCTGGCAGCACCGTGGCCGTGGTCGGCTGTGGCGGGGTGGGAGTCAACGTGATACAGGGAGCGCGCCTGGCTAACGCCGCCAGGATCATAGCGGTGGACCCGCTGGAGGGCAAACTTGAGTTCGCCATGAAGTTCGGCGCTACGGACAGCGTCAACCCTACCGCTGGCGACCCTGTGGCCGCAGTCAAAGCGCTAACCGGCGGGCGAGGTGTAGACTACGCTTTCGAGGTGTTCGGCGGCGGTGATACGGTGAAGGTGGCGCTCCAGATGCCGCGCCGTGGCGGCACCACGGTGGTTGTGGGCCTGGCGCCGATGGGCGACGCTGCGCCCATAGACGTTATGGCGCTGGCACGGCAGGAAAAGACGCTGAAAGGCTCCTATTACGGCTCGTCTGTCCCTGCGGTGGACATGCCGCGCATGGTGGAGATGTACCGCGCGGGGATGATCAGCATAGACGACCAGATCACGCGGCGCTATTCGCTGGACCAGATAAACCGCGCCTACGCCGACCTGGAACGAGGCGACGCGGGTCGCGGCGTTATCATGTTCAACTAAGGTCTGCCTGGAAGAGATGTCTGAACAGCATTCGTTTCGAAGGAGCTCATCATGCAACCATACGTAAGAGTCAGCGGCATCGTCGCGCCCATGGACAGGGCCAACGTGGACACCGACCAGATCATCCCAGCCAGGCACCTGCGCCGCATCGAGCGCACCGGCTTCGGCCAGTTCCTCTTCGAGGCATGGCGCAAGCTGCCGGACGGCAAGCCCAATCCCGACTTTGTCCTCAACAACCCGCGCTATAAGGGCGCCACGATACTGGTGGCAGGCCCCAACTTCGGCAGTGGGTCGTCCCGTGAGCACGCTCCTTGGGCGTTGGAGGACTGCGGGTTCCGCACAGTCATTGCCCCCAGCTTCGCCGACATCTTCCGCAACAACTGCTACCAGAACGGCATGTTGCCGCTAGTGCTGCCCCAGGATGCTATAGACCACATCATGCAGAAGGCCAAGACGGAGCCTGGATACCAGGTCACCGTGGACCTGGAGCGGTGCCTGGTGACCGATTCTCAGGAGTTCACCGTCTCCTTCGAGATAGACGCCTTCCGCCGCCACTGTCTCCTCAACGGCCTGGACGACATTGGCTTGACGCTGGAGCACGATGTCAACATCGCCAGCTACGAGAAGGCGCATGGTATAATCTGAGGCCGTTTGGGGAACATGCCGGCAATTTGGTCACGCAGGAGGGCACGCCTTTGAAGTTCGACATCGTTGTTCTGCCTGGAGACGGCATTGGCCCGGAGGTGGTGGCCGAGGGCGTCCGGGTACTGGAGGCTGTAGGCAAGCGCTATGGCCACACCTTCAATCGTTTCGAAGACCTGGTGGGTGCAGTGGCCATTGAAAAGTACGGCATTGCGCTGCGGCCTGAGACCATGAAGCGTGCCCGCAGTAGCAAAGCCATCCTCTTCGGCGCGGTGGGCGACCCCAAAGGCGACGATGCCCGCATCATACGCGAGGCCCTGTTCCCCTTGCGCAAGGATTTCGGCCTGTACGCCAACCTGCGCCCGATAAAGGTCCACCCTTCTCTGGTCAACTCCACCCCGCTGAAACCCGAGGTTATCCGAGGGGTAGACCTGCTGGTAATCAGGGAGCTTACCGGCGGACTCTACTTTGGCAAGCCCAAGCGCCAGTGGCAAAACGCCTCTGGACGGCAGGGGGTGGACAGCCTCCGCTACTCGGAGAAGGAGATAAAGCGCATCCTGAAGGTGGGGTTCGACCTGGCCCGCCAGCGGCGCAAGAAGCTGACCAGCGTGGACAAGGCCAACGTCCTGGAGACTTCTCGCCTGTGGAGAAAGATAGCGGGCGAGATGTCGGCGGAGTACCCGGACGTGAAGCTGGACCACCTGTACGTAGACAACTGCGGTATGCAGCTCCTGCGGCAGCCTACTGTCTTTGATGTCATCGTCACAGAGAACACCTTCGGAGACATCTTGACCGATGAAGCCTCTGTGCTGATGGGGTCCATAGGCATGGCGCCGTCGGCCAGCCTGGGGAAGCCGCGAAAAGACGGCACGTCCTTCGGCCTGTATGAGCCTATCCACGGCACCGCCCCCGACATTGTGGGGCAGAGCAAAGCCAACCCGCTGGCCACCATCCTGAGCGTGGCGATGCTGCTGCGCCACTCCCTGGGGCTGGCGCAGGAGGCCAAGGCCGTGGAGGACGCCGTGGAACAGGTGCTACAGCAGGGCTACCGCACGCCCGACCTGGCCACTGCAGGGCAGAAGGCCGTCACGACGGCCCAGATGGGCAAGGCAGTAGTGGATGCGGTGCTGAGCTAGTCATGGGGTTACCCTTTTATCTCAATAGGTGGGTGATCAGGAGGACGGCGGTGATGGCGAGAAAGATGACAAACAACGACCTTCCATTCTAGTTAGGTTATCACTGGTTTAGCCTGCAACTCGCCGCGTCGTGCCTTTGTGGGGAACTGGGAACTCTCTTGCAAAGTGGTCGCGTTGAGTGAACCTGGCCGAAGGAGACGTTTTGCCACAGATCCTTGTTAGGCATTGAGAAAAGCCAGCAGGTCGACATTTGGGTGGTTTTTGGGCGTTTCGGCCAAGCCGTGCGCCCCGTCTGGATAGACCTTCAACGTAGCGTTCTTGATCAGTTTCGACGAGAGCATCGCCGAGGCACGAATCGGCACGATCTGATCGTCATCACCGTGGATGATCAGTGTCGGCACGTTGAACTTCTTCAGGTCCTCGGTGAAATCCGTCTCGGAGAAGGCCTTGATACAATCAAGCTCGTTCTTGAGACCACCCATCATCCCTTGTAGCCAGAACGCATCCCGCATTCCCTGCGAAACCTTGGCCCCCTCGCGATTCGCGCCGTAGAACGGCGTGGTCAGGTCCTTATAGAACTGGGAGCGGTCGGCGCTGACGCCAGCGCGGATACTGTCAAACACTGTGATCGGTAACCCGAGGGGATTGGTCGAGGTCTTCAGCATCAACGGCGGCACCGCGCCCACCAGCACCGCTTTGGCGACCCGGGCGGCGCCGTGTCGACCGATGTAGTGGGCCACCTCTCCGCCGCCGGTGGAGTGGCCGATCATGGTTGCGCCTTTTAGGTCGAGCACTTCAAACAACTCCGCTAGGTCGTCGGCATAGGTGTCCATATCATTGCCGCTCCAAGGGTGGCTGGACCGGCCATGGCCACGGCGGTCATGGGCAACGCAGCGATAGCCGTGAGAGGCGAGGAACACCATCTGTGATTCCCAGGCGTCCGCAGTCAGCGGCCAGCCGTGACTGAAAACTACGGGCTGACCCGATCCCCAATCCTTGTAGTAGATTTGCGTACCATCTCTTACAGTAATCGTGCTCATCGTAACGGCTTCGCTCCATATAGGGTCCGAGATTGTTAAGGATGGATGGCTGGTCAAAAAGGTGTTGACCAGGATTCGCCACCCCCTCCGCTTCCAGCGGTTACGCGCGGATGATCGGCTCCTGAAAGGAGATAAGGACTCCCATCTCTGGTATTCTCTCTTCAGAACGCCACGCGGGGCACAGGCAGCGCCAATGGAAACCTGGCGTGTTCAGCTAATGGTGCCTTTGTGGAAGGCTCTCCGGTAGAGCACCAACAAAAGCAAGCTGCCCAGCACCGC
>ORJL010526051.1_pt1 | contig 29478 bp, 21 predicted proteins | sample 1779941 | NCBI WGS metagenome assembly ORJL01 (sample SAMEA104232317, study PRJEB22302) | groundwater metagenome | biome: forest; feature: aquifer; material: groundwater | place: USA | collected 2011-08-07 | depth 5.8 m
ACCCTGGCGGCGGCGCACGGCCTGCCGATCATCCCGCGGTGCGCTGGAACCGGGCTCGCGGGCGGCACGATCCCCAGCGAGGGCTCGCTGGTGCTGAGCCTGGCGCGGATGAGCCGCATCCTGGAGGTGGACCGTGGGAACCAGGTGGTGGTGGCCGAGGCCGGGGTCGTCACGGCGGACCTGCAGCGGCGCGTCGAACGCGAAGGACTATTCTATCCCCCGGATCCGGCCAGCCTGCAGCAGTGCACCATCGGCGGCAACGTGGCCACCAACGCTGGCGGACCCCGCTGCCTCAAGTATGGCGTCACGAAGGACTACGTCCTGGGCCTGACCGTGGTATTGGCCGACGGCCGCGAGATGAGGCTGGGCGGCAAGGTGATCAAGAGTTCGACCGGCTACCAGCTCGGCCAGCTCTTCGTTGGCTCCGAGGGCACCCTGGGCATCGTCACCGAGGCGATCCTGAAGCTGTTGCCCCTGCCCCGCGAGCGCCAGGCGCTCGTGGCCCACTTCGAGCGGCTCGAGGACGCCGCCGAGGCCGTGGTCCAGATTGTCGCGAGCGGCCTGACACCAGCGGCGCTCGAGCTGCTGGATGGGCTTTGCATCCAGATCGTCGAAGAGCACGTGGCCATGGGTCTGCCACTGGGTGCCGAAGCGTTGCTCATCATCGAGCAGGATGGGAGCGACGCAGCCACGGTGCAGCGCCAGATCGATGAGCTCGCGGAGCTGTGTCGTGCCGCGGGGGCCACCGGAGTCCAGGTGTCGCGCGATGCCGCCGAGCGCGAGGCGGTCTGGACGGCCCGTCGAGCCATGTCCCCGGCCCTGGGCCGGCGCAGCCCGAACAAGCTGGGCGAGGACATCGTGGTGCCGCGCAGCCAGCTTCCGGCCATCATCCGCCGCATCCGGGCTATCGGGGAGGAGCACGGCTTCGAAATCCCCGTCTTTGGCCACGCCGGCGATGGCAACCTGCACCCCAACATCCTCTTCGACCGCCGCCGGCCGGGTGAGCTGGAGCGGCTGGAGCGCGCCGCCGAGGCCATCTTCCGAGCGGCACTGGAGCTGGGGGGCACCCTCTCGGGCGAGCACGGTATCGGCACCCTGAAGCGTGAGTTCCTCGAAGCGGCGCGGGGCTCGGTGGCGGTCGAGGTGATGCGCTCGCTGAAGGCCGCCCTGGACCCCCAGGGCATCTTGAACCCGGGCAAGGTGTTGCCCGTGCATGGCGCCGGCAGTGGCTTCCTGACGGCTCTCCCTGCCCTGGAGGGGCTCGTACCTGGATAGCGGCAGGGAATGCCCAGGGACGGACGGCATCCCGCGTTGGGCTCGGAGCGTGACCCTGCGTGCGTGCCGCCGGTGGCAGGCCTGTAGTACCATGGCCTGGCCTAGAGGGAGTGCCTGATGCACGCAGTGAAAGAAGACGTCTGGGTCCCGACCGTCTGCAACATGTGCTACAACAACTGCACCATCCAGGTGCACCGGGTCGACGGGGTGGCGACGCAGGTGACCGGGATCCCCGATGCGGCGCCGAACCATGGCCAGACCTGCGCCAAGGGGAACGCTCAGCTCCTGAGCGTGTATAGCCCCTACAGGGTCAAGCGGCCGATGGTGCGAACGAACCCACGGAAGGGGCTCGACGAGGACCCCGGCTGGCGAGAGATCACGTGGGACGAGGCCATGGACGTCATGGCCGCCTGTCTCAAGCGGGTGCACGACGACGATCCGCGCAAGCTGATCATCATGTCCTTCGACGGCCAGTCCTACCTCCCCATTCGCTCCTTTGCCGCTGGCTTCGGTACCAACAACTACACGGCAGGATCGGCGGGCTACTTCTGTGGCAACGCCATTCATCCGGTGGCCTACGCCACCAACGGCTCCATCGACATCCAGATCGATCTGCAGCGCGCCGAGTACTGCCTCCTGTTCGGCTGCCAGTACGGCTTCGTGGCCATGTCTCACGCCATCGCCGGGGCCGGGGAGATGGCGGATGCCAGGGCACGGGGGCTGCGGCTGGTCACCGTCGACCCGGTGCTGTCGAACGCGGCCAGCCAGGCGGACGAATGGGTGCCAATTCGTCCCGGCACCGACGCAGCCCTGGCGCTGGGGATGATCCACGTCCTGACCAACGAGCTGGGCATCTACGACCGGGAGTATCTCCGGCGCTACACCAACGCGACCTACCTCGTGGGTGGCGACGGCGACTATGTACGGGATACCACCTCGGGCAAACCCCTCGTCTGGGACGCGAGCAAGGATCGGGCCGAGCCGTTCGACGCCGGTGAGCCGGACTCGGCAGCCCTCGATGGGACCTATGACGTGGACGGCGTCGCCTGCCGGCCGGCCCTGGCTGTCTTTCGCCAGCACGTCTCGAAGTACACACCAGAGGCGGTGGAGGACATCACGACGGTTCCGGCGCCGACCGTGCGACGGCTCGCCAAGGAGTTCGGCGAGGCGGCCCGCATCGGCAGCACCACCAGCATCGATGGGCATGTCCTGCCGTACCGCCCCGCGGTCGCCTTCTGGTACCGGGGCGTGAGCCAGCACAAGCACGCCCTGCACAATGGCTTCGCTATCGCCCTGCTCAACGTCATGGTGGGGTCCATCGACGTACCTGGGGGGCTGCTCAATGCCAACGCGGCGGGTCCCTTCGGGTTCCCGGCCGAGGGGCCGGATGGCTTGATTACGCGTGGCAACCCCTACTCGCACATGCGCCCCGCGTGGCCGCTGCAGGAGGTGAAGGCCCCGGAGACGCTGGAGCTGCTGGAGCTCTTCCCACTGTCGGTCTACGCGCGCGCTGTGCCCTGGCTGGGGATGCTCGAGCCGGAGAAGTACGCTGTCCCGTACCGGCCCGAGGTGCTGATCCACTGCCGGACGAACCTGGTCGCCACCAGCGCCGACCCTGAGCGGACCATCGAAGCGCTGGCGCAGGTACCGTACCAGATCTCCTTTGTTGATTTCATGAACGAGACGGCCTGGATCGCCGACCTGGTCCTGCCGGATGCTCACTGCCTCGAACGCCTCGTGCCCTTCGCCACCGACCCCTTCACCACCTTCTATGCCACGCCGTTGCCGGGGGAGGAGTGGTGGTTTGCCGCGCAGCAGCCCGTCGTCGAGCCCCAGGGCGAGGCCCGCTACTGGATCGAGGTCCTCTTCGAGCTGGCGGAGCGCGTGGGCTGCCTGCCCGAGGTCTACGCAGCCTTCAACGTGCTGGGCCGGTTTGTGGACCCCTTCCGCCTCCAGGCCGGTGCACAGTACACCTGGGAGGAGATCTCCGACCGCTGGATCCGCTCGCGTTGCGGGCCCGACATCGGGCTGGACTACTTCAAAGAGCACGGCTACCGCAAGCTGGGGAAGCGGACCGTGCGAGAGACCTATCCTCGGGCGTTCCACGGCGCTCGTATCCCGATCTACTTCGAGCACTTCAAGAGGGCCGGAGAACGGGTCAAGGAGGTCGTCGAGAGCCTGGGCATCCCCTGGGAGTTGGATGACTATCAGGCCCTGATCGATTTCAAGCCGTGCCCGCCGTATCATGCCAGCGACGGCTCCCTCTACCTGGTGAACACCAAGGTGCCCTACTACGCCCACACGATCTCGGCCGAAAACCCGCTGCTGAACGACCTCTGCGAGCGCAATGGGCACATGTTCACGGTCGGCATCCACCCGGGGACCGCCCAGCGGCTGGGAGTCCGGCAAGGCGACGCGATCGTGCTCGAGACGGACTGGGGGAAACGCCTCGAGGGTGTGGCCGACTTGCGCGAAGGCATGCACCCGGATGTGCTGGCGTGCCCGGGGGTTACGGGCCGGCGGATCACGGGCGACCCGAGGATTCGGGGCAAGGGCGTCCACTACAATTCGCTCATCCGGTTCACTCCGGAGATGATGGACTACACCTCCGCGGCCATCGACGCCTGCGTGCGGGTGAAAGTAAGGAGGCGGAGCAGCTAGCCAGTCATGAGCAAGGTGAGACTCAACGCAGCCCTGGGGCGGAGCGGGCAGCACTATCCCCTCTTTCTGGGCGAGGTGCGGGCCGAGGGCATCGAGCTGAATGCCTTTCCGATGACCGTCGAGGAGATCTTTTGGCGTCAGACCCACCACCAGGAGTTCGACGTCTGCGAGTACGCCGGGGCTGGCTATCTCATGCTCACGGCCCGCGACGAGAGCCCCTTCACGGCGATCCCCGTGTTTCCTCTGCGCTCCTTTCGGCAGAACACGGTCTACATCAACGCTCACGCAGGCATCAGCCGTCCCGAAGACCTACGGGGCAAGCGCATGGGCGCAGCCCACTACGAGATGACGATGATGCTCTGGGTGCGCGATTTCCTGGAGAAGGATTACGGCGTGAAGCCCAGCGACATGGAGTGGGTGGCCGGCGGCCTGCGCAATCCCGGGCGCAAGCCGCGCGTGCGCCACGAATTGCCCCCCGAGATCCGCATCGTCGAGGCTCCGCCGGACAAGACCCTCGAAGGGATGCTGGAGAGCGGCGAGATCGACGCGCTGATCGGTCCGCGGGTCCCCGAGCCCATGGCCCAGGGCTCGACCCACATCGTGCGACTGTTCCCCAACTACTGGGAGGTGGAGGCGGACTACTGGCGGCGGACCGGTCTCTTCCCCATCATGCACACGGTCGTGATCAAGAAGGAGATCGCGGAGCGCTATCCCTGGGTGGCCATGAACCTGCTCGGCGCCTTCGTTGAAGCGAAGCGCCTGACGATGGAACGTATGGGCGACGCTACCGCCTATACCGTACCGTTGCCCCTCCTGCCGGCCCACCTGGACATGACCAGGGCGCTGATGGGTGAGGATTTCTGGCCCTACGGGGCGGAGGAGAACCGCAAGACCTTCGGCTACCTGGCTCAGATCGCCCACGAGCAGCACCTGGCGCCCCGCGCGGTCCCCTACGAGGAGCTCTTCGCCCCATCGACCTACGAGGCCTTCAAGATCTAGGAGCCTCCTCCTCGGTGGGGCGGGCGTCTCTGCCCGCCCAGGACGGGCAGGCACGGAGGCCTGCCCCACCGAAATGCCGGACAGGCTTCTAGCGGTCCTCGGCCCCCGTCAGGAGACGACCCTCGCTGTCGAAGGTCAGGGGCTCGGCGTCGCCCTGGATCTCCAGGTCAGGCGTGCGGCCCGCTTCCTGGACGATGCCTTCGGATAGCCACAGGTCCTCCAGGTGGGCCGTGTCACGCACGAGGACCGCGCGCACAGTGCCGGCGGCAAAGGGCCGAAAGGCCAGCTCGATGGCGTCGCGGTCAGTGGGCGCCGCGAGGGGCATCTTCACTCCCCAGAGGAAGTCAGAGGTCAGGGCGTTGACATACGTATCCACGAAATCGCACTGGTCGCGCAGCCGCTGGGTGATGATATCGGCCATGCCCACGCCGATGGCGTTGCCATGGCTGGCGGGCGAGAGATCGAGGGCCACGATGCGGCGGATCTGGCGCTGGGGCGGCCCGCCGATGCGCCGGTGCATGCCCACCACGTTGGGGTCCATCCCTGCCCCCGAGATCTCCTTGCCGATGCGGCGGATGATCAGCACGTCGAGGGGGTCGAAGGGCACGTTCGGGAGGTAGGAACGAGCCAGCGCCAGGAGGCGTCGGTCCGTCTCGGCGAACTCGGCCGGGACGACGGCCTCGATGCGGGCCAGGCGGTCGTGGGAGTTCTCCACCAGGGCGAGGCCAGCGCACACCGGCAGCCGCTGCAGGGCCACGCGGGCCACGGGCAGCACGTGCGTCTGGAGGCCGGCGCGATGGACGGCGTCGGCTCCCCGGTGCTTGCTCAGGCCGACGGCCAGCATCTTCATGAGGCCGCTGCCCAGGTCACCCACCAGGATGGAGTGGGGTTTGACCCGGTTGACCACGAGGATGGCGCCGGCGCTCAGGGCGTCCCGCCCACAGAAGACCGGCACGCCATCCGGGGTGTCTCCGAGACGATCTGCTTCCATCTGGACGCTCAGCGGGCATCCGGTGGCAGCCGCCGTGACGCCAAGCTCCTGCAGGAGGGCCATCTGGCCGTCCGGCGTGGCGCCGCCGTGACTCCCCATGGCCGCCACGACGAAGGGCTCGGCCCCGGCCTGCCGGAGGGCTTGCGCGGACGCCCGGAGGACGGTGGCGATGGCGTGGATGCCCCGGCTGCCGGCGGTGATGGCTACCCGCTTGCCCGCGACGCTGGGCAGCAGGCCTGAGCGGCTGAGGGCGGCGCTCACGGCGGCCGGAATGTCGGCGATGCTGTCGTCGGGGAAGTGCTGCCGCACGCGGACGAAGCGCGGCAAGGGGTTCGCCAGGGGAGGGACGATGGGCCAACCGACGCTCGTCACAGGCCCTATTCTACGACAGCGCTCAGAGGCAGCATGACTTCGCCGCCGGTCTGCCGTATGATCAAGGGCAGATGAAACTCCGCTACGGCCTCGTTGTGCGCACGGCGAGCTACTGGAACCTGTACGTTGGGCAGGCCAAGGGGTTCTTCGCCAAAGAGGGGCTCGATGTCGCGGAAGTTCTGACGACCAGCACGCTGGGCGGTGTGGAGATGCTGCGGCGCCGGGAGGTGGACATCGCGGCCAACGCGCCGGACATGGTGATCGAGGCCGATCTGGCCGGGGCCGGGCTCTGTTTGATCGGTGGCCTGGTCAACCGGCAGAAGTCGGGCCTCGTGGCCCGTCCGGCCTGCCGGAACTTCGCGGACCTGCGGGGAGGGCGAGTGGCCCTGGGCCCGGCGCACAGCGGCACCGCGATTCTGATCGAGGAGGTGCTCCGCCGGAGGGGGCTCGAGCGGGGTTCCTACCGGCCGGTGGACGTGGGGAGTACGTCGATCCGGCTCGCGGCGGCGCTGGAGGGGGACGGGGTGGACGCTGTCCTCCTGACGCAGCCCTACGACTTCCTCCTGCTGGAGCGCGGCTACCACCGTCTGGCGGTGGTCGACGAAGTGGTGCCGGATTACCCCTTCGCGTGCCTGGCCGCGCGGCGGGAGCCGGGGCCAGAGGAGCGGGCGGCCCAGGTTGCTTTCCTGCGGGCCAGCGCCGCGGCCGGGGCGTGGCTCCGCGACCCCGCCAACGCAGCCGAAGCCACGGGCATCCTGGCCGGGGCCAGCGGCCTTGAGCCACGCCTGGCCGAGCGCACGTATGCGCTCTACTTCGATGCCCGGCCCGCTCTGGCGCGCGGGGTCGAGATCGAGCCGGAGGGCATCGAGCAGGTGCTCAGTCTCCTCGCGCAGGCCGGCCGGGTGCCCGACCCTCCGCCGGCGGCGGATCGATTCATCGACACCAGCTTGATGGACGAAGCACTGTCCCAAGCATAGTGCTTCGCTAGGCTTGGGTGGCGGGGGACAAGCCCCTGCGCTACGAATCGTTCACTGAGAAGATTGTGTCACTCTGAGCGGAGCGAAGAATCCGTCCCCGCAGCGGGGCGAAAAGACGGATCCTTCACTTCGTTCAGGATGACAGGGTTGGATCCGGATGACAGGCTGGCGCAGAACTTCTCTGGCGAAAGGCTGAAGGATGGGCTTCTATGTTGGTGTGGACGTGGGGGGCACGTTCACCGATGGTGTGGTCGTGGACGACGCGGGCCGCGTTCGGGTCGTCAAGACGCCTTCGGTGCCCGGTGATCCTTCGCGAGGGTTTATCGAGTGCTTGAGGAAGGCCGGGGCGGCCGAAGGTCTGGAGCTGCGTGACTTCCTGGCCCGGGTGGAGAAGCTGGCCTACGGTACCACGTTGGCGACGAACCTCATTGTGGAGGGGAAGGGGGCCCGGACCGGCCTGATCACGACGCGGGGCTTCAAGGACACCCTCCCTATCGCCAGGATCGGCCGGGAATACCTCGGCATCGACCTCCAGGTTGAGCGGCCTCCGGGACTGATACCGCGCCGGATGATTGCCGAGGTGACCGAGCGAGTGGACAGTCAGGGGATCGTGGTGACGCCCCTGCGGCTTGCAGAGGTCGGGGCGGCCCTGAGTGCCCTCGCTGCCGATGGCCTCGAGGCCGTGGCCATCGCCTTCCTGTGGTCTTTCAAGAATCCGGCTCACGAGGAGGCCGTGGCCGGAGAGGTCACTCGCCTGCGCCCCGATCTCTACCTGTCGCTCTCGAGCCAGGTGGCTCCTTTGGCTGGAGAGTACGAGCGATCGGCCACGGCCGTGATGAATGCTCTGCTCGGCCCGCCTCTGCGGGGACACCTGGAGAGGCTGGACCAACAGCTCGCCGGTGAGGGCTTTCGTGGGGCCCTGCTGCTGATGCAGTCGACGGGCGGCGCCACACCTGTGGGAGATGCGGCACGGACGCCCGTCACGCTCATCAACTCCGGTCCCGCCGGTGGTCTGCTGGCCACCTCGTTCCTGGGCCGGACGCTGGGACTGAAGAACCTGATCGCTGTCGACATGGGCGGGACGACCTTTGACGCCAGCCTGATCACGGGAGGCCAGGTGCCCACCAGGGCCCAGTCTCGCGTGGCGGGCCACAACATCTACGTTCCCATGCTGGAGATTCAGTCCATCGGAGCCGGCGGTGGCAGCATCGCCTGGATCGACGCCGGCAGCCGGCTGAAGGTGGGCCCGCGTTCGGCCGGGGCTGATCCTGGTCCGGCCTGTTACCCCGAGGGAGGGGATGAGCCCACGGTCACCGACGCTGACCTGCTCCTGGGGCGCCTTTCCCCGGACAGATTCGTGGGAGGCGAGTTGCTCCTCTCCGTCGACCGGGCGCGGGCGGTGATGGAGGAGCGGATCGCCCGGCCTCTGGGGATGACGGTCATGGAGGCGGCGCGGGGGATCGCCACCATCGTCGACGCCAACATGGCCGACGCTCTGCGGCGGATCACGCTGCAGAAGGGTCACGATCCGCGAGACTTCACCCTCGTCGCCTTCGGCGGGGCTGGTCCGACCCATGCCGCCGCCCTGGCTCGCGACCTGGGCATCACAAGTACGATCGTTTCCCCAGTGGCCACGGTTCAATCGGCCTTCGGCGTGGTGAGCGCTGATATCGCCCATTCTTTTTGGGTGAGCGACGTGTTCGACTTCGCCGACGCAGCCCGTGTGAACGGCCACCTGTCGGACCTCGAAGCGCGGGGCCATGCGCTGCTGGAGCGGGAAGGCATCCCGGCAGAGCGGCGGCGCATGGTCCGCTGGGCCGAGGTGCGCTATCGAGGCCAGGCCCACCAGGTGATGGTGCCGGTGCCCGGGGGCAATCTGGACCAGCGCGAAGTCCAGGAGGTGCGGGCGGCCTTCGAGGAGCGCTATGAGGCCCTCTACGGCCGGGACAGCGGCTATCGCGACGCTGGCGTGGAGCTGGTGAACCTGCGCGTCGATGCCGTGGGACTCACCCGGCAACCGGCGCTGACTGCAGAGCCGGAGGACCAGGCGGACGCCTCGGCGGCCTGGAGGGAGCGGCGGCTCGTCTACCTGGGCGGCCCCGACTTGGAGGAGGCAGACGTCTACGTCGGCGAGGCATTGCGGAGCGGCCACAAGCTGTCCGGCCCTGCCGTGGTGGAGTACGTGGCGACGACGATCCTGGTGTATGGAGGCCAGCGGGCTCGCGTCGACCCCTACCTGAATGTCATCATCGAGGAGGATGCAGCGGTCTCCCCCGCGGCTTCTGTTTGACGCCTATCGAGACGGGTTCCTAGAATGGGTCAGAGAACGAGGCCGTGATCGTCGGCATTCCCCGAGAGATCAAGCGGGACGAGGCCCGCGTGGGTGCCACCCCGGCCTGGGTTCACTCCCTGGTAGAGGCTGGACACCGCGTCCTGGTGGAGGCGGGGGCGGGTCTCGGCAGTGGGTATCGGGACGATGCGTTCCGCGAGGCAGGAGCAGACCTGGTGGCCGACCACGGCGCCGTCTTTGCCAACGCTGAGCTGGTGCTCAAGGTCAAGGAGCCTGTCCCGTCTGAGTACGAACTGCTGCATCCCGGGCTGGCCCTCTTCTGCTTTCTGCACCTGGCGGCTGAGCCGGCCCTGGCGGCAGCGCTACTGCAGCATCGGGTGTCTGCCATCGCCTATGAAACGGTACAGGCCGCGGATGGCACCCTGCCGCTCCTGGCGCCGATGAGCGAGGTCGCCGGCCGCATGGCCGTCCAGGCCGGCGCCCACTACCTTGAGCGGCCGCATGGCGGGAAGGGGAAGCTCCTGGGCGGTGTGCCCGGTGTTCTGCCCTGCGATGTCGTCGTGATCGGGGGGGGGACGGTGGGGACCAACGCGGCCCAGATTGCTCTTGGCATGGGCGCCCACGTGACGATTCTGGACACCAACGTCGACCGGTTGCGCTTTCTGAGCGAGATCCTGAGCGGCAGCCGGGCGACGCTGATGAGCAACGTCGGTAACGTGAGCGACGCGGTGCACAAGGCGGACCTGCTCGTGGGTGCGGTGCTCGTACCGGGGGCGCGCGCGCCTCGGGTCGTGACGGCTGCCATGGTAGGCAGCATGGCGCCGGGCTCGGTCGTCGTCGATGTGGCCATTGACCAGGGAGGGTGCATCGCGACGTCCCGGCCCACCACGCACAGCGATCCGATCTTCCGGGTGGGCGAGGTCGTCCACTACGGGGTCACGAACATGCCGGGGGCTGTGCCCCATACGTCGACTCAGGCGCTCTGCAACGTCACCATGCCCTACGCGCTGAAGATCGCCAACCACGGGGTCGAGCGGGCGGTGGTGGCAGACGCCCGGCTGGCGAGAGGTGTGAACTGCTTCGCCGGTCGGGTCACACATCAGGCTGTAGCCGAAGCGTTGACCGAGACCTTCACGCCTCTGGATGACCTCCTGGCAGTAGCCGCCCACGGGCGGCCCTAGATGTCTATGCCGGAGCGTTCGAATAGCAAGCGACTGCGGATCGAACGGGTCTTCTCCGCCGGTGGTGTAGTCTACCGGGATAGCCCCCAGGGGCCCGAGTTGCTGGTCTGTGGCAGCCACGAGCCTCCCCTCCTCTGCCTCCCGAAGGGCACGCCCGACCCCGGCGAAAGCCTGGAGGAGACGGCCTTGCGCGAGGTACAGGAGGAGACGGGTGTCGAGGCCCGGGTCGTGGACGACCTGGGACATATCGAGTACTGGTTTTCGCGCCCTCAAGACGGCGTGCGCTACCATAAGCGCGTGTACCACTATCTGATGGAACCCATGGGCGGCGATCCCTCTCTGCACGACCACGAGTTCGACTGGGTGGCATGGATGCCTCTGGACGAGGCTCTCGGCGCCCTGAGCTACCGTAACGAGGTGGATGTCGTGGAGCGGGCCCGCGAACGGTTGCGCCAGCGGGCGGCCAGGGCGCGGGTGCAGGACACGTGATCAGCGGCGAGAAGATCGTCCTGCGCGAGAAGCGACCTACCGACGCCGCCAACGACTACGCTTGGCGCTGCGATCCGGAACTCGCCGCCTTCGACGCTGTTCCGCCTCTGCGGACCTCGTTCACCGAGTTCGCGGCTGGCTACGAAGATACCCTGCGCTACCCTTCCTGGCGGCGACAGCGGTTCGCCATCGATACGGCTGAAGGCAAGCACATCGGCAACTGCACCTTCTACGACATCGACGAGCGTCGCCGGCAGGCGGAGCTGGGGATCACCATCGGAGACCGCGAGTACTGGGGGCGCGGCTTCGGGACCGACGTGGTCAGGACCATGCTGGCCTGGGTGTTCAAGACGACGGAACTGGACCGCATCTATCTGCACACCCTGGAGTGGAATCACCGGGCGCGCCGTAGCTTCGCCAAGGCCGGCTTCGCGGAGATGGAGATGGTACGGCAGGACGGCCACACCTTCATGAAGATGGAGATCCGCCGCGAGCGCTGGCGCCAGTTGAACGGTAACGCGGCGGACCTCTCCTCCGCTTCCGCTGCCTCCCCCCCACTACCTGTGAACGGGGCCTAGCTGGTCTCTCCCATCCGCACGAGGAGCAGCGCCATGAGCTTGATGCCCTTGGCCAGGTCGGGCAGGCGGATGTTCTCGTCCGGGGCGTGCATGCGGCAGTCCGGATAAGCCACCCCGGCTCCGGCCACGGGCAGCCCCAGGGTGTCGGTGAAGGAGTGCATGGGGCCCGTGCCGGCCATGGTCGGCACCAGCACCGCCTCAGCCTCGTAGACCCGGCGGGCGCAGTCGGCCAGAAGGGCAATGAAGGCTGAATCGGCAGGGGTGCGCGCCGGCTTCTCACCGCCCATCGCCGCGCTCACGGCGACGTCGCTGAAGCCGTGGCGGTCCAAGTGGCGCCGCAGCTTGGCGAGGATGTCGTCGGGATCCTGGTCCGGCACCAGACGGAAGTCCAGTTTCGCGTAGGCCAGCGAGGGTAGCACGGTCTTGGCGCCGGGGCCCGTGTAGCCGGACTCGAGGCCGGCGATGTTGCAGGTGGGCTCGAAGAGGTGGCGGTGGTAGTAGTCGACGCCCGACACACCGCGCACGGAGGCCGGCCGGCCCAGGGAGTCGCGGGCCGCCTGGTCCTCGAGGGGCAGGCGAGACAGGGCGTCCTGGTCGGCCTCGGACGGTGGGCGGACGGCGTCGTAGAAGCCCTCCACGAGCACCCGCTCATCGGTGTCCTTGAGGGTGTTCAGGGCCCAGATCAGGCGCCAGGCCGGGTTCGGCACCACGGTCGCATAGGAGGAGTGGACGTCCCGGCTGGCGCCGTGCGCCTCTAACCGAACATAAAGAAGGCCCTTTGCCCCCAGGGCGATGTGGGGCCGGCCCTGCCAGTCCACCTCGTGGCCCTCCCAGATGCAGCCGTCGGCGGTCAGGAGGTCCCGGTGGGCCTCGACGAAGGCCGGCAGGTGGGGGCTGCCGATCTCTTCTTCCCCCTCGATGATCCAGCGCAGCGTGACCGGAAGTGTGCCGTACACTCGACGAACGGCCTGAACGGCGGCGAGGCGGGCTACGATGTCGCCCTTGTTGTCGGCGGCACCGCGGGCGTACAGGTGGTCGTTCGCGATGCGAGGCTCGAAGGGGGGCGAGGTCCAGAGATCGAGGGGCTCTGGGGGCTGCACGTCATAGTGGTTGTAGAAGAGAAGGGTCCGGTTGCTGCGGCCGCGTAGCTGGCCGTAAACGACGGGGAAGTCACCCTCGGTCGGCAGGACCGAGACGGCCAAGCCGGCCTCCCGCAATTGGGCGGCCACGAGGTCCGTTGCCTCGGGGTAGCCCAGCTTCTGGGCGCTGACGCTGGGCTGCCGGCAGAGACGCACGAGCGCGGCGACTGCCTCTGCAAAGTGCGCGTCGATGTCGCGGAAGAGGTCGTCAGTCTTGTCCATGGCCAGACCTACGGAATTTCACCGCAGAGACCGCAGAGGACGCGGAGACCAACAAGGGCTTGGAGGGACCGGTCTCTCAGGACTCTGCTCTCTCTGCGTACTCTGCGGTTGACGCGCGCCCGGCGTCAAGCGCCGAGGTGGCGCTGGAAGAAGAGGACGGTGCGCGCCCAGGCGCTGCGGGCGGCCTGGGCGTGCCAGCGTTCATGGTTGTCGTCGTTGTGAAAGGCGTGCTTCGCCCCGGCGTAAACCAGGATCTCGTGCGCCTTGCCGTGGCGTTGCAGCGCCTCCTCGAGGGCGGGAACGCCGGGCATGAGCCCAGGGTCATCCTCGCCGTAGACGCACATGACCTGGGCCCGAATGTTCTGGACGTTGTCCAAGGGGTCGGGGCTCCGGCCGTAAAAGGAGACGGCCGCCGCCAGGTCGGGCCGATGGGTGGCGAAGAGGAGGGAGGCGCCGCCGCCCCAGCAGAAACCGACGACGCCGATCCGATCGGCCCGCACGTTGGGCTGGCTCCTCAGGAAGTCCACGCTGGCATCGAGCTGCTGCAGGACCTGCTGCGGGGTCACGTTGCGAATGTTGGCGATGGCGTCGTCGCGCGTCGGGAAAGAGTCCGAGCCGCCCAGCGGCGACATCAGGTCCACCCCCAAGGCCACATAGCCCTCGAGCGCCGTGCGGCGGGCCACGTCCCTGATGTGCTCCGTGAGCCCGCGGTTCTCGTGGATGACGATGACGGCCGGCCGGGGTTCAGCCCCCTTGGGGGAGGCGAGGACGCCTCGCACGATGGTGTCACCGGCGGGAAACGAGACGCGGCGATACTCCAGGTCGGGATGCTCCTCGGAGATATGGATTCCGGCGCTGGTGCAGGGTACGTTGACGACTTCCACGGAGGCCTCCTGTATTGGCTGTAGGGCGCTGATACCGTTAGGGTAGCGCCGTGTGCCAATACCCTACACGTGAGTCCGGAACACGTCAACGTTTGGGGAGGCGCTGCAGAGCCAGGTAGGCCGGGCGGAGGCCCCAGTCGGACCGCAGGATGCTGAACACCCGCTTGCCCTGGACGTCGTCGGGATCGGCCGAGGGGGCGTAATTCAGGTTCCAGAGGAACATGGCTCCGACATGATCTCTGCCCTGGGCCATCTCGAAGGCCCGGGCCAGGTACTGGGCCTGCTGCTCCTCGCTCGTCTCCAGGGCGTACTTGTACTCGGGCGCCGCCTTCGCGCCCGAGGCCCAGCCGAACTCGGTGAACCAGAGCTGCTTGGCGGCGTCACCGGACTCCTCCATGATGGCGCGGTAGTTCTCGAAGTTCCGGTAGTAGAAACTCCAGTGGCCCTTGAACTCAGAGCCAGTCGTGGTGTTGCGCTGTGGGTCGTCATCGGGGGGGTTGTTGAAGCCGCTGGGGTGGACCCCAATGGCGTCGCTCACCGGCGCGACGCCGGCCCGATACATGTCGCGCAGAAAGGCGCGGTCGTCGCGGGCCAGGATTCCTTGGCCCAGGTCCACATCGCCGGCCGGTGTCAGGGCGCCGGCGACCACCGTGGCGTCCGGGTCTGCGGTCTTGATGGCTTTGTAGCTCGCGGCGAGGAGTCGCACGTATTCCGCCGCGTTGGGCTTGCCGACGCCCCCCCACTCTCGGGCCAGATTCTGCTCGTTCCACACCTCATAGGCATGGACGCGTCCCTTGTAGCGCTCGGCGATCTGACCCGCGAGACGAGCCAGGTCGGCGGGATCGGCGGGCGGACCGGGCACCGAGAAATCGGTCTGCGGGGGTCGCGCCCAGCGGGGGGAGGCCACAATGCTGAACAACAGGCGGATGCCGGCACACCCGGCTTCGTCAACGATGCTGTCCAGCGTCTCCCAGCGTATGTCCGAGCGTTCCGGTTCGAGCCGCTCCCACCGAACCTGGATCTTGGCCCAATCGAACCCCGCCTCGCGAAGCAGCTTGAGGCTGCGCGGCAAGTCGGTGCCGGGGTCCACCTGCATGCCGTAGCGCAGGGCGCGGGGAGGGCCCGGCGTTGAACACGGCGGTGGCCCCGCCGGTGCGGTGCCGGCGACCGGAGGGGAGCCAGCGCCAAGACAGCTCAGCGCGGCGAGCCCGAGTGTGGGGATCCAATGTGCGAAGCGCATGGAGGTTGAAGGCTCAGGCGGGAAGGGGTTGGAGCGTGCGGTCCTGAAGCTCCTCGGGGAGGGAGAAGACCATCTCCTCGCTGGCGACCTGGACCTCGTCGACTTGCTCGGCCCCCAGCGCACGCAAGTGAGCCACTGCCTCCTCGACCAGCCACTCCGGTGTCGAGGCACCCGCCGTGATGCCGACGCACTCGACTCCCGCCAGCCATTCCGGCTGGAGCTGGCTGATCCGATCGACGAGATGGGCCTGGGCGCCGGCCGCGATTGCCACCTCCACCAAGCGGTTCGAGTTGGAGCTGCTGTGGGAGCCGATGACCAGCACGAGCTGGGCCTCGGCGGCGAGACGCTTCACCGCCGCCTGGCGGTTCTGGGTGGCGAAGCAGATGTCGTTGCGAATCTGGGCGCGGGGGAAGCGGCGGCGCAGCGTGGCGATGATGTCAGCGGTGTCATCTGCACTGAGCGTGGTTTGTGTGACGACCACGACACGCTCCGGGTCGGCCACCTGCACGGCCTCCGCCTCGGCCACAGAGCCGATCACGCTGGTCCGCTCGGGGGCCTCGCCTCGGGTGCCGATCACTTCGACGTGCTCCTCGTGGCCCACCAGCAGGACCGTGTACTCTGCCCGGGCGTACCGGCGGGCCTGGAGATGGACCTTGGTGACCAGGGGGCAGGTGGCATCCCAGATGCGCAACTCGCGGGCCGCTGCGCGGGACCGGACGGCCGGCGGCACCCCGTGGGCGCTGAAGATGAGGCGCGCCCCCTCGGGCACCTGGTCGAGGGCCTCGACGAAGATGGCGCCCTTGGCAGCGAGCGCCTCCACGACGTGGCGGTTGTGCACGATCTCGTGCAGGACGTACACCGGGCCGTGCTTCTCCACCCGCAGGGCCCGGTCGACGATGTCGTAGGCCATGACCACGCCCGCGCAGAAGCCTCGAGGCGCCGCTAGCAGGACCCGGTTCAGGACCAATGGCTCCCGCATCGCGCCATACCTTGGCATAGGGCTTCTGCGAGTGTCAAACGAGCCGCTGGATCGACGATAGGTTCGACGTGGCCGTGCGGCGGCCGATTGGGTTCGCCATGAGAGCGTGGGCGTATACTGTGATCTCATGCAACATCTGCAAACCGACGTTCTCATCATCGGCAGCGAAGGGGCTGGTGCACGCGCCGCCATCGCTGCTGCCGAAGCAGGGGTTGACGTCACGATCGTGACGAAGGGACGGCTGGGCCGCTCGGGCGCCACCATCACCGGGGCTGCTGACCTCGACGTCGACAGCGCGAGCCTGCTACGGCTCATCGGCCAGGGAGACTCCCGGGACAGCCCGGAGCACTTCTTCCGGGACATGGTCGTCGAGGGCAAGTACCTGAATGATCAGCGCCTGGCCGAGGTCCATGTGAACGAGGTCCCAGAGCGGCTGCGGGAGCTGCTGGAGTGGGGCTACCGGTGGACGGAGCTCCGCCAGATGCCGGGCCACAGCTACCCGCGCAACCTCTATGCCAGCGGCCACGAGATGGTGCGGGTGCTCAAGCGCCAAGTGCGCCAACGCCGATTGCGCGTCGTGGAGGACGTCTATGTCTCCGATCTGGCGGCCCAGGAGGGCCAGGTGGTTGGGGCCATGGGGCTGGACCTGGACCGGGGAGACACCATCGCGATGACAGCCCGGGCAGTCGTTTTGGCGGCCGGCGGGGGGCATAACCTGTACTCCTTCACGACTGGCCCGGAGGAGCTGACGGGTGACGGTCAGGCCATGGCGCTGCGGGCAGGGGCCCGCCTGGTGAACATGGAGATGATGCAGTTCATTCCCACAACCATCATCGAACCCCCCATTGCCCGAGGAAACCTGTTCCCCTTCCTTGTGGGCCCGCAGAATGCCCTGGCGGTTTGGCTGCTGAACCGCCACGGCCAGCGCTTCATGTCCCGCTGGGACCCAGCGCGTATGGAGCATTCGACCCGCGATCTGCTCTCCATTGGCATCCAAACGGAGATCCTGGAGGGACGCGGTGGGCCCCACGGCGGCGTCTACTTCTCTCTGGCCCACCTGCCCCGGAACCTGGTGGAGGATTTCGCGCGGTGGGGAGCCAAGCCCTTCCTGCGCAGCGACTGGAGCGCCCACGGCCTCAGTTTCCGCGAGATCATGGAACGGGCCATGGCCGGCGAGGCCTTCGAGGTGGCGCCGGCGGCCCATTTCTTCATGGGTGGCCTGCGCATCGACGCCGACGGCGCCACGGATCTCCTGGGACTCTACGCCGCTGGCGAGGTGACCGGGGCGTTGCACGGAGCCAACCGTCTCTCGGGGAATGCCTTCGCGCAGATCATGGTGCAGGGAGAGCGGGCCGGCAGAGCGGCCGCTCGGCACGCCGAGGGCATGGCGAGATCGCCCGAGATGCCGCCGGCGACGTGGCGACGCCTGGAGGCCCGGGTCCTTTGGCCGCTCGACGCCACCGGCGGGGGAGCCCACGCCTACGAGCTGAAACGGCGCCTGCAGGACGTGGCGGCGGAGAAGGTGGGCGTGGTCCGGCAGGGCGAAGCCCTGGAGCAGGCCGTGGCACAGATCGAAACGTGGCGGGTCAACGAGTGTCCCCAGGTACGCTCCCGGAGCAAGGAGCGTCGATTCAACCCGGAGTGGCTGGAGTCTCTTCAGCTCGAGAATATGCACCTGGCTCTGGAGGCCACGGCCCGAGCGGCTCTGGCCCGGTGCGAGAGCCGCGGGGCCCACTATCGCCGGGACTTTCCCGCGACGGATCACTCCGGCTGGCCACGCAACACCCTGGTGGGCATGCACAACGGCTCTCTGTCGGTGGAGACGGAGCCAGTGAACATCACGTCGTTGCACCCCCCAGCGGGCCCCTCATGATCCCGCCGCGCACGCTGCAGGTGCGGGTCCAGCGGTTCGATCCCACTCGAGACACCGAGCCCTTCGAGCGGGTCTACGAGATCCCTTTCGAGGAGGGGATGAGCGTCACCAACGTGCTCTATCGGGTCAACGAGATCCATGGCGACGCGGTCGCCTACCGCGTTTCGTGTCACCGCGGCATCTGCGCTAGTTGTCTCATGCGAGTGAACGGGCACCCCGAGCTGGGGTGCTGCACCGTGGTACGCGGCGACCTGATCCTTGAGCCGGCTTTCAAGAACAGGGTCATCAAGGATCTCGTCGTCGAGCAGCACTAGGAGCGGGTCGAGAAAACAGCGCCGCGCCATCCTGCTCTCCCCCGCCGGCAGCGAGAGTACAGAACTACCGCCGCTGGTCCATTGACAGGGCGGTCCACAATAGGTTCGGCGAGTCTGCTCGACCGGGGCGGGATGCTCGCACGGCACAGCGGGGGAGGACGAACCTATGGTTGCTCAAGTTGAGCCGCGGGCAGCCCGAGTCGTCGGGGCGGTGCGGCCGCTGGACGAGCGTGAGACGCCCCACCCCATGGTGGACCGGGGGGAATTCGGCGAGCGGGTGCGTCTCTGGCGCAGGAATCCGACGACGGATCCCCTCATCAAGATCTTCGGCGCCCGCAACGAGGCCGATCCGGGCAACTCGTTGCCAACTATCCTGACCGATGCTCCGGAAGGCAAGGTGAATCCCGTGGTCACCCCGGTCCCGGACGCGGCGGAGATGTCGCGCAAGATCAAGGAGATTGCGCTGTTCCTGGGGGCCGATGTCGTGGGGATCGCGCACCTGGACCAGCGCTACGTCTACACCCACCGCGCGCGGGGGGGTGGGACGGATGGTGCAAAGGCAGGCGACCCCATCGAGCTGCGCCACAAGTACGCCATCTGCCTGGGCAAGTCGGGCGACTTCGACCGCTACATGGCCAGCCTCAGCTCCATCTCTGACGCCGAGTACGCTCTTGGCAATACCGTGTCCATGGTCCCGACCTTTCTGCTGGCCGCCTACATCCGCCAGATGGGCTATCCGGCCCGCTGGCACGCCTATGGCAAGGGCGAGGTGAACCCGATCCCCCTGGCCGTCATGGCAGGTCTGGGAGAGCTGGGGCGCCACGGCATGCTGATCCACGAGAAGTACAGCTCGCGGCTCCACCTGACGGTGGTCACGACCGACCTACCCTTGCAGGTGGACCAGCCGGTGGACATCGGCGTCGAGGAGTTCTGCCGCTACTGCAAGAAGTGCGCTCGCACCTGTCCCTCGCGGAGCATCACCTTTGCGGATGTGAAGGATGTCTACAACGGCGTGGAGAAGTGGCGCATCAACGTCGAGAGCTGCTACAAGCACCGCGCCGCGGCGGGACACAACTGCCTCTGGTGCACCACTTCCTGTTGCTACCACAAGATGGACACCTGGTATCACCGGCTCACCATCTGGCTGCTGAGGCGGACGCCGGTGCCTCTGCGCCCTCCCTTGGTCAAGCCCCTGGTCTGGGTGGATGACCTGATCTGGGGCAAGCGGCCCTACGTGCGGGCCAAGTGGCTGGACTACGACAGCGACCTGGACCAGCGGACCTGTCAGGTGCCAGGCTGCAAGGCGGAGCACCAGCCGACCTTCAAGAAGCGCTTGCAGAGGCCGGGAAGGTGGGTGCAGTCGCGGCTGTTTCCCAACGATGAGCTGCGGCCGGCCGGTGAGACGAACGGTCGCCAAGCCGGCTCTCTCTGACTTGGCCAAGCCCCGTGCCGGACGATCCTCAGGGACCGGTGGTCCCGAGGCGGGTGCGCTCAGCCTGAAAGGAGAATGCAGATGAAACAGGGAGCGTTGGTCTGGACCTGGGCGGCGGTGGCGGCAACCCCTCTGGCCGTGCTGGCCTGTCAGCCAGCGCCATTGCCCCCTCCGGCGGCTGCACCGGTGGCCGCGCCGGCGCGGCCTGCGGCACCGGTCGCGACGCCGGCCGAGCAGCCGCAGCGGGGTGGGGTGCTGCACAACCAGGGAGCGGGCAAGCCGCCTCACCTTAATCCGCTGACGACTTCCAGCACCTGGATGGAGCTGGCCGGACATCCCGTGTACGAGGGGCTGCTCACCAGGGACATCCGGGCCGACTTCGACTGGCGGGCAGAGTTCCCGCTTAAGCCCCAGCTCGCCGAGAGCTGGGAACTGGCGGATCCAACGACCTACCTCTTCCGGCTGCGTAGCGGCGTGAAATGGCACGACGGGAAGGACTTCAGCGCGGAAGACGTCGCCTGGACCTTCGGCTGGCAGCTCGATCCGGCGAACGTGGCCCCGAATCGTCCCTTGGTGGACGATATCCAGGCTATGGAGGTAACGGGGCCGCTGGCGATCCGCGTGAAGACCAAGGCTCCGGCGGCCTGGTTCCTCCACAAGCTCCAGTCGCAACGGATGCCCATCCTCCCTGCCCACGTAGCGGCCAGCGACGGCGTGGAAGCTTTCAACAAGCGGATGGTGGGAACGGGCGCCTTCAAGCTCAAGACCTTCGAAGCTGACCGGCGGATCGTCTACGCCCGCAACGAAGCCTACTGGCAGCCCGGCAAGCCCTATCTGGACGGCATGGTCCTGTTCTACGGGCTCGATCCTTCCGCGCGCGTCGCGGCCATAGTCGCCAAGGAGCTGGACATCCTGAACGTAGCGGACCGGGCGCAGCTCGATGGTCTGCTGGCCGCCGCGAGCTGGCTGAAGTACAAGGAGGGCCTGGGAGGCAATACGTCCCAGGGGATTCTGCCCCATCTCACCAAGCCGCCCTTCGATGACGCCAGGGTAAGACGGGCGGTTCACCTGGCGATTGACCGACACGGCATGAACCAGGTGCTCCTGGGCGGGAAGGGCGTGGTCGACCCTCCGGGGATCCTCGCGATCAAGAAGGGCTGGGCCATTGCGCCGGAGGAGCTCGAGCAGCTCCCGGGGTTCCGCAAGGATGGCGTCCAGGACCGGGGCCGGGCGAAGGAGATCCTGGCTGAGGCCGGGTATCCCCAGGGCTTGAAGAGCCGGCTGGCCTACACGGCCAGCAATGTCGTGGCTCCTCCCGTGGCCGAGGTGGTGGAGCGGCAGCTCCGAGGAGCCGGCATCGAGGTCCAGCTCGTGCCCCTGGAGGCCGCGGCCTTCACCAAGGCTGAGGAGACGGGGAACTACGATATGCTCCTGACCTCGCTCCAGAGGGTGGACTTGGCGGCTGATCCCACGTTGCCACAGATACTGCTCACGGGACGGAACTGGGCGAAGTTCAGCGACCCCCAGTTCGATGCGCTGTATCAGCGCATCGAGACCACCCAGGGCGACGACGCTCAGAAGAAGCTGTGGCGGCAGCTCCAGGACTATCTGCTGGACAAGCTGTACGTGATCCCCACCATCTCCTTCCCTTACTACAACATCTGGCAGCCCTACGTGCACAACTGGAGCTCGCCGGACAACCACGCGCGGCCCTACCAGCGCGGCGACATGTGGATGGATTCCAGTGGTCCCAAACGCGTGCTGCCCTAGGAAGCCGGGAGGCCCGGCGGGGTAGGCGATGTCCATCGACACAGAGACTCGGGGTCGGATCCTCTTGATCACGCTGAACCGTCCCGAGGCGATGAACGCCCTGGATGCAGATCATGCCGAGGCCCTGGAACGGGCGATTGTCGGCTTCCAAGAGGAGCCCGATCTCTGGGTGGCCATCATCACCGGCACGGGAAGGGCGTTCAGCGCGGGGATGGACCTGGTCCGCTCGGCCCCGAGGACGCTGTTGGAGGCCAGGGAGGGAGCCGTTCCTCGCCCCAATCTGCTCCAGCGCCTGCAGGTTGACAAGCCTCTCATCGCTGCCGTCAACGGCTATTGCATGGCGGCGGGCTTCGGGTTGGCCCTGCTGTGTGACGTCCGCATCGCCTCCGAGAAGGCCATCTTCCGCGCCACGGGAGCTGGCCGCGGCATCCTGGCGGGCGGGACCCAGGCCGTGCGTCTGCCGCGCCTGGTGGGGTTGGGCCGGGCGCTGGAGATGCTGCTCTGGTCGCGCAACGTCGATGCCCATCAGGCCGAGCGGTTCGGTCTCGTGAGCTGCGTCGTGCCGGAGAACGAGCTTCTGCCCACGGCCTGGCGGTGGGCAGAAGAGAGCTGCCAGCTTGCCCCCCTGGCGGTCCAGGCGGCCAAGGAGGTGGCGGTCCGGGGCATCGACATGTCGTTGACCGAGGCCTTTCGCCTGGAGAACGAAGTCGCCGGGCGTGTCCGAAGGACGGCGGATGCTGAGGAAGGCATCACGGCCTTTCGCGAGAAGAGGCCGCCCCGTTTTCAGGGTCGCTAGGCTGCGCGGATAGGTGGGGGCGGGCCCCGTGCCGCAATGCCTGGGAGGAGTGCGGGTCCTCGAGCTCGCGCGCCAGCACGCGGGGCCGCGGGCGGGCATGGCCCTGGCGGACCTGGGCGCCGAGGTGGTCAAGATCGAGCCGCCGGGCGGCGAGGAGACGCGCCGGTCCCTGCCCCAGGTGAAGGGTGTCAGCGTGTACTTCGCCGCCTACAACCGGGGCAAGAAGAGCGTCACGCTCGACCTGCGCAGCGAGCGCGGCAAGCAGATCTTCGTTGACCTGGTGCCGCACGCCGACGTGGTGCTGGAGAACTTCCGCCCCGGTGTCATGGCGGCCATGGGCTTCGACTACGAGCGGCTGCGATCGATCAATCCCAGGATCATCCTGACCTCGGTCAGTGGCTTTGGCCAGGAGGGGCCCTACCGCGACCTGCCCGCCTTCGACAGCATCGTGCAGGCCATGAGCGGGATCATGCACCTGAACGGCCTGCCGGTCGGTCAACCGGTGATGACCGCCATGTCGATCATCGACCGGGTTACGGCGCTCTTCGCCACCATCGGGACTCTGGGTGCCCTCTACTACCGCCAGACCAGCGGCCGCGGGCAGCACGTGGACTGCTGCCTGATGGACTCCGGCCTGAACCTGATGGAGATCCCTACGGCGACCTACGCCGGGACCGGACAGGAGATTCGCGAAGGGAGGGGCCTGGCCTATAGGGCCATGGACGGCTACGTGATCATTTCGCCGGTGCGCCAGGCGCTCTGGGCGCGGCTATTCCGGGCCATGGGACGAGAGGATCTGGCCGAAAACTCCGACTTCGCCAACATCGCCGCCGACCAGGACGCTGCCAGCGTGCGCCGCATCCTGATCAAGGACTGGGTGGCCGACAAGACCGTCGAAGAGGTGGTCCGCATTCTGCGGCAGGCGGAGGTTCCGGTGGGTCCGGTCCGCACTCCCGCTCAGGTGCTGGAGGATCCCCATCTGTGGGCCAGGGAGATGCTGGTCGAGGTGCCAACCAGTGGCCGGGTCGGCGCCGAGAAGATCCTGGCCCCCGGACTCAACGTGAAGTTCTCTGAAACGCCCGGCGTCGTCGGCCCCGTCGCGGAGCCGGGCGAGCACACGACGGAGGTCCTCTCGGGCTTGCTGCATCTCGGAGCCGAGGAGATCGGCGCACTGCGCCAGGCTGGGTTCGTGTAGCCGGAGGAATGACCCGCTCTGTTGGTCCCGAAGCTGACCACACTCAATGCGACTCTGGTGCCAGGAGGTCCACAGGCCATGCAGGACTCACGTAGGCGCAGGTCCTCGGAAGCCACCGGTCTTGCGCTGCTCGTCGCGCTAGGGACAGCCTGCGCGCCCGCCGGCGCGCCGGCGTCGCCGGTCACAGCGGGCGTGCCCGCGTTTCAGGCCGAGCGGCAGCCGGCTTCCCCGGCCTCGGAGGCCAAGCGGGGGGGGATCCTCATGCAGGCGCAGCAGGGGGCCATGGAGACGCTGCACCCCTGGAAGGGCGATGCGACTATCGCCCGGGCGCTGAGCGGCGTGTATGAGCCGTTGGTGCGCCTGGACCACCGCGAAGGGTTCGACTTCCGCCGTGACAAGGAGATCAAGCCCGGTCTGGCCGAGCGCTGGGAGAACCCCGACCCCGTGACCTATCTGTTTCACCTGCGTCGCAACGTGAAATGGCACGATGGCCAGCCGATGACCGCCGACGACGTGGTGTTCAGCCTCCGCACCTGGATGGACCCGAAGGAGGCTCCGGAGCCGCGCCGGTCGGCCGGAGCACTCCTGAAGGAGGTCGAGAAGATCGACCAATATGCGGTGCGGGTCACGACTGTGCGGCCTTCCGCGGGCTTCCTGGAGTTCATGGCTTTCCAGCGCAACGTCTACATCGCGCCGAAGCACGTGGCTGACCTGGCGAAAACGGTGGTGGGCACGGGGCCTTTCCGGGTCGTCAAGGCCGATATCAATAGCGTGGTCGTGGTCGAGCGCAACGCCGACTTCTACCTCCCGGAGAGACCCTACCTGGACGGGGGCAAGGTCTTCAGCGGCATGGAGCGGGCCCAGCAGCAGGCTGCTTTCATCGCCAAAGCGATCGACTTCACCATTGCGGGGGACCAGGCGCAGTTCGAGGCGCTGAAGAAGCAGGTGGGGGAGCAGGTGAAGAGCGCCTCCTACCTGCAGAACTATGGTGTGAGCCTCTACATGAAGCTGGACCGGGCTCCCTTCAGCGACATCCAGGTGCGTCGGGCAGCGCACCTGGCCATCGACCGCCAGGGACTGATCAAGACGGTAACCTTTGGAGCGGGCGCCATCAACCCGCCTGGCGGGCTGGCGTTGCACGGCGCTTCCATTCCCCTGGAGGAGATGCAGACCCTGCCCGGCTGGCGCCAGCCGAAGGACCAGGACGTCGCCGAGGCCAGGCGACTGTTGGCCGAGGCCGGGTACCCGGAAGGGTTCAAGGTCGGCATCCAGACGGCCAAGGACCGGACGACGGCGGTGCCCATTCTGGAAGGGAGCGCACCCATGTTGAAAGCCGTGGGCATCGATGCGCAGATCCAACTGCTGGAGCGGGCGGTGTTCCTGGAGAATCAGCGCAACGGCCAGTTCGAGGCCATGATGGACCTCTTCGGCTCGGATCCTCCCAGTCAGAGCCTACTCGGCTTCTATCACTCGAAGGGGTCGCTCAACAAGGCGCCCATCAACGATCCAGAGCTGGATGCCCTGATCGAGGAGCAGGACCGGACCATCGATCGCCAGAAGGCCGGTGAGCTGTACCAGCGGGTCCAGCGACTGGTGCTCGAGAAGCACTACACGATCCCCACGATCGAGGTGCCCAGCTTTATCTTCTGGCAGCCCTGGCTCCACGGCTTCAACCAGAACTTCGGCGCCCAGGGCTACATCCCGCAATGGGACAACGTCTGGATCGACCCAGATATCGTGCCCCAGCGGAGCCTGCAGTGAGATGACTGCCCTACCGAGCGCTGCCGAGTATGGGTCCGACGTCATCGTGGACGTCCTCCGGGCCCTCGAGATCGAGTACGTGGCCCTGAACCCGGGCGCCACCTTCCGGGGCCTGCACGATTCCCTGGTCAACTACGGGGGAAACACGGCGCCCGAGATGATCCTCTGTCCTCATGAGGAGGTGGCCGCGGCCATCGCCCACGGCTATGGGAAGGCAGCCGGCAAGCCCATGGCGGCGGCCGTCCACGATATCGCGGGCCTCCTCCACGCCGGCACGGCCATCTTCAACGCCTGGCTGGATCGGGCGGGCATGATCGTTCTGGGTGGCACCGGGCCCATGGCGGTCGAGCAGCGGCGACCGTGGATCGACTGGATCCACACCGCCCTGGTGCAGGGCAACGCCGTGCGCGACTTCGTCAAGTGGGACGACCAGCCGGCCAGCGTGGCCAGCAGCGTGGAGTCGCTGATTCGTGCCTACCAGATCGCCTCGAGCGAGCCCAGGGGGCCCGTCTACCTCTGCTTCGATGCCGCCATCCAGGAGCAGAGGCTGTCCGGCCCCGTGCCCATGCCGGACCTGTCACGCTACACGGCGCCGTCGCGGCCCCAGGCCGATCCGCAAGCGCTGGAGCGCGCCGCCGATTTGCTGGTGAACGCCGAACGGCCGGTCGTCGTGGTCGACTACCTCGGGAAGGACGCAGGCGCCGTGGAAGGCCTCGTCCGTCTCAGCGAGGCCCTTTCGCTGCCGGTGATCGACCTGGGGGACTACTTCAACTTCCCCAGCCGCCATCCGCTGAACCTGACGGACGGCGCGTCGGAGGTGTTTGCCGAGGCGGACCTGGTTCTGGCTTTGGATGTCTACGACCTGCAGCAGGCCCTGACGACGGTTGACTACGCGACCCGGCAGGCGACCCTTATGGTTCCGGAGGGTGCCCGCATCATCGATGTCTCGTTGCGGCAGTACGCGGTGCGGAGCTGGGTGAACGATTTCGGCCGGCTGCACCCCGTCGATGTGCGCATCACCGCCGACACGGCGCTGGCCGTCCCGGCGCTGGCGGACCTGTGCTCACGGCGGTTGGCCGAGGCGCCGGGCGGGGCGCCGGCGCTGGGCGAGCGGCGGGCTCGCCTGGAGGCGCAGCACGTGTCCCTCGAGGCGCACCACCGCGATCGCGCAGCCCGGGCCGCCTCTGACGTGCCCATCGCCTTCCCCTTCCTGGCCCAGCAGGTGTGGGAGGCCGTCCGGGGCTACGACTGGGTGCTGACGGACAACGGCCTCAACGGGTGGGCGCGCCGGCTCTGGGACATCACCCACCCCTACCAGTACCACGATAGCCGCGGCGGCCTGGGCAACGGCCTCGGCCGCTCGCTGGGGGTGACCCTGGCCAACCGTGGGAAGGGCCGGCTCTGCGTGGACTTCCAGGCCGACGGCGACCTCCTCTACACGGCCACCGGCCTCTGGACGGCGGCGCACCACCGTATCCCTCTCCTCGTCGTCATGTACAACAATCGCTCCTATTACAACGACGAGGTTCATCAGGCCGAGATCGCCAGGCACCGTGGCCGCCCGGTCGAGAACAGGGTGGTGGGCATCCGCATCGAGAACCCCGAGGTGGATTTCGCGGCGCTGGCGCGCTCCCTGGGCGTGTACGGCGAGGGACCGGTACAGGAGCCGGAGCAACTGGCCCCCGCTCTCAGACGAGCGGTGGAGATCGTGGCGGAGCGGGGCCGGCCCGCGCTGGTGGACGTTGTCACCCAGAACCGGTAGCTTGACAGGCGGGACGCGGAGGCGTAGATATCGCTAATCCGTGCGACGGTCTGCGAACCAGTGAAGGAGTTGCGGCCATGCGTGTATCCGAAGGGCTCTTGGCGATACGAGCGACAGGAATTGCTGCCCTGGGCTTTGCTGCCGTCCTGGCATGTGCCCCGGCGGCGGCGCCGCCCGCCGCGGGGCCCGCGGCCCCGGGGGCGCCCGCGGCCCCTGCGCCACCCGCGGCGGAACCCCAGCGCGGTGGCGTGCTCGTGTGGGCCTCGCGGTCGGTATTGCCCAACTTGCACCCCCTCAAGGGAGACATTGCTCTGGTGCGCGGCATCAACGCCATCTACGAACCCCTGGTGCGGCTCGACCATCGAGCCGGGCTCAACTACACAGTGGACTGGGAGGTCAAGCCCGGGCTTGCTCAACGGTGGGAGCAGCCCAACCCCACCACCATCGTCTTCTCCCTGGTCAAGAACGCCAAGTGGCACGATGGCCAGCCGTTCACGGCCGACGACGTGGTCTTCACCTTGCAGACCTGGCAGGATCTGAAGCAGGCCATTCGGGGCAACGAGATGGGCAAGCTGTTTGCTGACGTGGCCAAGGTCGACGATAGCACGGTGCGCCTGACCCTGAAGGCTCCGTCGGTGGAGCTCCTGAGTGACATGGGCTACCTCAGCGGTCAGCCCTTCATCATCCCCAAGCACGCGGCCGACAACCTGGAGAGGGTGTCCGTCGGCACGGGGCCCTTCAAAGCGAAGTCGATCGATCCGAAGAGCTTCGTGATCGTGGAGCGGAATCCCGACTACTGGCAGCCTGGCAAGCCTTATCTCGACGGCGGCAAGATCCTTCAGGGTATCGAGCCCAGCACCATACAGGCCGCCTTCATCGCCAAAGAGATGGACTTCATGAACGCGGCCGACAAGGTCCAACACGACACGATCAAGGCGGCTGCGCCAAGCCTCCAGGCCCAGCCCTTCGCCTTCGGTCTGTCGATCCACTACTATCCCAGGCAGGACCGGCCGCCCTTCGATGACATCCGAGTGCGCCGAGCCATCCATTTGGCCCTCGACCGTCCCGCCATGCACAAGGCGCTCACGTTCGGCGAAGGGGCCATCAACCCGCCGGGAGGAGTGGGCGCGCGAAAGGGATGGGGGATACCCCAGGAGGAGCTGCAGACCATGCCGGGCTGGCGGCAGCCCAAGGACCAGGACCTCGCCGAGGCCAAGCGCTTGCTGGCCGAGGCAGGTTATCCCGCCGGCCTGAAGTTCACGGCGCGCTACAACGGGAACGATTTCAACGCGCCGAAGCAGGCCGAGGCCTCGGCACCCATGTTGCGGGCCGTGGGCTTAGAAGTGACCCTCGATCCCATGGATCGGGCAGCCTCCGTGAAGGCGGAGCAGGACGGCGACTACGCAGTCTTCCTGCCCATCGCCGCCGACGTCAAGCCCAATGTGCGATTGAACCAGTATTTTCACTCCAAGGGTCCTTTTGCCCGGCAGGCCGGCATCAACGACGCCAAGCTAGACGCACTGATCGAGCGGCAGGACCAAACCTTCGACGTGGCCGAGCGCAAGAAGCTCTTCTACGACTTCCAGAAGATCATCTACGAGAATATGTATGCTATTCCTATGATCAGCTTCGCCTCCTACAACCTGTGGTATCCCTGGCTGAAGGACTACCCCTCGAGCTATAGCCCCGATCCCTATCCTCCGGCCTGGGAGAACATGTGGATGGACCCCAAGCAGGCGCCGCAGCGCACCCTCGGGTAGACCTGCAGGGGGAGCACTTCTCGCGCCACACGGCCCGTCTGGCCTACTGCTGCTTGACCATGTGCCTTATAAAGGTATATAAGGCGCCAGTGAGGTCTCCTCGCGCGATCGACTGACAAGGAGAGCAGCATGGCCGTTCAGCATGAGGCGCGCACCTTCCGCGTTGTTGGGCCACAGGAGCGAGTGGACGAGAGGCAGACGCCCCATCCGATGGTCGAGCGCGGCGTGTTTGGTGAGCGGCTCCGCCTGTGGCGCAAGATGCCCAGTGCCGATGCCTTTGCGCGCATCTTCAATGCCGGCAAGGCGACAGACCGCTGGAACGCGCTGCAAACGATGTTCAACGAGGCGCCGGAGGGCAAGGTGAACCCGGTGGCCACAACCGTGGCGGACCCCGCCCGCATGGCGCGCAATGTCAAGGAGCTCGCCCGGTTCTTCGGTGCCCACGCCGTGGGCATTACCTATCTCGACCCGGCCCACGTCTACTCCAACCGGGCGCGGGGCTGTGCCGCCGCCGGCGAGAACCCAGGCGATCCCGTCG
>ORJL010637809.1_pt1 | contig 29458 bp, 17 predicted proteins | sample 1779941 | NCBI WGS metagenome assembly ORJL01 (sample SAMEA104232317, study PRJEB22302) | groundwater metagenome | biome: forest; feature: aquifer; material: groundwater | place: USA | collected 2011-08-07 | depth 5.8 m
CCGACGACGCCGCCCCCTGCCCGCGGCGCCCCCCAGCCGCTCGCGGCCGCGGTGGAGCCCCAGGCCTGGCTGGCCCGGGAAGGCTTCGCCGCCGCCGCAGACGAGGACCTCGCGATCTACGTCTCCCGCAGTTGGAAGTTTGTCGCGGTCCGCATCCGCGCTCCCGAGGGCCGGCCCGCGCTCGATCTCACCGGGTCGATCCCGCCGGTACGGCTTTCCTTCGCGGCGTCCGTGCCGGTGTTTCCCGCGCGGCTCGCGACCGGGGACGCGCCCTTCGACCTCACCGTGTACTGGATGACCCGCGCGCGGCCGGCGTACGACAACCGCCGCGACCGGCCGCTGCCGATGGACCTGGTGCTGCGCCTCCCTCCCGAGCAGCGCGGTCGCGGGCTGCCGGAGCTGTTCGACGCGCTGGGTCGCGAGGCGAAGCTCGACCCGCGCGGGTTGCGGTTCCTGCTGCGAACGTCGCGCGAGGGTGTGAACGGGCCCAGGCATCCGGTGGCCAAGTGGGAGGCGGACCCGACGATCGGGTTCGAATAGGGCATGACCCACTGGACCGCAGTGCGGCGCCATTTTGGAAGGCTCGGTGAGTTCCGCAGCCGGAACGCCGGACGACTAGCCTCCAGGCTCACCCCCAACCTCGCCGAGGGGCCGCAGCACTCCGCCCGCAAGGTCGGGGATCTCGACGGAGTTCGGCGCCGTTTCGCGGTCACACCCACAACTCGAGCGGCGCGTGGTGCACCACGCAGCGCAGGACGTCGGTCGTGGTCAGGATACCCACGAGTTCGTGGGCCGGCCCGACGATGGGCAGGCAACCGATGCGCTCCGCGACCAGCACGCGGGCGACTTCGCGGATTTCCGTGTCCGGCGTGGCGGTGAGGACGCGGGTCGACATCGCATCGGCGACGCGCAGGCCGGGTCGTCCTTCCCCTGCGCGGAACAGGTCGCGGTCGGAGAGGATCCCGACCAGGCGCCCTTCGCGCGTGAGCACCGGGACGTGGCGGAAGCGCCGGCGGCGGACGATCTCCCAGGCTTCGGCAAGGGCCGCATCCGGCGGCAGGGTGACGACCGACGCGGTCATGATCTGGCGCGCGAGGACCGCCGGCTGCCGGTCGGCCCCGGCCGCCGCTTCCGCGGAGTGGCGGTACGCGGCTTCCGCCGTGCGTCCGGGCCCGCTTGCGCTTCCGGGCTCCACCGGTGCGGCCCCGCGCGCGGTGGCGACGGCCGAAACCTCGCGGATCGCCGGCGGCGGAGGTGGACGGTACGGTTCGGGTACGCCCGCGATCAGATGGATGAACGGCATGGGTCGAAGTCCGACAGGGCGCGCGGCGGTCGAATGGCCGTCAAGACGCATACCTGAGCATAGTGTACCCGCTCCCGTCGGCGCAGAGGCGGCAAAGCTCCGCCGGGCCGCCCGAGCGGCGGCCGGTGACCGAAACCGGCCCCTCGCCCCGCTGCGGGAGGGTCCCCGCTTCGCGGCATGCGGGAGGCGGGCGGAGGGGAAGTGATTGACTCCCCCACGGGGCGCCGCTACTTTCTACCTCCCGGCAATCTTGCCGACCCACGTCCGAGGACCGCCGCATGCAGCCCCAGGAGACCGCGCCCGAGGCCAACTTCATCCACGAGATCGTCGCCGCCGACGTCGCCGCGGGCAAGAACGGCGGCCGCGTGATGGCGCGCTTCCCGCCGGAGCCGAACGGCTACTTGCACATCGGCCACGCCAAGTCGATCTGCCTGAACTTCGGCCTCGCCGCCCGGTTCGGCGGCTTGTGCAATCTCCGCTTCGACGACACCAATCCCACCACCGAGGACATCGAGTACGTCGAGTCGATCCAGAACGACGTGCGCTGGCTCGGCTTCGACTGGGCCGACCGGCTGTACTACGCCAGCGATTTCTTCGAGCGGATCCACGGCTTCGCCGAGGAGTTGATCCGCAAGGGCAAAGCCTACGTGTGCGAGCTCGACGCCGACCGGACCCGCGAGACCCGCGGCACGCTCACCAAGCCCGGGACGGCGAGCCCCTTCCGCGAGCGATCGGTCGAGGAGAGCCTCGACCTCTTCCGCCGGATGCGCGCGGGGGAGTTTCCGGACGGCAGCCGGACGGTGCGGGCGAAGATCGACATGGCCTCGCCGAATCTCAACCTGCGCGATCCGATTCTCTACCGCATCCGCCGGGAGCCGCACTATCGCCAGGGCACGAAGTGGGTGATCTATCCGACGTACGATTTCGCGCACGGGTACTGCGACGCGATCGAAGGGGTGACGCACTCGATCTGCACCCTCGAATTCGAGGACCATCGGCCGCTCTACGATTGGTTCCTGGCCAACGTCGACCTGCCGCACCGGCCGCGGCAGATCGAATTCGCGCGCCTGAACCTGACGTACACCGTGATGTCGAAGCGCAAGCTGCTCGAGCTGGTCGAAGGCAAGCACGTCGCGGGTTGGGACGACCCGCGCATGCCGACGCTGTCCGGGATGCGCCGCCGCGGCTATCCCCCCGAGGCGATCCGCACCTTCTGCGAAAAGATCGGGGTGACCAAGTTCAACGGCACCACCGAGATCGCCCTGCTCGAGCACTGCGTGCGCGAGGAGCTGAACCGGACCGCGCCGCGCGCGATGGCGGTCCTGCGCCCGCTCAAGCTCGTGATCGAGAACTATCCCGCGGGGCAGGTCGAGGAATTCGCGACGCAGAACAATCCCGAGGACCCCGCTGCCGGCAGCCGCAAAGTCCCGTTCGGCCGCGAGGTGTACATCGAGCAGGACGATTTCTTCGAGGTCCCGCCCAAGGGCTTCTTCCGGCTTTCCCCGGGCAAGGAAGTGCGGCTGCGGTCGGCGTACCTGATCACGTGCACCTCGGTGGTGAAGGATCCCACGACGGGCCGGGTGATGGAGGTGCGCTGCACGTACGATCCGGCGACGAAGGGGGGCTCGCCGCCCGATGGCCGCAAGGTGAAAGGCACGCTGCATTGGGTTTCCGCCGCGCACGCGTTGACCGCCGAGGTGCGGCTTTACGATCGCCTGTTCACGCAGGTGGACCCGTCCGACGTGCCCGAGGGGAAGGACTATAAGGAGCTGATGAACCCCGCGTCGCTCGAGCGGATTGCCGACGCCCAGGTGGAGCGGAGCCTGGCGGGCGCGCAACCGGGGAGCCGCCGGCAGTTCGAGCGGCTCGGGTATTTCTGCGTGGATCCCGACGCGACCGCGGAGCGGTTGGTGTTCAACCGGACGGTGGCGCTGCGGGACTCGTGGGCGAAGGAGCAGGGGCAGGGGGGGGGCGGGAAGGCTGGCTTCAAGCCACCTGACATTCCCGGGAATACCCGCCCCCATTCGCGGTAAACTCCGCGGCACGATCGCGCGTCCCGTCTCTGAATCAGTTCCCCCCCGCCGGAGGTCGCCATGCCTCGCCTGCTCGCCTTGTCCGGGATCGTCCTCTCCCTCGCCTCGTTCGCAGTCTCGGCGCTCGCCGAGCCCGATTTGCGCGTGATCAAGGCCCGGGAAGCTCTCGCCGACCGCGACTACGCCGGCGCGATCCAGACCCTTCAGGGCGTACTGTCGGGCGAGACCGAAGAAGCCGACTTCGCGCGCTATCTCCTCGGCGTCGCCCAGTTCCTCTCCGGCGACTCCGCGGCGGCGGTCGAGACGTTCCAGGAATTCGCGGCGAAGCATCCGGATTCCCCCTGGCTGGCCAAGGCTTCGTTCCGTTGCGCCGACGCGCTCGCGCGCCGGAAGATGTTCACCGAGGCGGTCGCCATCTACGAGCCCGCGGTCGCCCGCCTGGCTTCCCCCGCCCGCCGCCAGGAGATGGCCGACCTCTACGTCCGTTTCGCCGACCAGGCCTGGAAGGAAGCCGAGGTGATCACCGCTTCGTCTACCGCCACGCCGCCTGAACGGGAAAAGGCGCAGAACCTCTACCGCAAGGCCTCCGCTCTGTTCCTCAAGGCGATCGAGACCGGCCTGGCTTCCGAGCGGGAGCCCGAAGTCCAGCTCCTCGTCGCGCGCTGCGCCTTGGCGGTGGGCCAGGCCGTCGAGGCCGCGCAGCGCCTCGAAGCCGAGCGCAAGGCCCGCCCCGCCGGCGCGGTCGCCGACCAGGTCGCCTACTGGCTCGGCTTCGCGCGCTTCACCGCGGGCGCGCCCGCAGAGGCCCGCCGCGCGTTCCAGGACTTCCTCGCCGACTTCCCCAAGTCCCCGCTCGCGTCTCAGGCGGCGTACCGGATCGGCATCACCTTCGGCCTGCCGAGTCCAGCAGGCCGCGGTGCGCTCGAACTCGGGGTCAAGGCCCACCGCGACTTCGCGGCGAAGTTCCCCGAAGACCCGCTGGCCCACGAAGCCGACTTCCAGATCGCACAGTCGTACGTCCACCTCGGCCTGCTCGACGATGCAATCCGCGAACTGAGCGGCTTCCTCGGCAAGTACCCGTCCGAAGCCAAGGCCCCCCGGTCCCTGTCGTATGTACCGCTCGCCCGCAACCTGCTCGGCTCCACTTTCCGCATGCAGCGGAAATTCGACGACGCCCGCCGCGCCTGGCAGGACTTTCTCGAGGAACACCCGACCCACAAGGACTGGAGCGCGGTGCAGCAGCAACTGCTCGACCTGGAGTACGAGGTCGGCGCCGACTTTTACTCACAAAAGAAATACGCCGAGGCGCGCGATTCCTGGCAGCGCTTCCTCGACGCCCACCCGCTCGACCCGCGCTGCCCGGAGACGCTCTATGCTCTCGGGCAGATCGAACACGACCGCAAGGAGTGGCCGACCGCGATCGACGCCTGGTCCCGCCTGGTGTCGAAGTACCCGGCCGGCGACCCGGCGTCCCACGCGCAATTCACGATCGGCTTCACCCTGGAGCGGGAGCTGCACCGGTACCCCGAGGCGATCGAGGCCTACAAGAAGTGCTCCTGGGGCGCGTACGCCCCGCAGGCCCAGGCGCGCATCCAGGAGATGGAGGCGAAGAAGCTGATCGTCGTCACCGAACGCGCCTTCCGCTCCAACGAGACGCCCGAACTGAAGGTGACCACGCGCAACATGGAGACCGTGACGCTGCGCGTCTACCGGGTCGACCTGGAGGCCTACTTCCGCAAGATGCACACGCTGGGCGGGATCGACGCGCTCGAGCTGTCGTTGATCAAGCCGGACCAGACGTCGCAGGTGAAAGTGGCGGGCTTCGAGAAGCACCGCGAACAGGAGTGGACGCTGCCCCTGCCGGTGAAGGGGGAAGGCGCCTGGGCGGTGAGCCTCGGCGACGAGTCGTACGAGGCGACCACGCTGGTGGTGGTGACCGACCTGGGGATCGTGGCCAAGTCGACGCGGCGCGAGGTCTTCGTCTTCGCCCAGGACCTGTTGCAAGGCAAGCCCCGGCCCGGTGCCAAGGTGCTGGTGAGCGACGGCCGGCGGGTGCTGGTCGAGGGCCTGACCGGCGACGACGGCGTCTGGCGCGGGGCTGTCGATGAGCTGAAGAATTCGGGGGACGTCCGCGTCCTCTCCCGCGCGGGCGCGTCGGTCGCATCGAACGCGATGCCGATCGGCTCGCTCGCCGTCGCGGGCGGTCTCGAGCCGCGCGGGTACGTCTACACCGACCGGCCGGGCTATCGGGCCGGAGACACGGTCCACGTGCGCGGGATCCTGCGTCGCGTGGAAGCCGGAGCCTACGTTTTCGCCGAGGGCGAGGAATGGGACGTGCAGGTGGTGGCTCCCACCGGCGAAGCCCTGCGCGGGGCCACGGTGAAGCTCTCCGCGACCGGCGCCTTTGCGGTGGACCATGCGCTCGACCCGGCGACGCCGCTGGGGACGTACCGCGTGGTGGTCTCGCGCCAGGACGGGCCGTCGTTTGCGGGTGTGTTCGAGGTGCAGGACTATCCCTTCGAGCGGATCGGGCTGGAGGTGAAGCTCGACCGCGAGGTGCTCTATCGCGGGGAGCCGCTGGCCGGAACGATCCGGGCGGTCTACTTCAGCGGAGAACCCGCTTCCGGCCGGCGCGTGCGCTGGCAGATCGGCGACGGGCCCGCGCAGGAGGGTTCGACCGACGCCAAGGGCGAAGTGCGCTTCGAGACTGCGACGCGGGACTTCGCGGAGTCGCAGCCGGTGCTGGTGCATGCGGCGCTCGACGAGGAGGGGATCGCGCAGGTCGCGATGGCGTTCGTCGCCGTGACCGGCTTCGAGTCGGTGGTCGAGACGGTGCGCAACGTGATGCTGGCCGGCGAGCCGTTCGAAGTCACGCTGAAGTCGTACGATCCGGCCGGGAAGCCGGCGGCGGTGGCCGACATGGCCCTGACGGTCGTGCGGCTCGAGGAAGCGAATGGCCGCGTGGCCGAAGTCGAGGTCAAGACGCTCCCCGCGGCGATCGCCGCGGACGCGGGCAAGGCCGTGGTGTCGGTGACGCTCGACAAGGGCGGCCGCTACGTGCTGCGCGCGCGCGGGACCGACCGGTTTGGCCACGCGGTGGTGTCGGCCCGGGACGTGTGGATTTCCAGCGATGACGATTCGGTGAAGCTGCGCCTGCTCGCGGACCACGACGAGTTCAAGGCGGGCGAGGAGCCCAAAGTGCGAGTGCACAGCCGCGCCGAGCGCGGGCTGGCGCTGGTGACGTACGAAGGGGAGCGGGTCTACCGCTACGAGCTCGTGGACCTCGCGGCCGGCGAGTCGTCGCTGACGGTGAAGATGACCGACGACCTGGCGCCGAACTTCGTGCTTGCGGTGCAGATGATGCAGGGGAACCGATTCCACGCCGCGGCGAAGGAATTCCTGGTCACGCGCGGGTTGACGGTGAAGCTGACGCCTTCGAAGGAGAAGGCGGCTCCCGGCGAGGAAGTGACGGTCACGGTGGAGACGACCGATCCGCTGGGCCGGCCGGTGAGCGCGGAAGTGTCGCTGGCGATGGTCGATGAAGGCCTGCTGGCGGTGGCTCCGGAGACGCTTGCGTCGATCGCAGAGCACTTCTACGGCCAGCGGCGGGCGGTGGCGGTGGCCACGGCGACTTCGTGCACGTGGAAGTACGACGCGCGGACGGTGGCCGCGGTGCCCGAGTTGCTCGAGGAGATGCAGCGGATCGTGGAACTGCGCGAGCGCGAGCGGGAGTTCGAGCGGATGCGTGACGTGGCGCGACGCGAGGTGGCCCGGGCGGGGAACCGGGGCGCGGTGAGGAATCCGGGACGGAGCGGGGACATCCCTGGGTCCGAGGTGAATCTCGGGATGGGACGGAACGAGCAGCAGGACTTCCAGGGGCAGCAGGTCGTACTAAACGATGAAACCACCGGCCTGAATGTCGACTACAACATCGATGAGAGGGCGCTACTGGGCTTCATTTCGGGGTGTGAGGCGCGGTTCGTCCAGGTCGAGGACGGCACCTTGAACTCGATCGCTGTGGAGACGCGCATTCTCGCGCAATTGGAGGAGGGTGTGCAGAATTACGTGACCAGGTACCAGCAGGTCCGCGCAGCCAGATTTCCGGGTGGCCGCCCCGGCGATCGTATCCAACCGGACCAGTACGGCTCCGGCAATGCCCGCCTTGCATTAGGTGTTTTCGCACGCGACCTGCAGAGCGCCCTGCCGAACTACGACTTCAACGGCCTGCGGTTCGACGGCTCGGTCCGTCTCGGCGACCTCCCGCTCCTCGGCGGCCAAATCATGCTCGGTCGCGATGGCCGGGTCGGCCGCTTCGTCGCGGCGGGTCTCGGCGCCGGTCGCATCTTCGCCGGCCCCGGGCCGCTCGCGGACCTGATCCGCGCCAACTTCCCCGACACCGGCTACTGGAACTCATCCATCGTCACCGACGCCTCCGGCAAGGCCACCATCAAGATCAAGCTCCCCGACAACACCACCCGCTGGCGCCTGACCGCCTTCGGCGCGTCGCGCGAGACCCGCGTGGGCAAGGGCACGGCCGCCCTGCTCGCGCACAAGGACTTCTTCGTCGACCTCAAGCTCCCCGAAGTCCTCGTCGAAGGCGACCAGCCCCGCGTCCAGGCCCGCGTGGTCAACGGCTCCGACAAGCCGATCGCCGCGGACCTGGTTTTCCGCGCGGAGATCGGCGGGGCGGCCACCGAGCGCAAGGCTCGCGTCGAGGTCGCCGCCCACGCCACCGCGGAGACCGAGTTCGCCTTCGAGGTTCCCTCGGGGGTCGGGGTCGGCGACGCCCGCGCGGCCCGGATCACCCTCGCCGCGGCCACCGCCGACGCGTCCGACCTGGTCGCCCGCACGCTCCCCGTCGAGCCGTGGGGAACCGAGATCGTCCGCGGTGCCGGCGGCCTCTACTCCATGGATCGTGTCGAATTTCTCGAGCTGCCGGCCAAGGACTACGCGCGCCGGACGCTGCGCATCGTCCTCGGCGCTTCCCCCGACCGCACGCTGCTCGACCTCGCCGGGCTCGAAGACGACCCGGCGCTCGCCTCCTGCCGCGCGCCGATGCCCCGCGGCAGCGCCGCCAGCGAAGGCCTCACCCTGCTCGCCGTGCTCGACCACCTCGACGCCGGCGGCACCGGCGCCGCGGGTGATCGGCGGCAGCTCGAAGCGCGGCTGCTCGCCCTCGTTGAACGGCTCGCCGTCACCCAGAATGACGACGGCGGCTGGTCCTGGACCGCCGAGGCGCGCAATGGCAAGCCGAGCGAACCGCACGCCTCCGCCGATGCCGTCCGCTTCCTCTCCGGCATGAAGCGCAAGGCCTTCACCCTCCCGGCCAAGACCCTGCCCGCGGGCGTCGCCTTCCTCAAGGCCGCCTTCGCGCTCAATCTGGTCGAAGACTCCCGCGCCATCGTGCTCTACGCGATGGCCCACGATGGCGCGGCCGACTTCGCGTTCGTCAACCGGCTCTACCGCGAACGCAACCGGCTGTCGACCTACAGCCTCTCGCTCCTCGCCTTGACCCTCCACCGCATGGCCCGCGCCGAACTCGCGGGCGAGATCGCGGCCATGGTCGAAGATCGCGATCCGACCGCGGCAGTGGCTCACCCGCGCGACCGCGAGACCAAGTGTTGCTTGTGGATCGACGACGAAGTCGAGACCCTGGCCCTGGCGGTCCAGGCCCTGCAGACTTCGCGCCCGAAGTCCCCGCGCATCGCCGCCTGGATCGACGCGTTGCTCGCGCGGCGCTGGGGCGCCCGCTGGCCGTCCGCCAAGGGCACGGCCGCCGCCGCGACCGCGCTCGCGCGCCACCTGTCCGGCGCCGACCGGCCCGCGCAGCACTACACCCTCGATGTCCGCGTCAATGACCGTTCCATCAAGAAGCTCGAAATTCGCGGCGCCGCCGGCACCACCGTCATCGACGTCCCCGCCGACGCCCTCGTCGCCGGCCGGAACAAGCTCGAACTCGACCTCGAAGGGGACGGCCGCTACGCCTTTTCCGCCGTGCTCTCCGGCCTGACCCGCGAGATCGACCCCGAAGCGCGCGACCGCCACGTCTTCGTCCGCCGACGCATCGACCCTGCCCCACTCCTGCTCGACGGACGCGAGGTCGCCCGCGGGTACTCGACCCTCGCGGCGAGCGCTTCGGAAGTCATCAATCCCGTGACCCAGCTCCCGGCCGGGCGCTTCGCCCAGGTCACCCTCTCGATCGGCCGACGCGAGACCACCGAGGGCTATCTCGTGGTCGAGGAATACCTGCCCGCCGGTGGCGCGGTCATTCCCGGCTCCGTCAGCGGCGACTTCGACGCCTTCGAAGCGCGCGACGGCCGGCTGGTCTTCTACCTGGGCGAGCGCCGCGACTGGGCGACGATCCGCTACCGCCTCGCGGGTTCCCTGCCCGGCGACTACCGGGTGCGCCCGGCGCGCGTCTGGTCGCTCTACCGGCCGGAGCGCCTCTCCGCCGGGCTCGAATCCGCGCTCACCGTGCTCGCTCGCGATGGCCACTCGGTCGATCCGTACCGGATGACCCCGGACGAGCTGTTCACGCTCGGCAAGGGCCGCTTCGAGAAAGGCGAGTACGACGCTGCCCGCGAACTGCTCGACGAGCTGTTGTCCCAGTGGCGCGTCAACGACGCCACCCTCCGCGAGGTCTCCCGGGAACGGCTCATGATCGCGGTCGCCGACCGCGTGGCCAGGCGCCGGCCGGAACCCGACACCTGCAAGGAGATCGTGCGCTTCTCCGAAGTCCTGCGCGAGCGCTTCCCGGAAGTGATCCTGCCCTTCGACACCACGCTCCACATCGGCCAGTCGTACGCGGTGCTGGGCGAGCACGAGCGCTCGCTCCAGGTCTTCCGCGCCCTCTCCGAGACCCTCTTCGCCCGCGACAGCGTGGTCGGAGCCGACCTCGAGGCGCAGGGCGAATTCCTCGGCTCGGTCGAGTTGCTCACGCGTCTCCAACGCGCCTTCCCCGACCTGCCCACGATCGAGACCGCGCATCTCTCGCTCGCCCAGTGGCTTTATCAGCAGGCCGACCGGGTGCGCGACGTGCCGGAGTTGGTGGAGAAGAAGCTCAAGGGCGAAGACCTCATCCGCCGCGCCAAAGACCGCCTGATCGAGTTCCTCGCGCTCTACCCGGAGAACCCGAGCGCGGACGGCGCCGGATTCTCTCTCGCGGTCGCGCGCTTCGATCTCGGCGAGACGCAGGCCACGCTCGATCTGTGCGAGCGGCTGCGCGCGCGCCACCCCAAGAGCCCCTTCCTGGACAACTATCTCTACCTGCAGGGCTTCGCCGCGTTCCGGTTGGAGAAGCTGGACCTGGCGCTCGAGATCTGTCGCCGTGTGGCCTCCGAAAAGTTCCCCGGCCCCACGGGCGACGGCGCGACCGTGGAGAGCGAAAACAAGAGTTTCGCCACGTTCATCGTCGGCCAGGTGTACGAGTCGATGGGGAAGCCGAAGGAGGCGATCGTCGAATACGAGAAGGTCAAGGGCCTGCTCGCCGACGCGCTCGACTCGATCAATCACTACACTTCGAAGTCGCTCTCGCTCCCCGAGGTCACCACGTTCCGCGGGAAGGAGCCGGTCAAGGTCAAGCTCAAGTACCGCAACACGCCCAAGGTGGAAGTGACCGCCTACGCGGTCGACCTGATGAAGCTCTACCTGATCCGCAAGAACCTCGACCGGATCGCCGGCATCCAGCTGGCCGGGATCGACCCGCTGTTCCGCCAGGAGGTCGAGCTTGGCCCGGGCCTGGAAGTGAAGGAGGCGGAGAAGGAACTCGAGCTGCCGATCACCCAGACGGGTGCGTACCTCATCGTGGCGAAGGGGCCGGATGGGGACGCGTCCGGGATGGTCCTGGTGAGCGCTCTCGAATCCCAGGTCGAGGTGGACGCGGAGAGCGGCCGGGTGCGGGTGAACGTGCAGGACGTGGCGACGGGGAAGCCCGCGGTGCGCGCCCACGTCAAGGTGGTGGGCGAAGCGGACGGGCAGATCCGCTCCGGCTACACCGACCTGCGCGGTGTCTTCGTATGCGACAACGTGGTGGGGCGCGCCACGGTGATCGTCAGCAAGGAGAACGAATACGCCTTCCACCGTGGCCGGACCCAGTTGCAAGTCGCGCAGCTCAAGGAGAAGACCAAGGGGGAGAACGCCAATTCGGTCGACCTGTTCTCCAACGTGCGCGGCGCCAACGACGTCTGGAACTTCGACAATCGCGCCAAGCTCAACAAGATCCAAGAATCGCAGAAGCACCAGGGCGAGGCGGGTTGCTCGGTGGAGTCGTGGAAATAGGAGTCGTCGCGCGTCGCCCTGCGTCACGCTCGCCCGGGAGTCGTACGCTGCCGGCCGCGATCGCGCGAGTTCAGGGAGACTCCTTCTACCTACTTGTCCGGGACGTCGAGGGCGACACGAAAGCCCACGGCCCGATTCTCGAGGAGCGACGGGGGCTCCGAACAATCGACGAGGAGCTGACTGGGAAGAAACTCGGTCCAGGCGCCGCCCAACAGGTACCCGTCGCTGACCTCCCAGACATTCCCGGCCATGTCGTGCAGGCCGAAACGGTTGGGTGGGTACCGTCCCACCGGGGCGGTGACCGCGAAGCCGTCTTCGTACCCCGGAATGCCGCCCCACCAGCCTGCACGGACGGCCCCGGCATCCGCGAAATTGCCCGCTTGCGCCGGCGGAGGCCAGGCGTCTCCCCACGGCAGGGTGGCGGAATCCCCGCCGTGAGCCGCCCATTCCCATTCGCCGCTACTTGGCAACCGCAGGCCGGCCCACGTGCAGTACGCCTTGACCTCCATCCCGCTGATCGATACCACTGGTTGGTCGTCCGCGTCGAGCGTCATGCCCCCGAATTCGCCGCTGCGGTGGCCGGGGAAGTAAACCCGCCGTTGTGCGAATCTTCGGAATTGGGCGTTGGTGACCTCCGTCTTGCCGAGGAAGTATGCTCCCGCAGTGGTCGGGATCCGAACCAGCACGATGCTGCTCCGCTCGTGGCGGAATTCCTCGCATCCCTGGGCGTTCTTTCCGAGAGGGGTGAGCGCGAGCGGGTCCGGGAGCGATGGATCCGGCCGCACGGCAGTCTGGCCGCGCTCGCGGGTGAAGAGGACGACATGGTCTTGTGTCGTCTCCAGGTCGAACGTCCCGCGGATTTCATCGAGCAGACGCAGAAACGCGGACTCGCCATCCTCCCGTTTCACCCATGCGCCAAACTGCCGGTCGAGCGACGCCCGGATCTGCGCGCGGCCGTCCCGCTCCGCCGCATGCAGCGACTCGGGGACGCCGGCGACTTCGGGGTCCTCGTCCTGAGCCGGAACCGGGGGGCCAAGCGCGAGGAGGACTCCGAGGCACAGCACGCCCGCCGCGACTGCGTTGCTTCTCATGTGCTGGATCTCCGCACGAAGACGCGAGAGGACCTAGCTTGCGCACAGTACCGCGCGCAACGCCCTCTCGGCGAGCAGAAGCTCCTCGGCTCACCGAGGGGGCATGATCCGGGTGAGCATACGCCTCCGCGTCCGGGCTGTCACCCCTCGCGGGGGCATGACCAAGCGATCGCACGCCGCCATCGCCCCGCCTCTTGCCGCCCACTCGGGCGTTGGTCTCGCGGATCCCGCACATTCCGTTTGCGGGCGCACCGCATCTGCGCGTATCCTGAAATACAACGCGCTTCGAGAACCGATCGCGCGCCATCGCACCTCGAAGCGAGGTCCTCGCCATGCCCGACGACTCCAAAGCGCAGCCGCCGATCCCGCCGAAGTCCCGGGTCACGGTGTGCCCCGCCTGCGGGAGCACCCAGCTGCAGCAAATCCGCGGGAAGCTCCACTGCTCCCGCTGCCACGCGATCGTCGAAACGTGCTGCGACGGCCTTCCGGGCTGATGTCCCGCGCTTCGCACGTCCACGGAGGTTTTCATGCCCAACGAGCCTGCGAAGTCTTCCCCTCCTCCTCCGCTCTCTCCGGAAAAGCAGAAGGAGGAGACCGAGTACCTCGCCCGTCGACTGGAGCAGTGCGCTTCGACCCTCCGCGAGGTTCCCCCGGCCGACCAGCAGAAGCTCCCGCCGGGCACGCTGCTCCTCCTCGTGCGCTACCTCGAGGAGCGCATCCTCCAGGTCCTCGCGCCCGGGAGCCTGAGCGAGTTCCGCTGGGGCGGCGCGACCCATCGGCGGGGATCGGCCCAGGAACCTCGGGAAGGCTACGGCCAGGTCGCGGCCTTCTACGACGAGGTGCTCGGCGGCCGGTTCGGCATGGAGGAGCAGCTCGTCTTCGAGGTTCTGGGCGAACTGCGCGGCAAGGCGATCCTGGACGTCGGTTGCGGGACCGGCCGATTCTCCATCCCATTCGCCGAGCGCGGAGCGCGGGTCACCGGGGTGGACCTCAGCCCGGAGATGCTGGCTCAGGCCCGCCGCCGCGCCTCCGAAACGAACCTCCCCCTGGAACTCATGGATGGAGACGCGATGGCGGTCGACCTCGGCGATCGCCGCTTCGACGTCGTCTTCAGCTCGCTGGCCGTCACCCACCTGCCCGAGCTCGCACCTTTCGTCGCCCGCATGCGTCCGCACCTCCGCTCCGGCGGCCGAATCCTGCTTTCCGACATGCACCCCAACGCCCAGCGAATGGGCATTCCGGTCGGGATGCCCATCGAGGGGACGTACCGATTCATCCGCCACCACATCCACCCGATCTCCGAGTACTTCGAGGCAGCCACCTGCGCGGGGCTCACGTTCCGGCGACTCGTCGAGTACCCGAAGGAGTGGGTGCAGCCGCTCTGGGTGCTGGTCGAGATCGGCGAGCCTGTCGCGGTTCGCTGACCTGTCGAACCCGCATCACCCGCTGTTGAGGAAGTGAACGCATGGTCCGCACCACGCTGGTCGCTCTGGTCGCAATCAACCTCTGGTTCGCTCCCTGGGCAGATGCCCAGGCCCCTCTACCGGGCTCTCCGGAGGAACTCGAGTTCGCTCTGGGCAGGCTCGATTCGGCGAAGACCGGACAGCGAATCGGCGCCATGGCGATCCTGGAAGCCATGGGGCCGAAGGCCAAGGTGGCGGTCCCGCAACTCGTCAAGTGCCTCGCAGACCCCGCTCCGATGATCCGACTGGGCGCCGCAGCCGCGCTGGCCGCGATCGGTCCGGACGCTTCTCCCGCGGTGGAGGCCCTTACGGGCCTCGCCCGTCACCTCGAGGAATCCGCCGAGGTCCGGGGGGTCGCCCAGAACTCGGCCCGCGCGCTGGCGTGCATCGGCGGAGACGGGGTCGAAGCGCTGCGGCAGATGCTCGCCGACCAGGACCCGGCGCTGCGGGGCTCCGTGCTGGCGGCCCTCGGCCAGCGGGTGCCCCCTCACGCCGAGTTGGTACCCGAGCTGGGGCGTCTCCTGCAGTCCGAGGACGCGAACGAACGTTCCGGCGCCCTCCGAGCCCTGGCGGAGATGGGCCCGGTCGCTCGACCCGCCGCCGCCGCGGTGGCCGCCGCGTTGAAAGAAAAGCCCTTGCAGGCAGACGCCGCAAAAGCTCTCTCCCTCATCGGCGAGGTTCCCGCCGAGGCGATTCCGGATCTGTTCGCGCTGTGGAAGTCCGAAAAGCCGACCGTTCGCACCTGGGCGTTGCACGCTCTCGGAAAGTGCGTAGGGCATCCGGAGGTGTTCACCGCGCTGGTGGCGACGCTGGGTGATTCCAGGGATTCGGGGCTCGCGGAAAGCGCGCTGGCCAGTCTCGGCGAGGCCGCGGTTCCCGCCCTTCGCGGGGTGCTGGCGAAGAAGGACTTTCAGCGGCGCCGCGCGGCCTCGAATGCCCTGGGGAGGATCGGGCCATCCGCCCGCGCTGCCCTTCCGGACTTGCAGGTCGCATTGAAAGACCCCGACGTCTGCGGAGCGGCATTCGAGGCGGTGCGGAAGATCGATGCCGAGGACGGTCGCATGACGGCTGCTGCGCTGCGGACTCTCCTTTCCGACGCGAACCCGAAGGCCCGCAACAACGCGCTGGAACTCCTGCAGGGAATGAAAGCGGCGGCCAAGCCCTTCATTCCCGAGATCAAGGTTGCGCTGAAGGACCCGGATCTCGCCGGGCCTGCGGTGGACTTCCTGCGGACCCTCGATCCGGCGGAGGCGAAGTCCGCGATCCCGGTGCTCATCGGTCACCTCGGTACCGCGGTTCCCGAGTCCCTGCTGAACGCCCTCGTCTCATTGGCTCCGGACTCCATTCCGGCGCTGCAAGAGGCTGCCAAAGGCCCCGAAAAGTCTGACGCGGCCGGTGCGGCCCGCATGGTTCTCCGCCGGGTGTCGCAGCAGGAAATGCGGCGCCTGTCGAGGACCGCGCGGTCGGACCCGTCGGCCGTGCTGAAGATCGCGGAATGGCTGAGCGATCCGGACCCCGAGACGCGACTCACGGCGATCGAAATCCTGGGCAACCTGCGGGAAAAGGCGGTGGGCGCCCTTACTGCTCTCGAGAAACTGGCGGGCGAAGGCGACCCGGTGTTTCGCAGGGCGGCGCAGAACGCCATCCAGCAGATCGAACGGTAGTCGGCGAGGCCGGAGGTGCCGCAGCCGACCGGGCGGCCCTTTCATGCCCCGTCCGCCATCTGCGCGATCTTTGGGTCCATGTCGAACCGGCCGGATGGTCGCCTCGCGGCTTCATTTCTTCTCGAGCCCTGCGAGGAGCGCCTTCGTCTTTTCCAGCCAGTCCTTTGTGGCCTTCTGGTCCGGGCTCAGCTTCAGGGCCGCCGCGAAGTCCGTCGCGGCGGACTCGAATGCCGCGCGCGGGTCCTGTCCCTGCGACTGCCGCCAGACTCCGAGATTCGCGCGCGCGCCGCCGCGGCCCTTGAGGGCCTCCGCCCGGTCGGCCGCGCCGGCCCCGCCTTCCAGCGCCTTGCCGAACTCGGCCGCCGTCTCCTCGAATGCCGCCGTCGGGTCCTCGCCCCGCTGCACCCGCCACTGCCCCCACGTCGAAAGCAACCCCGCTCGCCGCATCCGACCCGCGGCGTCCGGCCGCAGCTCCAGCGCCCGGCCGAGGTCCGCGGCGGCCCCCTCGAACCCCTCGCCGGCGTCCTGCCCTTTCTGCATCCGCGTGAACGCCTCTTCGTAGCGCATCAGGCCGCGGGCCTCCCACGCCGCGTGCGCGTCGGGCCGCAGCCCGATCGCCTGCGCGAAGTCGTCGACCGCGGTCCGTCGCGCAGCCTCATCGTCCTTTCCCGCCGCAGCCAGCCGCGCCGCCTCGTAGGCCCACGCCTGCCCCCGGTCCGTCCAGATCTCCGCTTGCTTCCGGTCGAGCGCGAGCGCCCGATCGAGGTCCTTCACCGCTCCGAGAAAGACCTCCCCCGGATCCTGCCCCCGCATCAACCCCCCGACCCCCGCGTTTACCTGGACCACCGCGAGCAGGTCCCAGGTTTCCCAGCGCGAGGGATCGAGTTCGACCGCCTTGCGCAGGTCGGCCTGCGCGGCCGCGTACGCGGGCCCGGGGTCCTCGCCGCGCGCGGACTTCAGCTGCGCCGAGGGCATCCGCGCCCCGCCTCGCCGCTCCCAGGACGCCGCGTCCCCCGGGTCGCGCTCGATCGCCCCGCTCAGATCCGCGTCGGCCGCACGGAACAGATCGCTCGAATCCTCGCCGCGGTTCATCCTCTGGAGCGCCCACGTGGAACGGATCACGCCGCGCGCCCGCCACGCCTCCGCCGAGCCCGGCTCGATCGCGAGCGCCCGCTCCAGGTCCGCCACCGCCGCCGTGAACCGCGTCGCAGGGTCGCCGCCATGGCGGATTTCCTGGATCCCTGCGTCGAGCCTCGCCCCGGCCGCCGCGATCCACGCCTCCGCGCGCCCCGGGTCCAGTTCCGCGGCCCTCACGAAGTCCGCGATCGCAGCGTCGTAAAGTTCGCCCGGCTCTTCCCCGCGGGCGAGCCGCGCCATCCGCCACTCCACACGCACCGCGCCGCGCAACATCCAATGAGGGACGTATCCCGCATCCGCCGCGATCCCGCGGTCGCACGCCCCCAGCGCCCGCTCGAAGCCGCCGCGCGCCAGCGCCGCCTGCGCCGCCGCCTCGAACGCCTCCTCGAGCGTGGCGTCGGCCTCGGCCGCCGCGGTCAGCTCGGCTTCCGCCGCCGCGGCATCCTGCTCGACGAAAAGTACGAGAAGCCCGCGCGCACACCCCACCTTCGCGGCGTCGACCCGCAGAAGCGGCTCCGCATGCTCGCGCCAGGGGGAAGCCCCGCCTGCCGCGGCGGCGAGCCGCGCCAGCCACGCGCCCGTCTCCGCGCGCTCGCGCCGGAGCTCCGCGTCCCCCAGCTCCAGCTCCGCGGCGGTGGGAATCGCGGGCGGCGCCGACGCCGCGCCCATCCGCGCTCCCGCGCGCGCCAACGCCGCACGCCGCGCCTCCAGCAGCCGCCGCTGGTAGGCGCGCGCCCCCAGCACCGCGCGCTCGTACTGCGCCGGCGCGAATTCCCCGTCGATGCCGAGCGCCCGGTCCTGGTGCGCGCGCGCCCCCGCCTCGTCCTGGCACGCCCGCAGCATCCGACCCATCAGGAAGTCCGGCTCCGGCGACGGCTCGGGCAGCCGCTCCTGCGCGCGCTTTACGGCCGCCTCCAGCTTCGGCCGGAGCCGCCCCCGCGGCGCCAGGTCGCCCTTTCGCCGCGCCGCCAGCGTCTCGTCCACGCACAGCCGGGCAATGTCGCGCAGTTGGCCCAGTACCTCGGCATGCAGCGTCTCCGCCGCCCGCCGCGCGGCGTCCGCCTCCGCGCGCTCACGCCCCGCCCGCACCTGCGCCCACCCGAATCCCAACAGCGCCGCGAACAGCACCCCGGCCGCGACCACCCACGCCTGGTGCCGGGACGCCTTCCGCCACAGCCGATACGTCACCGTCGAGCGCCGGGCCGCGACCGCATCTCCCGCAAGCCACCGCCGCAGGTCCGCCTCGAGCTCCCCTGCGCTCGCATAGCGGCGCTCCGGGTCCTTCTCCAGCGCCTTCAGGCAGATCGCCTCCAGGTCGGCCGGAATCGCCGGGTGCAACTTCCGCGGCGGGGCCGGGTCGTCGTGCATCACCGCGTAGAGAATGTGGACCGCCTTGCCGATCCCTTCGTACGGACTCTCCCCGACCAGCACCTCGTAGAGCATCGCGCCCAGCGCCCACACGTCCGAGCGCGGACCGATGCGGTCGATGTCTCCGTTCGCCTGCTCCGGGCTCATGTAGAGCGGGGTACCCAGGAGGTCCCCGCTGGCGGTGACCTGATTTGCCGCGTGAGTCGCTTCGTCGTCCCCTCCCGTGACCTGCTTGGCCAGCCCGAAGTCGAGCACGCAGGCCCGGCCCGAGTGGTCGAGCATGACGTTGGCGGGCTTGAGGTCGCGGTGGATGACGCCCTGGGCGTGCGCGTACCCCACGGCTCCCGCAACGTCGGCGAGCACGCGCACCTCTTCACGAAGCCGCGCCATCGCGCCCGGCAGCCGCTTGCGCTTGGCGTCGCGGGTCTCGCGCAGCCAGAGATCGAGCGTCCGCCCCTCGACGCAGTCCATCGCGATGAAGTGAACGTCGAGGTCGCTGCCCACGTCGTGCACCGCGACGATGTTCGGGTGCCGCAGTTGCGCCGCGAGTCGCGCCTCGCGCTGGAATCGCTGAAGCGCTATCGGGCTGCGGAATTCGCTCACCTGGATCAACTTGAGCGCGACGATGCGCCCGAGCGCGGGGTCCCAGGCCTTCATCACCACGCCCATCCCGCCCTCGCCGAGCCGCCCGATCACCCGGTAGCGGCCCACCGGAGACCCGTCGTCGGGCGCGACCTCGAATTTGGCCGAAGGGCGGGTGTCGCGATGGCCGGCGGGCGTCGCAGGTTCCGGAGCAACGGCTGGAGCAGGAGGACCGGGCCGCTCCGCCCCCGCCACCGGCGGACCGCCCGCCCGCGAGCGCACGCGCGGCGTCACCCGGGGATCTTCGTCCTCGCGGTTGGCCGCCCCTTCGCGAATCACCGTGTCGCCGTCGTGGAGCGCCACCAGCGATCCCCCGCAGCGTGGGCATGCGCCGGCGGAGTCCTCTCCGGGCGAAATCCGGACCCCGCAGGCGGGGCAGAACGCCGCGCAGCTTTCGCCCGGCACGAATTCGGTCATCGGGGATCATCCACAGCAGCTCGGGCGGGCATCCTATCCCTGCGCCGAATCGATCGTCACGTCACTCTCCTCGGACCCTCGGACGCACAGGGCGCCCTCGTTGGTCACGGCGCACTTCCTTCCACCAGCCGCGACCAGCGCTCGCCGCCGAAGGGCCAGGCCGCGCGCAGGGCGTCCTCGTCGAGCCCGGCGAAAGGAGCGGGCTCCGGCTCCCCGGTCCGGGCGAAGCGGTCGAAGCGGTGGAGCAGCTCGAGGTACGCCCCGGCCGCGGCGCGCGCCAGGTCGCTCGGGGCGGGGCGGTCGTCGAGCCGTTCCCGGTAGTCGCGCCACTGACGCGCGAACATCAGGATCGCGCGGTCGAGCAGGGGTTCGAGCGCGGGACGGCCCGCGGCGTTCCGCAGCAACCCGGCGAGCCCGCGCACGACCGCGTCGACCGCGGCGAGCGGGCGCCGGCACCAGCGGGACCAATCCTCTCCGGGCCGGCGCCAGAGTCGCTCGAGGAGGACGTACGCGAGCGTTCGTCGCGCGGGCACGTCCGGATCGATCGGCCCGGCGAGGATCCGGCCGATCTCCGGCCACGGCTCGAGGTCCAGGAACAGATCTGCGATCGGCCAGCCCGGATGCGCGAGGCGCCAGCCCGAGTACTCCCAGTCATTCCCCGACCCCGGCACGCGCGGCCAGTCCTGCGGGTCACCGTGGGCGTGGCACCAGCGCAGGTGATTCCCCTGGGTGAAGGCGCCGATCACCTGCTTCCGGTAGTCGGGACAGGTTCCGCCCGCACGCTGGAGAAAGCGGCGAACTTCCCATGTGGGAGAACCGTGCGGCGAGCCAGAGAGGGACTGCAGGCAGCGGTCGACGACGTCCCCGTCGACGGCCCGGCCTTCTTCCAGGAGCTGAAACACTCGCGCGCGCATGGTGTCCAGGCCCGGGCAATCGAGGACCTTGGCGAACAGCCTTGCGAGGTCGCTGCGGCGGAGCGCGCGCGCCCGCCAGGCGCGGTCAAGCCCGCGGCAGGCCGCTCCCTCTTCCCGCGCCGCGAGAGCCTCGAGCACGCCGGGGAGCACTGCCGAGGGATCCGGGGACTCCTCTGCGCGGTCGAGCAGCCAGTCGGCGCGCGCGATCGCCGCGATCCGCGGCAGCGCGGCGCGCACTTCCGGGACGTGCGGCGCCCACTCGTGGAAGTCGCGCAGCCAACCGTGCAGCGGCTCGCGCGGGAAGTGGGGCACGAAGCGGAACCAGAGCCGGAGCAGCAGAGGGGCCAGGCGCGCCGGGTCGAGCTCGATGCGCCGCAGGTGCTCGTGCCCGAGCTCGAGCGCGTCCGGGTCGGTTTCCTGCGCGAGCGCGTCCGTCAGGGCTGCGAGGTACTCGGGCTCGGGGCCGGGCTCGGCGTGGAGGATCCTCGCGCGCACCCGGGCGCGCAGTTCGGGGTCGATCCCCGCGTCGGCGAGGAAGGAGCGAAAGGCGCGCAGCAGGTCGGGGCGGCCGGGTCCCTCGAGTGGTTCGTCCGCGAGAACCGCCACGGCGGCGTGGCGCTCCGCCTCCGGGCGATCCGCGGAGAGCGCGACGTCGAGCTGGACGTGGAGTTCACTCATCGGCAAACCCCGGACCGGGATCGACCGCGCCGTCGTCGGGGTCGGGCGGACGCTTGCCGAGGTTGCCCCAGGCGCGCTCCCACTCCGCGCGCGCCTCGCCTGCGCGGCAGGCGCCGAGGCGCGAGGCCTCACGCAGCAGGTCCGGGGTCTCCCCCCACCCCGGATTGTCCGCGAGAAAGCGCAGGTAGGGGACGGCCCCGGAAGGCTGGCCGCGCGCGCGCAGCCGTTGGATCAGCGCCGCCGCCGCCGCGCGATCGCTGCCGCAGGCGTCGACCAGCGCTTCGCGCAGGAGCACGGGGTTCTGCACCGGGCGCGTCTCGAGCACGCACCACAACGTCTCGGCCAGCCCGCTCCATGGCGGGACGGACCGAAGGACGGCGAGCAGGAGCGCGGACGGCGCGTCGGAGAGCAGGCGTCGCGCGCAGTCGCGGGCGACGGTCTCGTCGACGCGGCCGCGTACCTGGAGGAAGGATAGGATCGTATCCTGGGAAAAGCCCTCGCTGTAGAGGCTCCCGCCGCACGCGCCCAAGTACGCCGCACGCAACACGGCGGCAGCTTCCTCTGGAGCTTCGTCGAAGTGGAGCCAGACCGCCGGCAGCAACCCGCGGACGTCGTGCTCGCGCTCGACGCGCCGAAGCCACGCGGGCCAGTCGATCGCGGTTCCGCCGTGGGCGCCGGCGTACCGATCGCACGCTTCGCGGCAGGCTGCGCGCAGCTCGTCGTCGTCGGGGGATTCCGCGATCCGGCGCAGGGCGGCCACCAGTGCGGGCGATTTCCCGGGAAGACGGGACAGCGTGCGCGCGAGGGCGAGCCGGTCGGACCAGGGGACGTCGCGATCGGCCAGCGCTTCCGCGGCGCGCGCGGCCTCCGCCGGCCGGGCGACCGCGGCAAGCGTGCGGGCGAGGCCTTGCAGGCCGAGGGTCCGGAGCACGGGGTCCGGGTGGTCGAGTGCGCGCACGAGATCCTCGATGCGCTCCTCCTCGGGAGCGGGGGAGCGCAGCCGGGCTTCCAGGGAATCCGCGATCTCGTCGGTCATGCGCCCCGTTCCCGCCACGCCGCCCGGCGCATCGCTCGCGCACGGCGGCGCCGGGCTTCGGTCTCAGCGGGGGAGTAAAGGTCGCGCACCAGATCGAGATAGGCCGTGCGCAGGTCCTCCGGAGACATGCGCGCCGGCCGGAAGGTCACGTCGAAGAGCGTGCAGCGGTCCCAGAACACCTCTTCCAGCAGCCTGCCCTGCCGCCGCAGCTCGCGGTAGAGATCGGTGCCCGGGAAGGGCGTCAGCAGCGTCACCTGCACTTCCGTGAGCCCGCTCTCGCGCACGAAGGTGCGCGTGGCCTCGAAGGTGGACGCGTCGTCGGCGTCAAAGCCGAGGACGAAGCACCCGTCCACGGAGATCCCGCGCGATTGGATCTTCTCGATCTTGCGGACGTAGGACTCGAATTGCCCGTACTTCCAATTGGCCGTGTCGATCCCGCGCAGCGATTCCGGGCGCGCCGACTCGAAGCCGATCAGCAGCTGGGCGCAGCGCGACTCCGCCAGAAGGTCGAGCAACTCGTCGTCGTCGGCCACGCTGATGTCGGTTTCGGTGAACCATCGCAGCGAGTACTCGGAAAACAGACGGACCAGCTCGCGCGACCACGCCTGGTTCACGAACGTGTTGTCGTCGGCGAGCTCGACGAAGGGGTCGGGGCGCACGGCCAGGAGCGCCTCGAGTTCGCGCCGGACCTGCGGGATGGGCTTCAGCTTGAAGGGGGAGATCGTGCGTGAGGCGGCGCAGAACGTGCAGTGGAGCGGGCAGCCGCGCGTGGTCTGAAGGGTCAGCCGGCCGGTGCGGGCGGGATCGACCAGATCGTAGCGCGGAAGCGGAGCGTCCGCGAGCGACACGAGCGGGAAGGCGCGCGCCTCGTACTTCGGGCGCAGGCGCCCTGCCGCCGCATCGCGCAGCAGCTCCGGCCATGACGACTCGGCCTCGCCGACGACCACGGCGTCCGCGTGCGCCGCCGCCTCGTCCGGCAGGGCGCTGACGTGCAGCCCGCCCAGCACCACCCGGATCCCTTCGGCGCGCAGCCGGTCGGCCAGCCGGTACGCCTCGAAAATGCGCGCGCCAAGGGCGGAGATCGCGACCAGGTCGGGTCGCGCGAGGACGATCCGCTCGACGGCTTCGTCGTCGATCCGGTCGATCTCGCGGTACTCGGGAAGCCAGTCCGCCGGCGTGCACCCGGCCAGCGTCAGCAGCCCGAGCGACGGCAGCGCCGCGATGGTCGCTCCGCGCTCGGCGAAGCCGGGGAGCGACATTCCGAGATCGAGCAGCTCCCGGTCGTGGATGCGCACCCCGCTCAGGGCGAGGAGGAGAACGCTACGGTCCATGCCCCTATCTTACCCACCCGACCGACGCGAGGGAAACTACCCGACCCCGCCTCGTTGCATCCCGCACGGGGGGAAACGGGTGGGCGGGTGGGCGAGTTCGTTGACACCCCGAACGCGCCCCTGCTACGCTCGCTTTTCCCTGAACGCCCTTCACCCCTTAAGGAGCCCGCCCATGGCGATCCGCATCGGCATCAACGGGTTCGGCCGCATCGGCCGGTTGGTGTTCCGCGAAATGATGAAGCGTCCCACGATCGAGGTGATGGCGGTCAACGACCTCTCGGATGCGTCCACCCTCGCCTACCTGCTGAAATACGACTCGACCTTCGGCCGCTTCCCGGGGACGGTGGAAGCCAAGAACGGCGCGCTCGTGGTCAACGGCAAGACGATCCAGGTGCTGGCCGAGAAGGACCCCGCCAGGCTGCCGTGGAAGGCGCTCGAGGTCGACTTCGCCATCGAATCGACCGGCATTTTCACCTCGAAGGAGGAGTGCGCCAAGCACCTCCAGGCCGGCGCCAAGAAGGTGCTGCTCACGGCTCCCTCCAAGGGCGCGATCGACGCCACCATCGTCATGGGCGTCAATCCGCAGGCGCTCAAGAAGGAGCACACGGTCATCTCCAACGCCTCGTGCACCACCAACTGTCTCGCACCCATGGTGCACGTGCTCCACTCGGAGTTCGGCATCAGCCACGGGCTGATGACCACGATCCACGCCTACACCAACGACCAGAAGCTCCAGGACCTGGTCCACAAGGACCCGCGCCGCGCCCGCGCCGCCGCGGTCAACATCATCCCAACCACCACCGGCGCCGCCCGCGCCATCGGCGAGGTGATCCCGGATCTCAAGGGCAAGCTCGACGGCTTCGCCCTGCGCGTGCCCGTGTCCGATGGCTCGGTGTCGGACCTCGTCGCCGTCCTGCAGAAGCCGGTGACCATCGACACGGTCAACGCCGCGTTCAAGAAGGCGGCCACCGGTCCGCTCGAGGGCATCCTCGAGTACACCGAGGACCCGATCGTCTCGTCCGACATCATCGGCAACACCCACTCGTGCGTCTTCGACGCCAAGTCGACCATGGTGATGGCGGGCAACATGGTCAAGGTGATCGGCTGGTACGACAACGAGGGCGCGTACTCGGCCCGCGTGGTCGACCTGGTCGAGCACGCGATGAAATAGTTCGCGCCGGCAACGGCTCGGGGGACGCGGCGGGGCACGGGTTCTGGCCGCGTCCCGCTCGTTTTCGGGGACCAGGGTCGCCGAGCGCTGCGTGGTGCGCTGGGCGATTTCGCGAAGATGTTGCCGGTGCGTAATACGGATGGGCCGGGGATCGGTCGTGCTGCGCGCCCGAAAACGCCGCGGGCGCGGAAAGTCGTGCCTCCCGCGCCCTGCGCTTCCGTGCGGCGTCTTGCGCCTACATGCCGTCCGGCGCGTCGAATTCGTGCTTGCAGTCGCGACAGTTGAATTCCTTCTTCGACATGTCGATCAGCTCGGTGAAGTTCAGCCGGGTGAGCTTGAAGCCCTTGCACTTCGGGCAGGTGAGGCGCTCGGCTTTCTTCTTCGCCAGCGCAGCGACATCCGCGGCGGCGGCCACGTCCACCGCGATCGTGGCCGACTTGGTAATCGCCTTCGGGTTGTTCTTCTCGTTGTGGCAGCGATGACAGTGCTTGCCGAAGCCCTTGTGGTTGCACTCGAACTTCTTCTTGCGCCGCGCCATGGCTGGTGCTCCTTTCGCGATCTCCGGACAAGGGGCGCGATTCTAGGAAGGGCACCCGCGAAAGTCAATAGTCCTTTCCAACTCCTGGGGGCGGTGTTATAGTTTGCCCCTCTCGAATCGGCCGTCCGGCGCCTGCCGGGACGCGCGAACCTTCAGAGGAGCCTTCACCATGGCGAAGCTCTCGCTGGGCGACATGAACGTCAAGGGCAAGCGGATCCTGATGCGCGTGGACTTCAACGTCCCGCTGGACCCCGGGGGGAAGATCACCGACGACACCCGGATCAAGGCCTCGCTGCCCTCCGTCCGCCACGTGATCGAGAACGGCGGCCGGCTCATCCTCATGTCGCACCTCGGCCGCCCCAAGGGGCAGCGCGACGAGAAGCTCACCATGGATCGTGCCGCGCTGCGCCTCCAGGAACTCCTCGGCAAGCCGGTCAAGAAGATCAACGACTGCGTCGGCCACGAGGTCGAAAAAGCGGTCGAGCGCATCAACGACGGCGAGGTCATGATGCTCGAGAACCTGCGCTTCTACCCGGGCGAGGAGACCAACCAGGAGGACTTCTCCCGCAAGCTCGCCTTCCTCGGCGACCTCTACGTCAACGACGCCTTCGGCGCCAGCCACCGTGCCCACGCCTCCGTGGTCGGCGTCACCAAGTTCCGCAAGGCGGGAGCGGGCTTCCTCCTCAAGCGCGAGATCGACGCGCTCGGCAAGGTGCGCGACAATCCGGAAAAGCCCTTCGTCGTCCTGCTCGGCGGCGCGAAGGTCTCCGACAAGGTGAACGTCGTCGAGAACCTGCTCGGCAAGGCGCACGTCATCCTGATCGGCGGAGCCATGGCCTACACCTTCCTCAAGGCGCGCGCGGTCGACATCGGCGCCTCCCGCGTCGAGGCCGAACGCATCGACTCCGCGGGCGGGATCATGGCGCGCGCCGAGAAGATCGGCACGAAGATCCTCCTGCCGGTCGACCACCTGGTGACCGACAAGATCGAGGGCAAGGGGCGCGTGCGCATCGAGGAGGGGTCCATCCCCTCCGGCTGGTTCGGCGTCGACATCGGCCCCAAGACCGTCGCCGCGTTCACCGCCGAGATCGACGCGGCCAAGACCATCCTGTGGAACGGCCCGATGGGGATCTTCGAGAACAAGCGCTTCGCCGGCGGGACCCAGGCGATCGCCCAGGCGATCGCCTCTTCCCAGGCCTTCACGGTCGTGGGCGGAGGCGACACCGCCGCGGCGGTCGAGCAGTGCGGCCTGGCTTCCAAGATGGGCCACGTCTCCACCGGCGGCGGCGCGGCGCTCGAATTCTTCGAGGGCAAGGAACTGCCCGGAGTCGCCGCGCTCACCAACCGCTAGCCGAAGCCGGGAAAGTACGCCGCGTGGCCCTCCATCCCACGAACCGCCGCCAGGAAGGCGCGGGCGCGATCATTGCGCCCTCGATCCTCTCCGCGGACTTCGGACGGCTCGGCGCCGAGGTCCAGCGTACCCAAGAGGCCGGCGCCGACTGGATCCACGTCGACGTCATGGACGGGCATTTCGTCCCCAACCTCCCCATCGGCCCCTGCGTCGTCGAAGGCCTGCGCAAGGCCACCGACCTGCCGCTCGACGTCCACCTCATGATCGAAACGCCCGAGAAGCTGGTGGAGCCGTTCCTCGCCGCCGGCGCGGACCAGATCATCTTCCACATCGAGGCGGTGGCCCCGGAGCATGCCCGGGAGTGGACCGGACGCGGCTGGCGGCTCCGTCCCGACCCGATGGCGCGGCGCGAGACCGCGCTCCGCGCCCGCGAATTGGTGGAGCGGATCCGCGGGAAAGGGGGACAGGTCGGGATCGCCCTCAACCCCGAAACCGGAGCGGACTGGCTCGAACCGACCCTCCGCGAGGTAGACTTGGTGCTGGCGATGACGGTGTGGCCCGGCTTCGGCGGCCAGGCGTTTCTTTCCTCCATGCTGGAGAAGATCGCCGAGTTGCGCCGGATCCTCCCGTCCGCGACCCACCTGGAGGTGGACGGCGGGCTCAACCCGGAGACGGTGCGGTCGGCCCGCGCGGCGGGCGCCGACGTGATCGTGGCCGGCACCGCGGTCTTCAAGGCGGCGGACATGGGCGCGGCCATCCGCGCCCTGCGTCAGTAGGAGAGACCCCTCATGGCCTGGGATCGGATCCGGAGCTTCGTCTTCCGCAAGAAGAAGGACCTGCCCGACGGCCTGTGGATGCGCTGCGACGGCTGCAGCAATTTGATCTACCGCAAGATCGTCGAGGAGCGGTTCCGCACCTGCCCGGAGTGCAACCACCACTTCACGCTGTCGTCCCATGAGCGCGTCCAGCTCCTGCTCGACGACGGCAAGCTCGAGGAGCTGTGGTCCGACCTCACCCCGCTCGACCCGCTCGAGTTCACGCTGCCCGCCCCCTACAAGGACAAGGTGGTGGACGCCCAGCGGAAGACCGGCCTGCGCGACGCCGCGATCGCCGGCCGCGGCAAGATCCAGGGCATGGACGTGGTGATCGGGATCACCGACTCGCGCTTCATGATGGGGAGCATGGGCAGCGTGGTGGGAGAGAAGCTCACCCGGTGCTACGAGCTCGGCCTCGCCGAGCGCACGCCCGTGATCATCGTCTCCGGCTCCGGCGGCGGGGCGCGCATGTACGAGGGCTGCCTGTCCCTGATGCAGATGGCCAAGACCAGCGCGGCGATCGCTCGGCTGCACGAGGGGGGGATCCTCTTCCTCTCGGTGCTCACCAATCCGACGATGGCGGGAGTGATGGCGAGCTTCGCCTCGCTCGGCGACGTGATCCTGGCGGAGCCCAAGGCGCTGATCGGCTTCACCGGCCCGCGCGTGATCGCAGAGACGATCAAGCAGAAGTTGCCCGAGGGCTTCCAGCGGTCGGAGTTCATGCTCGAGCACGGCTTCGTCGACCTGATCATCGAGCGCCAGCACATGCGCGACGAGCTGGCGCGGCTGCTCTACTATTGCGGCAAGCCCGGGGGCAAGCTGCCGGCCAGGGCGGGGTAGCGGCTGCCCCACTCCCGGCGCGGTCCACTCTACCCTTCCGGGCGCGCTTTGCGGCGCTGGAGGAACTCCGGGCTGCGGGCGTGGTTGAGCGCGGTGTCCCAGGTGATTTCACCGGTTTCGTACAGTTCGAGCAGGGTGGCGTCCAGGGTGCGCATGCCGTCGCGGGCACCGGTCTGCATCGCACTGGGCAGGAGGTGCAGGTTTCCCTCGCGGATGATGTTGCGCACGGCGGTGTTGGCGAACAGGACTTCGGTGGCGAGGACGCGGCCGGGCTTGCCGGCGCGGGGCAGGAGCAGTTGACCGACGATCGCCTGAAGGCAGCCTGCGAGCTGGACCAGGATCTGGTTGTGGCTCGAATTGGGGAAGACGCCGACGATGCGCTCGACGGTCTGCTCGACGTTGGGCGTGTGCAGCGTAGCGAGCACGAGGTGGCCGGTTTCGGCGGCCGTGAGGGCGGTCTCGATCGTCGCCGGCTCGCGCATCTCGCCGATCACGATGACGTCCGGGTCCTGACGCAGGACGTGGATGAGGGCGCGCGCGTAGGACGAGGTGTCGGTGTGGACCTCCTGCTGGACGATGATGGCGCGGCGAGGCGTGTGCACGTACTCGATCGGGTCCTCGATGGTGACGATCTTGCACCTATTGTCGCGATTGATCACGTCCACCATGTAATTGAGGGTCGTGGTCTTGCCGACGCCGGTGGCGCCGGTGACGAGGACCAGCCCGTTGGAACGGCGCGTGAGATCGTCGATCGCCTGTGGCAAGCCGAGCTCCGCGGCGGTGGGAATCTCCAGGTTGCAGAGGCGGATCGAAGCCTCCGGCACGCCGGTGCGCATGTAGGCGGTGACGCGGATGCGTCCGGCGGAGGTGCCCCAGACCGAGACGCAGATCTCGCGCTCGCGCTCGAAGACCTGGCGCTGCTCCGGGGAGAGGAGCTGGTAGGTGAGGTCGCCGGTCTCCTCGCGCGACAGCGGCTCCTGGTTGCACACGATGATCTCGCCGTCGACGCGGAAGGCCGGGGGTAGGCCGGCGATCAGGTGGATATCGGAGGCGGCGGCCTTGCGGGCGGCCTGGAGGATCTTCTCGATCTGCATCAATCGCTCCGTATCCAGCGGCGGACGCGCCGTCCGAGGGCGACCAGGAAGCCGTCCCGCTCGAGGCGGACGAGACCCGCGGAGGCCGCCGGCCGGTCGCTCGCGAAGTCGAGCGCGCGCCGGTAGGCCTGCCGGGCCGCCGCGGCCAGGCCGAGCTCTTCGCGGCAGCGGCCCAGGGTTTCCCAGGCGAAAGGATCGGAAGCGCGCCGGGAGATCGCGGTTTCCGCCCACCGCAGGGCGGGCGCGGGCCTCCCCCAGCGGAGGTACGCGCGCGCGCTGGCGAGCGGCTCTCCGC
>ORJL011673574.1_pt1 | contig 29454 bp, 16 predicted proteins | sample 1779941 | NCBI WGS metagenome assembly ORJL01 (sample SAMEA104232317, study PRJEB22302) | groundwater metagenome | biome: forest; feature: aquifer; material: groundwater | place: USA | collected 2011-08-07 | depth 5.8 m
ACCTCCCGCACGATCGTCATCTTGAAGGCTTCACTATACCGAATGGCTGGTTTGATTGCCGGGTTTTTCGTCGTCATTCCTGACAATCTATTTCAGGACGGGACCATTGTTTCGGATTTCGGATTTCGGATTTCGTGCTTCCGATTCGAAGATCCTCATTTCGAATTTCAATTAACGGTTCGCTTCCGGCTGCACAATGATCTTTCCCAAGACTCGCCGATCGCGCAAATCTGCCAAGGCCGAAACGACCGCGGGCAATCCGATCGTGCGATCGATGATCGGCCGGAGCTTCCCGGCCGCAGCCCACTTGAGCGTTTGTTCGAGGTTCGCTCGCGTCCGTCCGTAGCTGCCAACCAACTGGAATTGTTTGACGAAGAACGGCCACAGCTGCAACCGGACTTCGCGGCCAGCCGTCGCGCCGCAGGTCACCACCGTTCCACCGCGGGCCAAGCATTGGAAGGTTTGTTCCAGAACAGTTCCGCCGACATGTTCGACCACCACATCCACGCCGCGCTTTCCGGTGAATCGGCGCACCTCCGCCGCCCAGTCAGCGCTGGACGTGTCGCAGGCAAAGTCAGCGCCCAACCGCATGGCCAATTCTCGCTTGGCCGGCGTCGATCCAGTTGAAATCACGTGCCCGCCCAGTAACTTTGCAATTTGGATGGCCGCGGATCCCACCCCGCTCGCGCCGCCGATCACCAATACCCATTGCCCGGGCTGGAGTTTGACACGGTCAGTCAGCATGTGAACAGCGGTGCTCCCCGCCAGAGCCAGGCCCGCCGCCGTGGCAAAATCCACCTCCTCCGGCAACCCCACCAGCGAGCGAACCGGCGCGACAACGTTCTCCGCCAATCCGCCATCGCGATCGACGCCCAGCAGCGCGCCGTGCAGGCAAAGCGATTCCTCACCGCGCAAACAGAATTCGCATTTGCCGCAAAACAGATTGGACTGAACGGCAACGCGATCCCCGCGCTTCCACTCTTTTGTTTCCGATCCGAGCTCGACAATTTCTCCGCTGACCTCAGAGCCGGGAATCCGTGGCAAAGAAATTTTTATCGGCAATCCGCCTTCTTCCAGCCAGAGATCGAGATGATTTAATCCGCACGCGCGAACCCGGATGGAAACCTCATCCGGGGCGGGCAACGGTTGGGCGATATCCTGCACAGCCCATCGTCCCGGCGTGCCATGCGCGAGCAGCTGCAGCGCTTTCATGACGTGATTCAATCATTGCGGACTCGAGATGAAAAGGAGAACGAACCTCTCACCTCGAAGACCAAATCGGATTCGGTCCTGCCGCCAAAAGGGACGAACCTCCTGCCATGGTTATCCACTCGATCCGGGCCGACTGAGTACAAACAATAACCGGCCGCGCGCCGGACAAAATTCAATCCTTGGCCATTAAACGGGTCGCGCAAGATTCCGCGCCTCTTAAATTCCGCGCTGAGTTGGTCGAGGTTGTCGGGCGGAAGGCCGCGATTTTGCCTGCGATACTTTTCGATCTCGAGGGCCGTCTCAGCCATCCAAAGGTGCGCGGAAGCGCTGGCGTCGAATTGCGCCAATCGGTCGAGCATCGGTAGGAGTTGCCAGCTTACCATCACGCCGGGCTGATTGGGCCGTGAGCGCTGGAGCTTCACAGTCGCTGCCGCCATCGCTGCGAAACGTTCTGCGGGTGGACGCTGCGCCACGCTGCTGGTTTCCTCCGCGCTGTGAAGGAAAAACAGGAAATCTTCAAGGTCCTTTCCCGTGAGGACGCGCCAACGTTCCAGCACGGCTTCCGCGAGTGATCTCCCTCCTGGGCTTCGTGCAAAACCGAGCTCGTCCGCCCCTGCCTGGAAAACGGCAACACCCATGTATCGCCAAACTGTGAACGCCTTGGCCAGTGTTTGCGGGTCTTCCGACTTCCGAAATTGTGTCTCCAAGCTCTGCAGCATCTCGTCCGTGAGCTTCGTCCAGCTTAAGAGATACGCCAGGTCTGAACTCGCGGCCTGGAAACAATTCGAACGGTTCCAAAACAGCCGCGGCCGCGGATCTTCCCCAAAGCAGCGCCCGAGCCTTAAGAGAGTTCCGATCACCTCGACCGCCTTATCCAAATCACCACGCCGGTGGGCCTCGTAAAACTCGAATTGCAGCGCGCTCGTGAGATGAAACAGCTGCGATGACAAGATGGACGGCGGCGACCCGAACTTCTTTTCCACGACGGGAAACGCAGTTTTCGGGCGAGCCACCATCGTGTGCAGAATCTCGACCGTTTTCCGATTTGCCTCGAGACATTCTCGCACGAGCGGGTCCAGTTCCGGTTTCAGTTCAGCCTCGCTGTCGCCGGGATGAAACAACGGCTCGAGCGCATCCCAGTTCCGCACATACCTCAACGGGGCCACGTTGTTTCCTGCCTCGAATAAAACGTCGACGGAATTCTCCCCAGGTTCGGCCACGGGAAGCCACCGCTGCAAGTCGGCGTCGGTAATTGGATAACCGGCCGAACGCGCGGCCTCGAGCGCTTGCCCAATCTTCTGCGACAGCCGATGCCGATGCCACCAGGAGGAAAGCGCCAGCGCGCCGGCGATACAGAATAACCCGGCGGCGCCCCAAGCGAGCTTGCTCGATCGGATTCGACGGCCCAATCGCCCCATCAGCTGCGCGCGTTCCACGTGGAGCTCCGCAGGCGGGGCAGGCAATCCGGTTTCTCCAGCAAGGTCATGAACTCCCGCGATGGAAGCGCGCAATCTCGTCAAAAACAAATGCCGGGCGCGCAATCCCAACAAGGCATCAGAGGCCAATTTCAGCAGCAGCCAACTGACTGTCCAAAATCTTGGATCGGCTCCGGGCGGCTCCTGGTTCAGATATTTGGACAGCGCCCACAAACTAAAGCCGCCCACGAAAACGAGAGCCGGCAGGAGCAAGATCTCTTGCACGGTCCGCAAGAGCGCGCGGTGCGCCCCGGCCGCTCGGACGCCCTGCCACATTCCAATCCATTTGATCGCGAATCCGTCCGCGAGCAAACAGGCCACGCCGGTGAACGGCAGCAGATAGACCAGCCCGCCTGGCAAATCGCCGCTGTTCCTGGCCGGCAGCAGAATCACGAAAAGGACATTCGCGCCAATCAGCGCGCCGACGACCGGGAGGAAAATTCGCCGCAAAGCGAGTCCGACGCCACGCGCGATCTGCACCGGGCCAACCGGCGTAGATAGCAGCAGTTCCATTGTGCCGGACCGTTGGTCCTCATTCAGCCGCGAGCAAACTTCCGACGCGATCCAGATTTTGACGAAGGTCTGCACGAGCGCGAACAGGGCCAGATTGGGCAGGCCTTCACTGAAAACGTTCTCGTTGGCCCAATAGATCCACACCCAAATGCCAGACATCGACACAACCAACAGCCATGCGGAAATCCGCTTCAGCGCGGGACGGACCATCAGCCAAGCGATTGGGCTTTTATCGAGCCAGCGCGCGCGCCAGGCACGCTGCCGTGGAGTGGTGGCCGAACGTGTCTGCCAAAATTTCCAGGGTGCGGCTCGCTTGGGACGATCGCGACAAATCTTCGGCAACAACAGGGCAGCCGCGATCAATTCGATCCAAGCAATTAAATGGAGACAGAGCAGCGATCCGAGAAAATGACGGACCGGCGGCAACATTCCAGGCGTCCCCGGACGGGTTTGGAGCCAGAGGAAAAGCGGGCTGGGGTAGACAAGCTCAGGCGGCGCAGCATTTGCCAACAGCAAGCGCGCGGCCTGGCGCGCGAGCAGAAAAGGGCCGGCCGTGAAAGCGAGCACCATCACTGCGGCGGCAAACATCGCCTTCCGCTCGTTGCGGCTGAGCGTCGAAACAAGCAGGCCTGTCGACAACGAAAAGAATAACGTATCCAGCAAGGCCGCCGCGGTGCGGATGAGTTCACCCGAGCTGATTCCGCCGAACAGGACTGAGAAAGCCAAAATCGGCAGGATCGAGAGCAGCGCATAAAAGCTGGTGAACGAGAATGAACCGAGTTTGCCCAGAACAATGTCAAAGCCGCGCAAGCTCGTCAGAAACAGCAAACCGAGAGTGCCTTGGCGCTTCTCGACGCTGATGCAATCAGCGGTCGCAACGATTCCCGCTAACAACGAACAGGCAAATGCGATGGAGGACAGCGATGAGAATAAAACGCGTCCTTGCTGAAATGAAGTCACCTGCGCCGCGCTGACCAGCAGCAGCCAGCCCATCATTGCGATCCCGACTAAAGCCGCGGCAACACGAATTCGGTAGGTATGACGCCGCCGCGCGGTTTGGATTAACTCACGATGGAGCACCGGCAGGAACGGCATTGCTTCTTATCTGCCAGTCCCAAGCCGCTCGTCAATTGTGGAAAGGCGCAATGCAGCAATTCTCATGATGAGTTTGCAGCGCGGCTGTGTCGAAGACCAGCCGCAGCAATGCTCGAATCGGAATTGCGCTTCAAAATTTCGGAGGCCGCCTGGTTCGCAACGTTGCTGCGACTGGCTTTCAGCACAGTCGCGCTCCGGTGGATTCTTCTTTCGGCACTCACGGCGAAAAGCCTCTCAGATTCATAAATAGCTCAAATCCGAAATCCGAAGTTTAGGTATTTTATTTCGAATCTCAAATTCCTTTGGCTAGAGTTTCGCCGCACCTGTTCATCTCGAAATGGCTCTATCACAGCGGCGGATCGCTGTTCCTGTTCTCGCTGCGCCGCTCAGCGGTAGATTCTCAAGTCATCATAATAACCGACGACTGTCTCTTTGGTGTCGTCGCCATCCGTGATGAGCCCGATTCCAACCAACTCAGGCGGGTCCTCCCCAAAAAGTTTTCGATAATCCGCCACGATATCGCGCTTTTCGCTGATCCATTGGCCGCCTTTTCCGTTGCCCGTTTCAAGAACAAGAAACCGGGCGCGTTTGGAATTCGGATGTGAAAATGTCTGGCCCACCGGAGTTTGATTGGCCCAGACATAATTAATCGAACGGGGCGGTCCGACAAAGGTATGAAACGCCAAAAAGATTCGCGCCGCATGATCGAAGCCTGAGATTTTTGTATCCAATCCTTTGACTGGAACCCGGTCGATTTTCCAGCGCCATTCGACCACGCTGCCTGGCGCCAATCGCAAATGCTTTTCCATGCTGAGGCCCGACCCCGTCGCGGCAGCGCGCGCTTCCAGCACCGAGTTCGTCCCATCGCGGAAAATTCGATACGACGTTTCGCCGCTGAATTTCGGGAATGGTTTCCAGGCGCGATCCAACGGCGATTCGAAATCTTCTTTGAAAAGGAGCTCGACTGGAGCCGCGAGGCACGTTCCGCAGAGCCCCCAAGAAATGGCTGCGCCCAGTCCGCAACAAATAAAAAACTTTAGGAGAGAAACCCGCTTAAACATCCTGCCCCAACGGTAAGCCAGCTCGCGGTCGAGGCAAATTTTAATTTGTTGGGTTTCGTTTTGGATATAGTTTAGCAACTTGATTAATCGAACCTGGCCAGGCCAGCCCGCATGAAGCGCAAACCCCCAGAACCGCCGCCGCTGAATTTGCCGGCGCTGCTCCAGGACTTCTCGTCGCATCCGCTGTTGCCCTGTTCCGTGCTGAGCGTTTTGTTGGCCGATTCAGGCACGCGCGAAGCCATCGTGCGCGACCTGCCATTGCTGGCGAACTTCAACCAACGCGGGCTGCTCGAAACCGTCGACCACTTTCAAAAACTTGGCGCCATCACCGACGAACAGGCCGCGCGGTTGATCGGCGCCGACAACCAATTCGTCGCCGCTTTCCGCGAGTTGTCGCAGGATTTCCATGAGGTGGCCCAAGTCACGGGCTGCGAGCCGGAATCTGTCGCGCAACTGGCGCGGGCCCTCTTCTCGGCCAAGCTCATTTCCGAACACCTCGAGATCGTCCCCCCGCCGCAAGCGTCCTTCGAAAAAACTGCGGGCGGCACGGTCGACCTTCTTTCTGCCCTGCATGACGCATTTCGCAAGATCGTCGGCGGCGCCTGGTCAGTGTTTTTCCCTCGCGAAGATTTTTCGTTGGTGGCCGATGCCTCCGCGCAATTCTGGATGGCTTGCCTCTACACCGTCCGGACGGAAGAGATGGTCAACAGCTTTATTGGCTTGTTCCGCCGGCCGCATCAGGACCGGTTGCGCAGCTTGAATCGCGGTTACATCCGCGACAGCCGTGTTTATCTGCGCGACGTCATCACGGAGTATCTCGACAATTCACGGGAAAAAATCGCGAAGCTTCATGACATCACCGACACGTATGTCCGGGAAGGTCTCGAAAAAGCGTTCGCGGAAATCGCTCGGGTTGTCGGAAAACTGCAGATGCCAACCGCCCTGCTGCTGTTCTATGAGTTTCTCGTTCAGGAAACCTGCCGGGCTTTCTCCACCATGGACGGCAGCGTTTCCTCGAAGGAAAACCGCTTCAATCAATATTTCCTCGAGCAAGTCCGCAAGGTCTGTGACGAGTACCAACCGCCGTTTTCGCAAAGCGACCCGGCCATGCAGGAAAAGCTCGAACGCGTCCTCGGCGAACTCGATGAACTGATCGGCATCAGCGATGTCAAAGAGCGCGTTCGCGCGACCGCGGACTTTGCGAAGGTCCAGCAGGTCCGAATTCAGCGGGGCTTAAAGCCGATCGCGGCGAGTTATCACGCGGTTTACACGGGGAATCCCGGCACGGGCAAAACGACCGTGGCGCGGCTCATGGGCCGGATTTACAAGTCGCTCGGCGTTTTAAAAAAAGGGCACGTCGTGGAATGCGACCGTTCCTCCTTGGTCGCGGAGTACGTCGGGCAAACCGCCCCCAAAACCAACAGCGTGATCGATGCGGCGTTGGATGGGATTTTATTCATCGACGAGGCGTATTCGCTGGCCAAGGACACCGAGGACTTCGGCCGGGAAGCGATCGAGACGCTGCTCAAACGAATGGAAGACGACCGGGACCGCCTCATTGTCATCGTGGCGGGTTACCCGAAACTGATGGAGCGGTTCTTGAATTCAAACCCTGGACTGCGCTCCCGGTTTACCCGGTTTGTTGAATTCCCCGACTACAGCGCGCAAGAGCTCTGCCGGATTTTCACATTGATGTGCCGGAGAAATGGCCTCCGGATTTCGCCGGGCCTGCGGGAAAAGCTGCTGCACCATTTCCTGCAGCTTTGCCGAAACCGCGGTCCAGCCTTCGGCAACGCGCGGCTCTCTCGCAATCTGTTCGAGGCCGTCACCAATGCTCAAGCCTCTCGTCTCGCCCGTTCCGGCCAGTTCGAGCCGCAATCGTTGACGTCTCTCGAAGCCGAAGACCTCATGACCCCAGCCGAGGCGGCTCTCCAGGAATTTCGCAACAGCCGCAAAGGCTACATCGTCCCGTGCCCGCATTGCGGAAAGATTTATTCCTGGTCCCCCGAACTCGATATTATCGACGCGATTTGTGAAGGGTGCGGAAAAACTTACAACTGCGAGTTCGGCGTGCCGGAAATCTCGTCGGGTCGGATTGATTAGGGCGGGCTGCAGGGCAAAGCCGGCGTTCCGATCGTGTGCAGTTGCGCGTCCCGGCAGGAACGCAGCGTTTACGCTGCAGCCGAGGCGTTGCAGCAATGCCGGGATGATTACTCCCTGGCTGCAGGCTGAAGCCCGCGTTCCGATGATGGGCAGTTGTGCGTCCCGGCAGGAACGCCCGTCCTTAAGAAATGACGAAGGACCAATGGACGAATGAACGAATTAAGGACCAATGACCAATCCCCAAGCGGAGGGCTCTCCCACGCGCCGGTGGGTCATGCAAGATTGGGGTTTATTTAGTCATTCGTTCATTCTGTCATTCGTCATTTTCCCAGCGCGAGCCCCCCCTGGACGCGCCAATGTTTGTGGAACGATCTCTCTCACTTCAAGCCGCTCTCGATCATCTTGCGAAAATCTGCCGATGCTTTTTTAACCAGAGCTGAAGGCCCGGTGAAGCGGACGAAAACATTGCCGTCCGCTGACTCCATCACCGCTCCGAGCAGAGCGTAATTTTTCATCGGAGTGGTTGGCCCGCCGGGCATGCCGCTCAAGTAAGTCCCCTCGCCCTGGACGTAGGTCACTTTCGTTTTGCCGATAACCTTCGATTCGACCTTGGCGTTGATTTTGTTGCGGCCTTCCTGGAATTGTCCCAGCCAGCGGTCGACATTCGCCTGCGTGTTCCCGCCTTGGCCCTCGCCAAAATAATAAAACACCACTTCGCCGCCACCGTTGTCGCCGGGAACGCGCAACTGGGCTTTGCGCATGGTCGAATGGGTTTCAACCCACTGCCATTGCGCAGGCCGCGTGAAGGTGAACTCGCTGACTTTGAATTGGGTTGGACTCTCCGCGGCGGCAAGAGCGTAGGACAGACAAAGGGCAGCCGCACAGAATTGTGAGAAATGAGCAATCGAGCGCATGAATCTCTGGTACTGGATGTCGCTCGGATTGTCAAAAAGAGAGCAAACGGGCCAGACGGGCGGCGAACGTGGACACTATTACATTTCCATTCGGATGTTTGGTTGAACAACGAACGCTGCCAAATCCAGGCGCACGTGCATCCAGATTTGGCAAACCAAATCGTGATCTTCTTCGCAAGCGATCAGCATATGCGCCGCATTGAGGACAATCGCGCGCGTCGGCTCGATCGCGCGAGGCTTGCAGCTTGGATCAATCGGGCAAATACGTCGTCAACGCTCGCATGTACTGCGCTCGTTCAAACGCGCTCGGCTCAGGGCAATTCTTCTGGCTCATGCTGCCTTGCAACTGCGCCACCGATTCGTATTCGTGTTCGTCAAACCAAGCGCGCATGTCGTGCTCGATCACAGCAATCTGTTCGATCCCATGCCGCAACAGCGCCGAGCAGAGCATCGTCACATCAGCGCCTGCCATCAGCATTTTAATCGCATCGTTGGCGCGATGAATTCCACTGGTTGCCGCCAAACTTGCGGTGATTCGGCCATAAAGGATCGCAATCCAACGCAACGGCAAACGCATCGCCATCGGCGTGCTGAGCAAGACATTCGGGATCACCTCCAAGCTCTCGAGATCGAAATCCGGCTGATAAAACCGGTTGAACAAAACCAGCCCATTCGCTCCGGCGTCGTCAAACCGCTTGGCCATATTGGCGAAATTGCTGAAGAACGGGCTGACCTTCACCGCCAATGGAATCGTCACTTCCGCGCGCACCGCTCTGACCACCTGCAGGTAATTGTCCTCGACCTGGCTCCCTGGCAAATCGAGCGAGGTCGGAATCGAGTAGAGGTTCAGTTCGAGGGCGTCCGCGCCAGCCTGCTCGATCAGCTTGGCATATTCAGTCCACCCGCCCAAGGTCGAGCCGTTCAAGCTGGCGATGATCGGAATTTCCACGGCCGCTTTGGCGCGCTCGATCTGGCGCAAATAATTCTGCGGGCCAATGTGGAATTCGGGCGGCTCGGGGAAGTAGGTGAGCGCTTCGGGATGGCTGTGCGTTCCTTGCGAGAGATGATACTGCAAGAACCGCTGGTCCAACAAGATTTGCTCCTCGAAGAGCGAGGGCAAAACCACCGCCGCAGCGCCGGCTTCCGCCATCCGTTTGATGTGGTCGATTTCCTCCGAAAGGGGCGAAGCAGACGCGACCAACGGCGTGCGAAGTTTCAGTCCAAGATACGTTGTGCTGAGGTCCACAGGCGTTCCTTTCATTTGGGAGGAAGGGCGGGCGAAGCCGCGTGAGGCGCTTTCCCATTTTGTCCGGCCAGCCGCTGATAATAGTCCCAGCGTTGCCGGGATTCATCCTGCGCTTGCCGAAACAACTTCTTTGCTTCCTCCGGCTGGCTCTGATTGAGCATGCGAAAACGATTTTCGAGCATCAAATACGATTCGAGTTCCTCGCGCGGAGCGGGCGAATCGAGCTGGAGCGGGTTTTCACCCCGGCGCGAGCGGTCCGGATCGAAGCGATACAATAGCCAGTGGCCGGATTGCACCGCCGCTTTCTGGTTTTGCATGCCGGTCCCCATGTTAATCCCATGCGCGATGCAATGGCTGTAGGCAATGATCAACGCCGGACCGTCGTAGGCTTCCGCCTCTAAAAACGCCTTCAAGGTGTGCTCATCCTTCGCGCCCATCGCCACCGACGCCACATAAACATTTCCGTAAGTCATCGCGATCAGGCCCAAATCTTTCTTGCCCGCGCGCTTCCCTCCGGACGCAAATTTGGCGACCGCGCCGCGCGGCGTTGATTTCGACATTTGCCCGCCGGTGTTCGAATACACTTCCGTGTCGAGCACGAGGATTTTCACGTTTCTGCCGCTGGCCAGCACATGGTCCAATCCGCCGTAGCCGATGTCGTAAGCCCAGCCATCGCCGCCGACAATCCAAACGCTTTTCCGCACGAGCGCATCGGCCACCCCGAGCAGTTGCCGCGCTTCCGGCCCTTCCATCCCGCGCAGTTTTTCTTTCAGCGCGCTCACCGCTTCGCGTTGCTCGAAAATGCCGGGCTCGTCCTTTTGCGACGCCGCCAGAATGCGGCCGGCCAGCTCCTCGCCAACTTGCGGAGCGAGCTTCCGCAGCAACTCCGAGGCGAACTGCTGCTGCTGATCGATCGAAACCCGGAAGCCAAGCCCAAACTCAGCGTTGTCTTCGAACAATGAATTGCACCAGGCCGGGCCGCGGCCTTGCGCGTTGTGCGCCCATGGCGTCGTCGGGAGGTTGCCTCCGTAAATCGAAGAGCAGCCTGTCGCGTTCGCCACCAGCAATCGTTCCCCGAACAATTGGCTCAGCAACTTCAGATAAGGCGTTTCCCCGCAGCCCGCGCAGGCTCCGGAAAACTCGAAGAGCGGCTGCTGGATTTGTTGCGCGCGGACATTGACCGGATGAATCCGCCGCCGATCCAATTCGGGCAGGCGCAGAAAAAAATTCCAATTCTCCCGCTCCGGAGCGAGCAGCGGCGGTTGCGGCCGAAGGTTGATCGCTTTCAAACGCGCCTCCGATTTGTTGCGCGCCGGGCAAACATCCACGCAGATGCCGCAGCCAGTGCAATCTTCCGGCGCGATTTGGAGGGTGTACTTGAGCCCTTTCCAATCGGGCAATCGGGCCTCGCGGGATTTGAATGTCCCGGGAGCTTCCGTCAAAAGATTCGGCTCGTAGACCTTGCTGCGAATGGCCGCGTGCGGACAAACAAACACGCACTTGCCGCATTGAATGCAGACGTCCGCGTCCCAAACCGGAATTTCGAGCGCGAGGTTCCGTTTCTCGAAGCGGGACGTTCCGCTGGGGAAGGTGCCGTCCGCCGGCATTGCGCTGACGGGGAGTTCATCGCCGCGGCCCGCGAGCAGCCGCGACAACGATTGGCGGACGAAAGGCGGGGCCTCCGCCGGCCATGCGCCGTTTCCATTTTTCGAGGCGGCGGCCTGGCCGTTCAGCGACTCGATCTGTTTTGGCACGGCCACTTCGTGCAAATGTTTCCAGGCAGCGTCAACGGCTTGAAGATTCATCTCGACGACTTGCGGGCCTTTTTTGCCATACGTCTTGCGAATCGAATCGCGGATTGCGGCAAGAGCTTCGTCCTTCGGCAAAACGCCGGAAACAGAGAAGAACCCCACTTGCATGACCGTGTTGATCCGGCCGCCCATTCCGCAATCGCGCGCCACTTTCTGCGCGTCGATCACGTAAAATTTCGCCTGCTTCGCCGCAAGCTGGCCGCGGACTTTCTCCGGCAGCGCCGCCCAAACTTCTTCGGCCGGGTGCGGCGTGTTCAGCAGGAATGTCCCGCCGCGTCCCAGGTTTTCCAGCATCTCGAACCGCTGCAACAGCACGGGCTGATGACACGCCACGAAATTCGCCTCTTGCACGAGGTAGCTCGATCGAATCGGCCGCGGCCCAAAACGCAAATGCGACACCGTGGTGGCGCCGGATTTCTTCGAATCGTAAACAAAATAACCCTGGGCGTAATTGTCCGTGCACTCACCGATGATCTTAATGGAGTCTTTGTTGGCCCCAACTGTTCCATCCGACCCGAGACCGTAAAACATCGCCCGGAAAACCTCGGGCGGCTCGAGGTGAAAGGCCGGATCAAACTCGAGGCTCGTTCCGCTGACATCATCCTGAATGCCGACCGTGAAATGATTTTTCGGAGCGGCTTGGGCCAGATTCTTAAACACGGCCAGGATCATCGACGGCGTGAATTCCTTCGACGAAAGCCCATAACGCCCGCCGACGATTTGCGGCGGATTGGCCCAGCGCCCGGTCTTCTGCCGGATCTCATGAAAAGCTTGGACGCAATCCAGGTAAAGCGGTTCGCCAGGGCTGCCCGGTTCTTTCGTCCGGTCCAGCACCGCGATCGCCTTGACCGAAGGGGGAATCGCTTCCATGAATCGTTCGAAATCAAACGGGCGATACAACCGCACCTTCAGCACACCGACTTTTTCCCCGCGCGCGTTGAGATAATCGACCGTTTCCTGCGCGGCTTCGCAGCCAGAACCCATCAGCACAATCAATCGGTCCGCATCGTGAGCCCCGTAATACTCGAAGAGTCGATACGACCGGCCCGTCAACCCCGCGAACCGGTCCATGTGGTTTTGTAGAATTCCAGGACAAGCGGCGTAGAACGGATTGACCCGTTCCCGGCCTTGGAAGTAAACGTCCGGATTTTGGGCCGTGCCGCGAACCACAGGATGCTCCGGGGAGAGTGCGCGACTCCGGTGTTCCAACACCCGCGCTTCCGGCAACAACGCTTTCATGATGTCCACGGGCAACACTTGAAACTTCGCAATCTCGTGTGACGTGCGGAACCCATCGAAAAAATGAACAAAGGGCACGCGGCAATCGAGGCTGGCCGCATGCGCAATAAAGGCCAGATCTTGCGCCTCCTGGACGGAAGCCGAACAGAGGAACCCAAAGCCCGTGGCTCGCGCCGCCATCACATCGCTGTGGTCGCCAAAGATGGAAAGCGCCTGGGCGGCCAGCGAACGCGAGGCCACATGGAAAACGGTCGGCGTGAGTTCGCCCGCGATCTTGTACATGTTCGGGATCATCAGCAGCAACCCTTGCGACGCGGTGAAGGTGGTGCTGAGACACCCCGTCTGCAGGGCGCCATGGATCGCGCCGGCTGCGCCGGCCTCGCTCTGCATTTCGATCACCGAAGGGACGGTTCCCCAGAGATTCTTCTTCCCGGCCGCGGACCAGGCGTCAGCCCATTCGCCCATGGTGGACGCGGGCGTGATCGGATAGATCGCGATGACTTCGTTTAGTTGATAGGCGATGGAAGCCACAGCTTCATTGGCGTCCATCGTTTTGAATTCAGCAATTTTCATAAGGCAATCAGAACGGGCGGTTCGCCGGAATTCCCCGTTAACCCCGGGTCAAAATGCAACTGGCTCCAAGATTCCTCAGCAGTGGATTGGATCGGGTTCAGCGCAGCTCATCTCGCGACGAGTCGCACGCGCCAGAAAATGTTGGGACGAGGCCTCCAGCAGCCACGCGCATCTTCCAAGCTGACCCTCATCACAACGAATGCGTTGACGATGCCTGCCAGGAGGACGCGCTCGCTGCACTCGCTTTGCCAATTGGCAAACATTTATTGGGCCGGACAGAAAAATTTCTGTGCAGTCAGAGCGGCAGCTCCGCCCGGCACTCCGCCGAACCCAACTCGTGCTTCAAGTGAAACCCGCCTTTCGTGCAGAGCTGCTGCATCTCGTGGTTGTCCTGGAGAATCTCAGCCGTGATGCGATCGAGCTTCTCGTTGCGCGCGACCTGCACCAATAACTTCAACAACTCCGTTCCAAGCCCGCGGCGTTGCCACTGATCGCTGATCACCAGCGCGAATTCCGCTTCGTTCAGGCCCCGGCTTTTTGTCAGGCGCCCGACTCCGAGAATCTCGTGCTCGCCATTCGGCGCCTTGTAATCCGCCACCAGCGCGATTTCCCGATCGTAATCGTTGAAACAAATACGGGTGAGCCGGTCGTGCGCGATCCGTTCGCTCAATTTGAGCGACGAGAAGTAGCGATAGTAAACGCTCCGTTCGGACAGGTTCTGATGGAATTTCACCATCAATGGCTCGTCTTCCGGGCGAATCGGGCGGATGATCACCGGCGTCCCATCCTTCATCCGCCACGAAGTCACATATTGGACCGGGTACGGCCGGATGGCGGTGTGAGGCAGCTTCTCTTCGGGAACCTCCGGCCCGTGCAAAATGATGCGCGCATCCAGCGCCACGAGCCGCCGCGCCGAAACAAAAAACGGATTGATATCCATTTCGCGTATCCACGGCTGCTCAGCCACCAGCCGGCTGAACCGGACCAGAATTTGTTCAAGCTCCGCCAGGTTGACCGGATCTCTTCCGCGAACTCCCTTCAGCGCTTCGTAGATTTTTGTCTGTTCCATCATCCGCCGCGCCAGGGTCGCCGTTAACGGAGGCAAGCCCAGCGCCCGGTCCTTGAAAACTTCCACCAATTGGCCGCCGCTCCCGAACACCAGCACCGGGCCGAATTGCGGATCCACGCTGCTGCCGAGGATCAATTCATAACCGTCTTCATCGATCATCGGCTCGATCGTCACGCCCAGAAAATGTTCCGCCCCTGCCTTGGCAGCCACGGCTTTTTGAATCGCATGAAAAGCACGCCGGACTTCCGCCGCTCCGCGCAAATTCAACTGAACTCCGCCCACATCCGTTTTGTGCGTGATGGTTTCCGAGAAGAGCTTCAATACGACTGGATACCCGATGGCCTTCGCCGCTTCCACCGCTTCGTCCTCGGTCTTCGCCGTTCTCATTTCCAGGGTTGGAATGCCATACGCCGCCAGAACCTGCCCCGATTCCAGCTCCGTCAGCAAATGCCGCCCCGCCGCGCGCACCTTGTGGATGATCCCGCCGGCGCGCCTCTGACAGGCGTCATGGTCCACCGCGTCTTCCGACAAAGCCGGCGTCTCGTAAAGGCTCTGCAAGTTTGAGCTGTACCGCCACATGTACGTGAACGCGCGCGCTGCCGTGTCAGGATACGAAAACGTCGGGACATGCGCGTGGTTCAGGACCGACACGGCCGATTCAACCGCGGGTCCTCCCATCCAACTTGCCAGGATTGGCTTCTCCTGATTTTGCGCATACGCGCCAAGTCGAAGGGCCGTGCCGAGGCTGTCGGTCATTGCTTGCGGCGTCAGGATGACCATCAACCCGTCGGTCTGGGGATCGTTGACTGCCACTTCAATGGCTTGGGCGTAACGCTCCGCATCCGCATCGCCCAGCACATCCACCGGATTGCCATGGCTCCAATGCGGCGGCAAAAAACTGTCGAGCGATTTCGCGCTCTCGGGCGAGAGCTGCGCCAGTTGGCCGCCCGTGCTGATGAGCATGTCCGTCGCGAGCGCCCCTGGACCGCCTGCGTTCGTCACAATGGCGAGCCGCGGCCCTTTCGGACGCGGTTGCTTCCCGAGCACTTCCGCCATATCGAACAATTCGGAAAGTGTGTCGACGCGCAACACGCCAACTCGCCGAAAAGCCGCATCGAGGACTTCGTCGCTGCCCGTCAAGGAACCGGTGTGAGAAGCGGCTGCTTTCGCGCCCGCGGCGGTTTGACCGACCTTGATCACGATGATCGGCTTGGTCAGCGCGACCTCGCGGGCCGCCGAAAGAAAAGATCGCGCGTCCCCGATCGATTCCATGTAAATGACGATGCTCCGCGTCTGCGGATCGTCGCCGAAATAATAAATCAAATCGCCCCAGTCGACATCCAGCATCGAGCCGAGTGAAAAAAATCCGCTGAACCCGACATTCTCGCGCAAGCTCCAATCGAGAATCGCCGTGCAAAGCGCGCCGCTTTGGCTGAGGAAACCCACCGAGCCAGGCCGCGCCATTCCTTGCGCAAAGGTGCCGTTGAAACCCAAGTGCGGCAGCATCACCCCTAAACAATTGGGACCAATGATTCGCGTGGGACCGCGCCGGGCGTTTTCGACGATCTGCCGTTCCAGTTCAGCTCCCGTGGCCCCACACTCTTTAAATCCGGCCGAGATGATGATCACGCCCCGCACGCCGGCCCCGGCGCATTCGGCGACCAAACCGGGCACCGAAGCGGCCGGTGTGACAATAATCGCCAGATCAATGCGCTCGGGCACTGCGCTGATTTGCGGATAGGCTTTCAATCCGAAAATCGCGCGGCGGTTCGGGTTGATGGGATAAATCGTCCCTTTCCAGCCGCCGGCCCGCAAATTCTGGAGCAAGGTGGCGCCCACGCTCCCGTGTTTTTCGGTCGCGCCGATGACTGCGACGGTTTGAGGACGAAAGATCGTTTGCAGAGGCTGAGCCTGGCCGGGGCGAAAAACATTATGGCTCGGTTCCTCTCGTAATAAATTGCAGGGCGTTGACATTTTTTTCAGGCGGTTAAGTAGCGTTGAACTGTTCTGCTCGCGTTATGTTGCGCAGCGCGGTCAAAATCGCCTCGCTCCATCGCTGTCGCTGCACTGTTTTTGCCCAAGGCTTGGCGAAGCTTGTAACGCGGGCATTCTTGTCGGCGGATTCCATCCGGTGGGGCGAGGCTATACGAGCCGCCAACGAGTATGCGCAAAATCCATCCGGTGGGGCGAGGCTACTGACGAGCCGCGAACGTGCATCAGCGGCTCGCGAGTACGCTCGCCCCACCTTGTGCCGCCTCGATGCACTTTTCGGCGCCGCGCCGCCAAACATCGGATGACTTTTGGCAAATTCAGCGAAGTCCCACTGAGCCACCCCTCTTAGCTTGGCGCATGCACTCCGCGCGAACATCCATTGCTGCCCACGATCATTCGGCGCCTCGAAGCCGGTCTACCCAGCCTCTTCAGAAAGAACCTTCCACACTCGAGCGCACCATGAACAAACTGCGTCTGAAGAAAATTTTAGTCCCGGTCGATTTCTCTGTTCCTGCCTTGAAGGCGGTCAAGTACGCCGTCTCATTCGCCCGAGACTACGATGCGCAATTAATTCTCCTCCACGTCGTTGACATGCCCAGAGCTGCCGAACCATCCCCTCGCGCCACCGCCAGTCCTTCGCATCCAAGTTTGACGCGGGCGCAGAAACAACTGAACGAACTGACCCGCCGCGAGGTGCCTGAGGACGTTGCGGTCGTAAGTCTCACACGCTCCGGCGACCCGCTCACAGAAATTCTTCAAACAGCCCGGCTCTTGAAAGCCGACCTGCTCCTGGTTTCGACCCATGCCCGTGCAGGATTGCCGGACTTTTGCCTTGGCAGCGCCGCCGAATAAATCGTGCGCTATGCGCCCTGCCCGGTGCTGGTCGTTCGGCCTGACGAACACGAGTTCCTGGCCGAGGCTCAATAGCAGCCGATTCGCGTCCCACAATTCTTCGCGGGCGTTTCGATTTCCCAAGCGGTCTGGCGTGCTGTTCGTCGCTCGCGCTGGGAAAATGAAGAATGACGGAATGAACGAATGACTAAATAGCCCTGTCCCAGCAACGTGGTTTTCATCCTTTGTCGCAAACTTTGTCGAACCACTTTTGTCGAGGACCGGGCCGTTTCGATCAAGTTTTCGACGAAGTTCGCGAAATCCGGGGTTTTGGGACAATCTCTAAATAAACCCCAAGCTTGAATGACCCGCCGACGCGTTGGGGAGCCCTCTTCTTGGCGATTCGTAATTGGTCCTTAATTCGTTCATTAGTTCATTGGTCCTTCGGCATTTCTTAAGGACGGGCACGTCAACAAACGTGAAACGCGCGGTGTAAAAGGGATCGCGAGCGTTTTTGGAGATTTTCAGGCCGCCGCTTCCTCCGTATGGTTTGCCAGAATGGAATTAACCAGCCGCCAAAAAACAGCCTTGGCCGCCGCCACCTGCGAGATCGCCTCTGACAATCTCACCCGGCAACTCTATGCCACCGACGCCTCCCTCTATCGCGTCGAACCGCTCGCAGTCGCTTTTCCAGCCAACGCACTCGAAGCGCGCTCGGCCATTTTGGCGGGCATCTCAGCGGGTTTGCCGATCATCCCCCGCGGCGCTGGCACCGGACTGGTCGGCGGCGCAATCGGCAGCGGCCTGGTCGTCGAGTTCAGCCGTCGCAATCGAACCATTTCCGAACTGAATCTCGAACGCAAAACCGTTCGCGTCGGCAGCGGCGTCGTTCTCGACCAACTCAACGCCTATTTGCGCCCGCATGGTTACCGTTTCGGTCCCGACGTGGCGACCAGCTCGCGCGCCACGCTCGGCGGAATGATTGCCAACAATTCCTCAGGCTCTCACGTGCCTGTTTACGGAACGACGGCGGATCATGTCGTCTCGCTGGAAATCATCCTGGCGGACGGGCGAATTGAACAGATTGGTCCCGCGCGCGAAGGTTTGTCGAAGGAGCGCGCCGCCCTGGAAAAACGAGCGCAACAGCGCGCTGCGGAAATTGCGGCGCGAATGCCGGCCGGATTGCTCAAACGCTGGCCAGGCTTTGGACTCGATCGTTTTTTAAGCGAGCCAGGAAACCTGAACCATTTGCTGGCGGGCAGCGAAGGGACGCTTGCCGCAATCCTCTCGGCCGAATTGAACATTGTCCCGCTCCCGAGAGAAAAAGGAGTTGGGCTGATCTTTTTCTCATCGGTGGCTGAAGCGATGCGCGCCACGGTGGAACTGCTCGCATTACGGCCCGCCGCGATCGAACATATCGACCGCGTGTTGTTCGATCAGACAAAAGGACAACTCGCCTTTCAAGCAGCGCGGGACTTGCTCGAGCTCGACGCCAACCCGTGCGAGTCGATTCTGATTGTCGAATTTTTCGATGATACCGCCGAGCGCCTGCGCGCTTTGGAAAGAAAGCAGCTTGGCTTGCGCACCCTCGTTCTTAAGAGCGGCGCGGAAATGAACCTGGTTTGGGCCCTGCGCAAAGCGGGCCTGTCTCTGCTGACCGGCCGCAAGGGAGCTGCCAAACCCGTGACTGGCATCGAGGACACCGCGGTGCGCCCAGAACGGCTGCCGGAATATGTCGCCGGCTTGAGCGGCATCTTTAGCCGGCTGAACCTGCAGGCCTGTTTCTACGGCCACGCCGCCACCGGATTGCTGCACGTGCGGCCGGTGCTGGATCTTCAATCCCCAGGCGATTTAAAAAAATTCCGCCAGGTGGCCGACGAAGTCTCAGCATTGGTGCGCCAATTCAAAGGTTCACTCGCCGCCGAGCACGGCGTCGGGATGGCTCGGACCGAATTCATGCCAGATCATCTCGGACCGGAATTGCTCGCGCTGATGGCTGAAATCAAAAATGAATTCGATCCGCGCCATGTTTTCAATCCGGGGAAAATCCTCGGGTCGGACACGTTCCGGATTGACCGGCAGCTTCGCGTCGAAGCAGGCCCCGTGACCTTGCCGTTCGAGCCCGTGCTCGCGTTTGCGGGCAAGGACGAGTCCTTCCTCGCGAACCTTGATCAGTGCAACGGCTGCGGTGGGTGCCGCAAACAAACGCCGACGATGTGCCCGACGTTCTTGGCCACCGGCGACGAATTAATGTCGACCCGCGGCCGCGCCAATCTGATCCGCGCGGCTTTGGAGGGAGGGTCAGGAGGCGAAGCGTTGCTGGCGCCGGAGCTCGAAGCCGCCTTGGAAAATTGTTTGTCGTGCAAGGCCTGCACGATGGAATGCCCGTCCAACGTCAACCTCGCTTTGCTCAAAGCGGAACTCCTCCATGCCCGCCAACAGCGTTACGGCATTTCGTTGCGGGAACAATTGCTCAGCTCGGTTGATCTCATGGGAAAACTCGGCTGCATTGCGCCAGGTCTAGCGAATCAACTGCTGCGATCCAAACTCGTCCGGCGCGCTTTGGATCGCTGGCTCGGGTTCACCGCAGCCCGGCCGCTCCCTCTGTATGCCACCCAACGTTTCGATCGCTGGTTCGCGGCCCGCCCTAAGAGCAAGAACGGCTCGCGAGGAAAAGTTCTTTTGTGGGACGACACCTTCGTTCGCTACCACGAACCGCACATCGGCAAAGCCGCCGTGGCCGTGCTCGAAGCCGCCGGCTTCGAAGTCATGCTGGCGGAGCAACGCCGCTGTTGCGGCCGGCCCGCGTTCAGCCAGGGAAACTTGAACAAAGCGCGCCGGCTCGGCGCTCACAACCTCGCGCTCCTCCAGGAGGCGCATCGAGATCTGCCCATCATTTTTCTCGAGCCATCCTGTTTCTCGATGTTCGCCGAAGATTATCGCGAGTTAAAACTTCCCGGAGCGCTCGACGCCAGCCGGCGCAGTTTCCTTTTTGAGGAATTCATCGACAACACGCTCGACCGGGAGCCTGGCGCGCTCCATTTAGTTCCTGGACACAACGACCCGATCGTCATGCACGGGCATTGCCATGCCAAGGCGCTCCGCAGCACTCGCTCCTTCACTCGGCTCGCGGCCCGCTTGCCTGGCCGCACCAGCACACTGCTCGAAACAGGTTGCTGCGGGATGGCAGGCGCCTTCGGAGCGCTGACTTCGAAGTATGAATTGTCACGGAAGGTTGCCGCGCCCTTGGTTCAGCTCATTCACGAACAACCGCCCCAAACGACGGTGATCGCTTCCGGCACGAGTTGTCGCCACCAAATCGAGCATCTGACTCACTGCAAGCCGAAACATTTCGCCGAAGTGTTGAGCGATCACCTGCCAGGAAGCCCATGATGCCCGCAATTCTCATTTTGGTGGGTTGGCGCTGTTTGGTGTCCACCCTTTAGCAAATCAGCCCCTCTTGCTGGGGCGGGAAGAGACAAGGAGTGCGAGCGCCAAAATGAGAATTGCTGGCATGATAACGATCGAGCCTCGACGCTCCTGCTCAGCAGCCCTAGACTGCTCATTCCTTATGCACTTCAAATCCTTTGTCCGTCTTGGGCTTCTCATCTTGCTTTGCTCGCTCGCGGGTGCGATCGGCTGCAAAACCAATCCAGCCGCACCCGCCGTCGCGCAAGAACAGAGCGTGCGCCCCGGCGCCAATGCCGAGTATCTAAAACCCGACTTGAATGTGGACCAATGGGTCGAACGGTTCGAGAAAGGAGGCCGCGAGATTTACGATCACCGCCAGGAAATCGTCCGAGCCGCGAAGATCCGCCCTGGCTCAGCGGTGGCGGACATTGGCGCTGGCACCGGATTATTCGAGCCGTTGCTCGCCCAAGCCGTTGGCGCCGCCGGAAAAGTCTATGCCGTCGATATCGTGCCGAAATTCTTGGACCATATCCGAGAACGCGCCAATAAGGCCGGACTACACAACGTCGAGACGGTGCTCGCCACGGATCGTTCCGTTCAACTCCCCGCGAACTCGGTCGACCTGGTGTTTATCTGCGATGTTTACCATCACTTCGAATATCCGCAGAGCGAGTTGGCTTCCATTCACCGCGCGTTGCGGCGCGGCGGCCAGATCTTTCTGATCGAATTCAAACGCGAGCCAGGCCAGAGCTCCGCCTGGACCTTGCAGCACGTTCGCGCCGGCCAAGAAACGTTCACCCATGAAATCGAGTCGGCTGGATTCCAGAAAACCGAAGACATTCCGTTGCTGCGCGAGAATTACATTCTTCGGTTTCGGAAGAACTAAGGCGTGCTCTTATTTCTCCGAATCGGTGGAGCGAGAGGATGATCAAGAGCACGAGAGCCGTTTCTCGCTGGGCTTTCAATGGTGCATGGCAAGGTTCGACCACCCTTCAAGGCTGAACGATGGCTGTTGAACGCCAACTCGGACTCGCCAGCGCCACTGCTTTGGTCGTCGCGAGCATGATCGGCACGGGCGTGTTCACCACCAGCGGTTTCTTGTTGGCCGACCTGAATTCGCCGGGAATGGTTTTGGCCGCGTGGCTGGCGGGCGGAATCATTGCCGCGCTAGGCGCTTTGAGTTACGGAGCCCTCGCCCGCCGCATTCCTGAATCCGGCGGGGAATACATTTTTCTTTCCCGCACAGTTCATCCAGCGGCCGGTTTCCTGGCGGGATGGATTTCACTTCTGGTCGGCTTTTCTGCCCCACTGGCAGCGGTGGCATTTTCGTTTGGCAAATACACACAGACGTGGTGGCCAACACTGGAACCCAAATCGGCCGGCGCCCTCTTGCTGCTGCTCTTTTCCCTGATCCACGCGACGCATGTCCGGCGCGGTGTCTGGGTGCAAAACCTCGCGGTGCTGGTGAAGCTCAGCTTGATCGCGGCGTTTGTTTTCCTTGGCGCCACCCGCCTGACCGCCGCGCCGCCGAATTTTTTCGGCCACGCGCCCGTGTCCCATTTCGCCGTTTCGCTCGTTTGGATTTCGTTCAGTTACTCCGGGTGGAACGCCCCGATTTATGTCGGGGGCGAAGTGCGGAATCCGGAACGGACGCTGCCGCTCGCGATGTTAATTGGAACATTGCTCGTGACGGTGGTTTACCTGGCGCTGAATTCTGTTTTTTTGATGGCGGCGCCGCCGGACACGCTCCGCGGAAAACTGGAGATTGGCCGAATCGCGGCCCAAGCACTAGGTGGGCGGCTTTGGTCGGAGGGAGTGACCGGCGTCATCTGCATCGCGCTGGTTACGTCCGTCTCCTCGATGATCATGGCGGGACCGCGCGTTTATTCGCGCATGGCGGAGGACAGTTGCTTGCCGAAAACATTCGCGCAGCCACATGGCCCGCCGCGTGCCGCTATCGGGTTTCAACTGGCGGTTGCGCTGTTTCTCTTGTGGACGGCTACCTTTGAAAGTTTGCTGACGTACATCGGCTTCACCCTGGGACTCAGCACGGCCATGACGGTTTTTGGTTTGATCCGGTTGCGCGCAAAAGAAGGGCCGGCTTTGCGCGTCATCGGGTGGCCGTGGGTTCCTGTTCTATTTCTGCTCAGCGTCAGTTTGATGACGTTTTTTTCGATCTGGCAACGCCCCATCGAAAGCGCCGCGGTGCTCGGAACGCTTGCTGCCGGCGCGATCGTTTGGCGGTTTACCAGCGGACCGCAGGTTTCGGCCCGGCAGTCCTAATCCTTCATCCGGCAGTTGGAGCGCCCTGAAATCCTGATCGGCGATTACGAGCTGATAATCTCGCGCACGACTTCGCCCGCCACATCGGTCAGGCGGATATCTCGTCCACTAAACCGGTAAGTTAATTTTGTGTGATCGATTCCCAACAGGAACAGCATCGTGGCGTGCAAGTCGTGCATCTCGAGTTTGTCCACCACCGCTTTGTAGCCCCACTCGTCTGTCTCGCCATACGTCATTCCGCCTTTGACGCCCGCCCCAGCCATCCAAAGCGAAAAGCCAAACTCGTTGTGGTCCCGTCCGTCCGCTCCTTGGGCGAATGGCGTCCGGCCAAATTCACCCGACCAAACGACCAGCGTCTCATCGAGGAGCCCGCGCTGTTTCAGATCCACCAGCAGCCCGCGAATCGGTTGATCCACCGCACGGGCATTCTCCGCATGGTTTTTCGCCAAATTGCTGTGCGCATCCCAGCGATCGTATCCGCCGATTTTCGGACAGGTGAGCTCGATAAATCGGACGCCTCGCTCCACCAACCGGCGCGCGGTCAGACATTGTTTGGCGTAGCTGCGCGTGAACTCGTCGGCCGAATCAAACCCATACAGCTTTTTTAGCGCGGCCGTTTCCCCGTCCAGATTCAAAAGCTCCGGAACGGTCATTTGCATCCGGGCGGCGAGCTCGTGGTTTGCGATCGCAGATTCCAACGCATCGACATGGCCCGCTCGCGCCAACGTTTCCGCGTCCAACTCGCGCACGAGCGATCGTTTCAATTCCTGCAGTCGCGGGTTTTTTTCCAACGGACGAATATTGGCGAGCGGCGGATCCTTCGACTGAAAGATAGAAGCCTGATACGTTGCCGGAAGAAAGCCGCTGTTGAAATTGTCCATGCCACCGGAAGGAATCAATCCGCCGTTGAGCAAAACAAATCCAGGCACATCCTGGTTTTCGCTGCCCAATCCGTAAGTGGCCCACGCCCCGATGCTCGGCCGGCCCTGCAGTCCCGTTCCAGTGTGCAAAAAATAATTCGCGCTGGTGTGTTCGGGGAATTTCGATGTCATCGACCGAATCACACAGAGCTGATCGATCTCGAGCGCGAGATGCGGGAATAAATCGCTCACCCAAAGTCCGCCCTGACCGCGCTGGGCAAACTTCCACGGAGATTTCATGACCCGGCCGACATTGGCGAACTGGGTTTTCTCGAGCCGGCCAATCGCCTTGTGCGGATCTTCCCCGTGAAATTTCTCGAGCAGCGGCTTGTAATCGAAGCTGTCGACCTGCGAGACACCGCCGTCCATATACAGAAAGATGATGCTCCGCGCGCGCGGCTTGAGATGCGGGAGCCTCGGGGCAAGCGGACTGGAGCGCACCGCGCCGGCCGCGGCGGTGTTTTGGCCAAACAGCGCGGCGAACGCGACCGATGCGAAACCGCAGCCAAAGCTTTTCAACATTTCGCGCCGGCTCAGGCAGGACCGGCAGTGAACGGCGTCATTTAAAAGGTCCGGCATAAACTCGAGGCTCACAGCACGTAAATGAATTCCTTCGCGCTAAAGAGCGCATGGCAAAGTTCCAGCCAAAGATTCGCTTTCGGTTGCTCGCCCAAATCGGACATCGCCCGAAGCGTCTCCAAGCAGTGATCAAGCTCCTGGGCGGACGGTTCCCGCGAGAATGCCTCAAGAAAAAGCAGGCGAAGCCGCTCTTCCGCGGAAGCGTTCGGCTGTTCCAGTTCCAGGTGGTGCGCCCAAACTTCCGCTTGTTCATGGACGAATGGATCGTTCATGAGAAAGAGCATTTGCCCGGGCACATTCGAAACGTTCCGCTGGCCCACCGTCGTGAATGGCGTCGGCGTGTCAAAGGCCGTGAACATCATCGGCAGGAAATTTCGGCGCGCCGCGATATAAATGCTCCTTCGCCCCGCTCCATCCAATGGCCCGCGTTCGTTGCGCAATCCGCGCGCTTCGACGAATTGGGAAGGATGCAACGGCACCGAAACCCCAAACATCCGCCGGTCCAATCTGCCGGAAACGGTCAACATCGCGTCCCGGATCGCTTCGCCTTCCAATCGTTTGATGTTCATCCGGTGCAGCAGAATATTTTCCGGATCAGCGCGCTCCGCCTCGGCATCGGATGGCGAGCTCGACATGGCGTAAGCGTTCGAGAGGACCAGCCGCCGGACAAGACGTTTCAAGGACCAGCGATCTTCTTCGATGAATCGGACAGCCAGGTCATCCAGGAGCTCGGGATGGCTGGGCCGCTGGCCTAACCAGCCGAAATTGTCTACCGTCGGCGCCAAGCCGCGCCCGAACAAATGATGCCAGACCCGATTGACGAAGACGCGTGCGAGCAATGGATTCGACCGGTCCACCATCGCTTCCGCCAGCTCGCGCCGGCCGCTGCTCGAGACGCAGCGAATCGGTTCCGGGCCGGAAATCGCTTCCAGGAACCGGCGAGGAACAAGTCCCTTGGGCGTTTGGTGCTTGCCGCGAACCAGCAAATATTCGTCAACCCCATTGCCTTCGAGCATGGCCGGCGCTGTCCGCGATTTCCACTGGACACGGCTGACGAGTGGTTGGCGCGCCTTGAAATATTCTGCGGCCACGCGTGTGAGCGGTTCCGTCCATTTGTTTTCTTCTCCGCAAAATAGCTCAGGACGCTGTGCGAGCCAGTCCGCCAGCTCGGCGCCGGTTTCATTAGTCGCAATCGATGTTGGAAGTTGCGAGGCAGCCGCAAAAATCTTTTGATAAGCAACAGCTGCTTCCTTAATCGACAGGAGGCCGCCCTTCAAAACCAAACCCGCGATCGACTGACTGAGCGAAGGCGGCGCGGCAGGCGGGGTTGCGGATTCGATGACCGTCGCGATAGCGGTGTCGAACTCTTGTCCAGGCGAGAATTCAATCTCGACGCGGTGGCCTTTGTAATCGGAGAGATCGTGCGCGAACCAATGCCACTCGTCCTTAAAGGGCCATTCGCGAACCAGCCCCGTGTGAACCGGGCCCGTCACCAATCGCTGCGAATCCACCGCCGCGAATAACCGTCCGCTCCCCCTCACCAAATAAAACAATTTGCCGCTCGTCAGCTCGAACTTGGGCGTTCGAACCATGATGCCGTCGCGCTGCCAGGCGCCATAAAGCGCCGGCTCGCGTTCCACGCCGGCGCGCAAATCGAGCGCGCGCCAGCCGGGATTCGATTGGGCGGCAGATCTCGACGTCACGCGGAAGAAGCATTGATCCAGGCTCGATTTGGCAATCGTGAGTTCGCCCGGGCGGATCGGATGCAAGCCAAATGCCACACCGTCCGCGTGCCACTCGCCCGGAGAAACATTGCGGAAGTCGACCACAACCCGTGCTCCTTCCGGCAGGCCAGCGGCTGGTTGAACATGGCCATTCACGGGCATGGCAAATGCCAAGCGCGAGAAGAGCTGAAGGGGATTGTTTGAATCGTTCGGAGCATTCAAGAGAGCGGCAGTCCAGTAACTCAGCGTGGCGGGATTCAAGCTCCGTTCCTTCGCCAGCTTTGTCACTCTTGCCTGCGCTGACACATCGAAATCCGCGACGCGCAAGAGTTGCTTCGCCGCGCGATTTGTCATCCCTTTCATCGAACTGCCCGCTTCCGCAGCTGCGATCAGATACTCGTCCAGACGTGCGAGAACTGGTTGTTGCGCTTCCACCAGTTTGGCAGCCAACTCCGGTTCCCATTTTTCCTTCAGCCAGTCCAGTTCTTGCGCGATGGCGCGATTGTTCTCCATCGTTTCGAACCGCGCCAAACGCTCGCTCGAACTGAGGAAGAAACCTGCCAGAGCGTAATAGTCGCGCTGCGAAATGGCGTCGAACTTGTGGTCGTGGCAGCGCGCGCAAGCCACGGTCAGGCCGAGAAACGCTTTGCTCATGACGTCGATTCGGTTGTCAATCCGGTCGGTTTCGTCCTGGCGCGTATCGACGGGCGCGTGGATCTCCTCACCGAGAAAGGCCCAACCGGTCCCGAGAATCGACTCATTAAAGCCTTCCGTCAGATTGCGCCGCGGGTTCGGCAGCAAATCGCCGGCGAGATGTTCGCGCACGAATTGGTCGTACGGCACATCCGCGTTCAAAGCCCGCACGACGTAATCCCGGTATTCGTACGCATTGGGAATGATGTAATCGCTCTCGTGCCCGCGAGATTCCGCGTAGCGCATCAAATCGAGCCAGTGCCGCCCCCAACGTTCCCCAAAATGGGGTGAAGCCAAAAGCCGATCCACGACCTTCTCCCGCGCGCTGGAAGAGTCGTCGCCAAGAAACTCGGTCAATGCTTCGGGCGAAGGCGGAAGCCCCACCAGCGCGAAATAAACCCGCCGTAGCCAAACGTGCCGTTCTGCCGGCGGAGCTGGTTTCAAACCTGCCTCTTCCAAACGCCGGAGAATGAAGGAGTCGACTCTATCCGCAGGCCAAGCCGCATTTCTGACAGCAGGCGCTGGCTGCGCGTGTGGCGTCGTCCAGACCCATGACAGCCGGTTCTTTTTCTCGGAAAAATCGGCATCACTCGCCGCCGCTCGGAGCAGACCCGGAGAAATTCCAGTCGCGAGCGAACAAATCACAACACAACAACGGTAAAGGCGGCGCATTGGTTAGGAAACCTTGCGGAAAATCATAATCGTTGTTGCTGGAAAAACCAGCCGGCTAATCGAGGATGAGAGCTTCGCATCAAGGTTGCTGAACCAGCTCGACCTTTCCATCAGCAATGACAAACAAGGATTGTCGTCCGAACGAGAAGAATTCAGGGTTTGGGCGTCGCTCATTCCTTTTCCCAGGCGCCAAGATCCGGCCGGCCCACGCGCGGACGCCGCTGAATATCCTCCGTTATTTCCGGCAATGGCGCCCCGTGATCGATTGCGCCGGTCGCCGCGGGCGTGAGCGCCATGTTTCCCGAGGACGGATCCACGAAGTAACTTTCCAGCCGGCCGGTCATGTTTTCCCGGAGCTGCGCTTCCCCGCCTTCGAGCTGGATTTGCCCGTGGACGAGATTATTTGCGATCTGGGTGTGGGCCGTCCCTGTTCCCACCCGGATCCCGCGCCCCCAATTTTGCTCCGGCCGCCAGATGGTGTTGTTAAAGATTTTGATCCGGTCCGCGTGCCACAGCTCGATCCCGCAATCCGCGCCTCCGGCGATAAAATTGTTTCGAATGATGCCGTCCGAGACATAAGCCAGCTGTTCACCGGCGAGGTTGGCAGTGGATTGTCCAGGATTGCCGAACGCCACCCCGCGATCGCAATTCACGATCACATTCCGTTCGACGAGGATATGGCGTGATCGAACCCAGATGAAAATCGCCGCGCGCCCGCCGCCATTTCGGCCTTTGATGTTGCGAAAAAAATTATCGCTGAAGGTCCAGCCGTCGAGCGCCATCATATCGATGGCCGCGATGTAATCGCCGCCGAACAGCCAGCTCGCCGGAGGAACTTTGCTGTTCTCGAAATCGCAGAAGCGAACGGACCCTTTCACGGCAGAGACGTTCGGGTCTTGGCCGGCTGAACCTTTGATCGCGCGCATACCGATGTTCCGGAAGCGGCAGTTGTAAATCTCGACGTTCTTCGGTCCTTTTTCCGCCTCCACTTTAACTCCGTACGATCGGCAGTCCGCGAACGTCAGATGGGCGATCGTCACACCGTCGCAATTGCCGATATGGATGAGGTCGTCATGGTTGTTTCCTTTTTCCCAACCTTCGCCAGAGAGGATGACACGGGCGGGATCGCCGCTTGCGCTGCGCAGCGCGATGTTTTTCTTTCCTTCAAGCACGATCACCCGCGGCACTTTGTAATGCCCGTCCGCCAACAGAACCGTGCCGCCCACCGGAACGCGATCGACTGCTGCGACCAATTCATCTGCGGTTCGGACGCGCAGGATCGGGCCTTTCGACAGAGGAAGCGCCGGGGCAGTTGCCAGCCAGGGCGGTTTCCCGGTGGGATTGGCGGCGGCCTGAGGTTCGAGCGCGAACGAGGCCCATCCTTGGCCTGCCATGAGCGCAGCCACGATAGCTCCGCACGCGAGGACAAATTCAACAGAGGATTTCATCGATGACGAATCAAAACAGAATGCTCTTCGTCAATCCAGCCCCCATGTTCGCCAAGTCAGAGTCGGGGCGCTCAGCATCGAGCTTCAGCGAACTGGGACTGCAGCCGCAATCCCAGCTCGGTCTGAATCTGCCAGGAGTTCAAAGCCTTCTCGTTTTTCCCCTTACCGGTTACGCTGGTGCGAACGAACCGTTGCCAAATCTGTGATGCACCTGCGCCTGGATTTGGGTTGCCAAATTTGTGATGCACCTGCGCCTGGATTTGGCAGCGGCCAAATGATGGTCCGTGGCAAGGTTTCATGGTTTTACAACCACGCATGGCGACCATGCGCTTTCGGCTCGCCAGGAGTCTCGCCCCACCTGAATGACCAGGTCTACGTCCGGTCGGGCGAGCCAGGCTCCGCCTGGACCCGCACGGGCGCGGAGCGCCCTCGCGAGCCGCAGGGGTCATGCGGTGCATCTCCGAGTTGTTGGAAAAAGTGCTGGACTACCGCGGACCGATGTGATGAACTGGGTTTGTGGAAACCAAACGGTGCATCCAAGGTCGCTGGTTGGATGAGGCCGAGATCGGCAATTTAGCGGCCTGGATTGC
>ORJL010779386.1_pt1 | contig 29437 bp, 30 predicted proteins | sample 1779941 | NCBI WGS metagenome assembly ORJL01 (sample SAMEA104232317, study PRJEB22302) | groundwater metagenome | biome: forest; feature: aquifer; material: groundwater | place: USA | collected 2011-08-07 | depth 5.8 m
ACTGAGTCTGTTGAGCCTGTTGCCGATGTGGCAAAACTCGGGCATAGCCCGAATGAGATTGAAGTGAATTTGGGCACAGGGACTGGGACTTGTGAAGGTAAGAGGACTTTGCAGTATGCGATTGCGAATAAGTGTTTGGGGAGTGGTGGGGGAAGTGGCGGGTTTACGAATTTTAAGGTGTTTGATAACGTCAGGGACAACACTTGGCAAGTGCCTGCAGGAGTTACGAAGGTAATGGTTGAGGCGTGGGGTGGTGGTGAAGGGGGATGTGGGGGTGGAGGAGCTTATGTTGGTGAAGGTGGTAATGTACCTCATGTGAGTGATGGTGGCGAGGGAGGAGATTATGCAAAAGGTATTTTTTCAGTGAGTCCTGGAGCATATAAAGTTTATGTTGGACGTGGCGGTGCTAAAGGTATTCCAGGAACTCCGCTGGAGAATCTGGATTGTCCAGACGGAGAATCATCCACATTTGGTCCTTCTTCAGGGAGCGTTCTTTTGAGAGCAGCCGGTGGCTTTAGCGGTCAAGTAAGCACCCCTATTGCCGATAATATAGTGTATATCGAAGGTCAACTTAAATATACAGCTGCCTCCGAAGGTGATGGTTGGGTAAGACACACTATGGGCGGTTCATCTCCATTAGGTGGGAGCGGTGGTGAAGGTGGAGTTATAGGTAGGAGTGGTGCAAGTTTTGGCTCATCAGGTTATCCAGGTATTGTTCCAGGAGGCGGTGGTGGAGGTGGAGGCAGTGGAACGCTGGGTGGCAGTGAGGGTGGTAAAGGAGCGCAAGGTAGAGTTATTGTTTGGTGGTGAGAAAGCGAAGATTTAAATAGTTACTATTGAAAAGTTACAATATGAAACATACTGGTTTAAGCAATTTGATTGCTCTTGTAGGAACTGCTGGAATGTTTGCTAATACTTTACATTCTTCTGATTTGCCTTCGCAATCTTCTTATGATATTCACGCTTCTCTTAAATTGTACAATTCAAATGCTAATGAAACTCGTAGAGTTTTTTCAGGAATCAATTTAACAAATGTATTTCCTTTAGAAGTCTGGGTAGAAAATGTGCGATTTAATGAAAAACCTGTTATCGGTATTGATTGTGAAGTTCAGCTTCCTATTTATTTGCAGTTTGTTTCTGCTGAAAATTTATCTTCAGATGCTCAACATTATACTACTAATGGAAAAACAAATGATTATTTTGCAGGATTTACAATGTCTAAAAGAAATAATGAAGTTGTAGTTGGTGGCGATATTGCGCGTTCTACGTTTCTTCCTGATAAATTTGGAGAAAGACAAGGTCCGCAAGAAGTACGTGCTGGACTTCTTGCACGTTTTAATATAAGACTTCGTCCTTTTCTCGGTGAAGTTACTAATGTAGTCTATACGACAATTGGATTTATTAATTTTAATGCATATGATGAATTTAATAAAAAATCAGTAAAACGACGTTCTCTTCCTATTGCTATTATGCCTGTTGACTATGCTGGCGTGATGCTCAAGGCAGACATCAACGACGGAGAGGTTCCTGCAAATGATGTTGAGAAAGATGGACGTGGTCGCGCTATTATAAATGGACGAACGATTGGATACGAGCCATTTTATGCGGTTGGAGCAAAGGCGTCTGGGAATTTTGTCTTGCAGCGCTCGACTAATGACGCGAGTGGACCCTACACCACAGTACAGACTATTTCCCCAGGAACAGTAGGCAGTTTTAACGACCGCGAAGCTTTCACAAATAACTGGAAGACAGTTTTCTATCGCCTTGTGCCTGAAAATGGCATACAACCAGCATCTTCGCCTTCTTCGCTAGAGAATAAAGCATGGCAATAGAGAAAGATAAACCGCGAAGAGTGTGATGTTAATTAAGAAGAAATCTACCATCCTTTAGGATGGAGTGTGTTGCTCCCCGCTAACTATTTCTATTAACGAAAATATGAAACAGGGAGAGCTTGTTGCAGCTCCCTGTAAAAAACAGATGTAGTTGTAACTTTCTCTCTAAATAAAAACTTTGCGGAGCGCGACAACGCGCTTCGCGCGGAGGAAAAATGGAACAAATACAACTTAGCGGGAGCTATGAAGCACAAAATGAATATAGAAAGCTTTGATTAACCCTCGTTTTCACACAATCTCTTGTGTATTTTACGCTTGAAAAACACAACTTGTAGGGGTTTTTCAAAGCCCTTCATATACCACCACTCACGATGTGGAATATCATAATTGACGTAACAGCCATTTCCAAAGAGGTATAAACCTAACACGTTTTCCCTCATATTTCTCTTCTGACTCATAATTCCATGTAACAACTGTTAGATTTAGGCACCTTAAAGCATTGCTTGCTTTTATTAACGCTCGTAGAAATCCGCGGAATAAATTCCGCGGTTATTTTGTCGCGGATTTCTCCGGCGGTCACAACTTCAGGAATTTACAATTCCTGAGAGCAGTCAAGAACTTTCAGTTCTTGATGAACCGCAAACAAGCCTCGGCTTTCAAGCCGAGGTTAAAACCCGAAGGGTTTTATGACATATGAGAATATTGACTTTCCACATCGCCTTATAACTGTAATTACAAATATATTTGAGCGAGAAAGGTAGTTTTGCCTCCTCGAACCTATCTCTGTCTATAATCTTCTCTCGCTTTTCGATTCTTTCAAGTTCCTGTCTTTGTTCTTTAATGATGCTTTTGATGTCCATTTTGTCTATTTTACTAATAGAAAGCTAATGTGTAAAGCTTTCTATTAGTATTATTATACTTTAATTTCCTTGATTGCTCAAACTGGAGACATAATCCGTATCTTTCAGTTTGAGACCTAGAGAATCTATACTTATGTATAGCAAACAACTTTAATTTTCGTACTTGTTTTGTTGTTTGTTAGATAGGAAATAACATACATGAATTACGATTATTAATGTTATTTCCTATAACTCCTCTTACCTTAACTCTTTCTCCACAAACTTTCCCGCATTTTTTACCTCTCTTTCCGCCAGTTTTATTTCTTTTCTGACAGTGCGCTCAACAACACGCGCCTCTTGTTTTATCTTTCTCAGCAACCGCCGAGCCCAAACAAACTCTCCTCCAAGAATGCTCAATCCGATAATTATGGTAAACCATCCGGGTCCCGGAAGAACTAATAAAGCAATGCCTATAAGAAGAATCGTTGCTCCGACAACTATAATTATAATTTTCCATATACGTTTGATAGAAAAACGCACTGCTAAAGGCATTGCCTTTATCCTTGAAGAATCTTTTGAAATTCTCATGGTTCATCCACATAACGCGCCTTGCCGCTCGAGACAAGAAGCGACGATACTTCGGCATCCAAATGCACTAATTCTCCCGTATTGAATGGTCCAACCACATTCCCACTCATATCAACAAACTGTTCAGTGTTTTGAGTAAAAATAATCATGTTCTGTTTCTGCTCTGCCTTTCCTAGTTGCTTATCACCATGAAGAAGTCTAGCCAATTCACGGTCTCCTTCCTCAAATGTCTTAGTCAATGTATCAAAAGCTTTTCGCTCAAAAGACAGCATGTATTCATAATCCCGTTTCATAATACCTGTCTCACTTGCAACAAACACTAAATTAAGGAGTTTCTTCTTCCTACGCAGAATAAGTTCTTTAAAGATAGATATAGAATTCTCAAGCTGTTTCTTGGATGTACCCATATTATCAAGAAGAAGCAAGTCATCTGTAGAGGGCTGTACTCTTTGTTCGCGTAAAAAAGCTGCAACGTCTGAGATAATCGTAGGCGGTAACTGCTGTAAAGTCTCAGAATACTTCTCACGCCTCAATATCTCATAAAGTTCTGAATAGTTCATCCCTTAAAAATACAAAAAAGCTATATAAAGATATGGTTATAGGAAAACAGAAGTACTTGCAACACTCATCAGATTTATAAATCTCCTTCAGCTGTTTCCAGCATGTTTGACTTTTTAAGAAAGAAAATCACAGGGTGGCTGGGGAAGAAAGAAAAACAAGAGAACAAGAAGAGTAAAAAAGAGGGAAAAGAGGGAAAAAAATCAGAGCAAAAAGAAAGCAAAAGGAAAATAACAAAAACCTCTCTCCCAGCACAGATAAGTTCAGTTAAAAAACAAAAGACAGCCTCGGCGCAAGACTTAAGCGCAACGCCTGAAGAAATTCCAATAGAACAAGAACCTACCCAACAAGAAGAGCAGCCAAAGGAAAATTTCTTCACCCGTCTTGTCAAGCGTATTGCCACTTCAAAACTTACCTCAGAACAATTCGATGAAATATTTATGGAACTTGAACTGACTCTACTAGAAAACAATGTCGCTCTTGAAGCAGTAGACAAAATAAGAGAACGCCTAGCCGCCCAACTGGTCGGAAAAGAAACAAGAAAAGCAGACGCTGTTGATTTCGTCCTTAACGCCCTTAAGGAATCAGTCCTTTCTCTATTAATTGAACCTCCAAATCTGCTTGAGAAAATAAAAAATTCTGACAAACCTTATACGATCCTTTTCTTCGGCATCAACGGCACAGGCAAAACTACAAGCATTGCAAAAATTGCTCATTTACTACAGAAAAATAACCTATCATGTGTTCTTGCTGCAGCAGATACCTTCCGTGCCGCTTCAATTGAGCAACTAAAAACACACGCTGACCGCCTCAAAGTACCAATTATCGCATCTAGATACGGTGCAGACCCCGCATCAGTAGCATTTGATGCCATTGCATATGCTAAAAAGAACCATATAAAGGCAGTGCTTATAGATACAGCAGGACGTATGTACACAAAAGAAAATCTATTAAAAGAAATGGGGAAAATAGTCCGCATTTCTAGTCCTGATTTAAAGTTTTTTGTCGGAGAGTCCATAACAGGCAATGACGCCATAGATCAAGCAAGAACATTCAATGACTCAATAGGTATTGACGGAATCATTCTCACAAAAGCAGATATAGATGAGAAAGCCGGCACAATTCTTAGTGTCTCACACGTCACAGGCAAGCCGATTTATTTTCTCGGCACAGGTCAAGGTTATAACGACTTAACACCCTTCACTAAAGAAGCAGTCTTGAAAAATTTAGGATTGGAATAAACTTAAGCTAATCAGAAAGATATTTAACTATAAAAAGATATAAGAATTAATGATAAAGGAACTTTCTTACAAGATTAAACTTGGCATTATATCTCTGTTTATCCCATTTATTGGAATAATTCTTCAAAGAGTATTTCCATGCTCAGATCTTGGATGCATTATTTATACACCGTTTTTATTTGGATCGCTCTTTTTAGCAATTATATTATTTGCACTAACATTGGGATTAGCAAGAGACAACTTTCTTGTAGATTATGAGCAACTATCAACAATTGGACAAATTGTATATAACTTTTTAGGATGGTTCTTAATTGGTTTCTTTATCGGGACAATAATTGACTTTCTCATAAAAAGAAAAGAAGAAAAATTAGTTTTGCAAAGAAATATTGAAGTAAAATCATCGAAAAAAATATTATATATAGGGTTAGGATTATTATTAACTAACGTGATTATATATGCTCTGAGCTCAAGATATGTATTCATATTCCCAGCAGCAGTCTACTGGATGAGCCTTTTTCTTTACCCTGTATGTCTGCTGATAATATGCTATTACTTCATAAAAAAGCATAGAGACGAAAGAGAATCAATAAGCAATACTGCTAATATACAGTGATTTTCCTCATCTCATCCTAGGTTTGTTGCTCGGCAAACTCTTCAGCCACACGCCCCTGTTCGTCATCGCTTCCATGCTGCCTGATATAGATAACTGCATTGTTTATGTGACAGGCGCTGGCAGTTATCTATTAGAGGAGGGCGTTACTAAATGTAACAAAATCAACGCAGTCCTCTATATCTATCACCCGTTACAACCAACCTTATAAAGTTCCGAGTCTTGTCAAAAGCATGGCAAAGAAAGATATCTGGGACATCATCATCTGGGTTGCGCTTATCATACTTATTGGATACATCCTCGCAAAGATCCTCGGCATTATCAATACACCTGAATGGCTCAATCTTCTTCCGTTAATAACAATCGTGTTTCTTGTCGGAGCTTTTTACCAGAAGGTTTTACACTTTATGGATGTTATGTACCATCGTACTGATTACTTCAAAAAGCATCTCAAAATGTTGGGAGAAACTACAAGCAATCACACACAGCGTTTGTCAGCACTCGAGACAATTCCGAAAAAGAGGCACTTATCCTGAGAATATGACAATCAAAAAACAGTGTAAGTTTCTTTTTCAGAGGCAGTTCGGCGACACGCCACAACTCAGAGTCTTAGATTTTCTAATTGATAACCACTTCTTCGATTATCCTATGACAGAAATTGCGCGCGGCAGCAATGTCAGTTATAACTCGTTAAAACTCTTTTTTGATAAGTTCGTGCAGTCAGGCATCTTAGTAAAAACGCGAAGAATAGGAAAATCTGACTATTACAAACTGAATCTTGATAATTCTTTTGTTAGTAATCTCATAAAACTTGATTGGGTCTTAACAAAAAAGATGCTCAATCCAGAAAAAGAAGCAGAAACTATTGCAGTATAATTAGCGACCCCCTAGTTGCTCTTCCAGCCTCTCCAGAAAAACCGTCAATGAGGGATACACTTTCTTCCTAGCTTCTTGAATTGTAAAAAACCCTCTCTTGTCAACTTCGGGGAATCTAATCTTCTTCCCACTCTTTGAAGGCCACTCCATCTCAACCCAGCTTTTACAAATCAGCAATCCACTCCAATCCCCTTCTAAAGCCCAAATATGAATTTCCTTTCCATCTTTCCGCTTGATGTTCCCCAAAGAAACAAACTCCTCTTTCCTTTTTTCAGACAAATCTATTCCTGTCTCCTCTCTCATCTCCCTCACGGCAGCGTTCCATAAATCTTCTCCTTCTTCTACTTCTCCTTTCGGAATATCCCAAGCTTTTTCATCCTTACCTACCCAGAATGGTCCTCCAGGATGCACAAGAAATACTTTGATTCCTTTCTCACTTCGCCTCCACAAAAGAATGCCTGCGCTAACACGTAACATGATAATCTCTCATATTTAGAATATTAAAATCTATCCTGCCGTAATAGGATAAAGAACATATCCAATTCCTATAATTACACAAAGTACAAAATAGATGATTAATATGACTCGATATTGTTGCATCCTCTCATCATAATAATAAACGCTCTTTTTTGAGAGTATTGCCCGAATTAGTCTGCTTTCAGAGCTATTCCATCCTTCGCTGGCAAAAAGAGAATTAGGCAGGTCGCGAGCTTGCTCAGGATATGAAATTCGGATATAACGCAATATGGCACCGCTCAACAGGTACCATCCTACAAACAAAGCAGCACATAACACTGCTCCAATAACAAAATAAGTTATCCCGACCATCAACAAAAAAAGGATGTATTCTATTTAAACATTTTCCGCATCTAATTTGGGCAATAAAGAAGCCAATATATCTAGAAGGTTTCTAAGTTGCTTAGAGACCACAACTTTATTAACTCTTATCAGCAAGATCCCATAACAATCTAAAATACTCTCGTTGTGAATGTGCGAATTCTTTGCTTTTAATGTGAAGAGCAAAATAGGGCTCAACCCAGATGAGAAAAATGACAGTCGTTTCATAAATTAAAGTAGTCATTGACGAAGATAAAAACTTCTTATTAATAACCCGATAGAAACCATTTCTCAATTTTTTAAACGGTTCTCCTCTTGGGACAATACCCTGTTCTTTTGCTTTAATAGTATCAAGCTGCAGAATAGCCTGATCGTTATAATAACCTAAAATCTCTTCAAATTTTTTACAAATATTAATAACATAATGATTCGCCCCAGATGCAACAAATTCTTTTAGAGGTGTTTTAATGCCTTCTAATCCTTGAAACACTTCACACTGAAATGTCTCTCTTCTATGATGTTCAAGTTGTTTTAAATCGAAAAGAGAATGTTGCAAGGAAGCATATTTATCTTTAAAATAAACAAGCAAATCATCGCTTCGAAGCGCGCAAAACTGCTTTGTTCCGCCAGAAGTAATAAATGAAACAAATCCTTGTTGAATAAGCTTCTCCAACAAGTCATAGCAAGTCGTACGATCAAGGAGCGCTCCTTTAGCAATCTGCAAGGCACTACTTTGTCCGTTTTTGAGCAGATATAAATAAATCTTTGCTGAACGCTCCTCAAATCCGAGATTCTGCAACACTCCAATAATCTTCTCTTGCATACTTTCTGTTCGTTTTCACTCTTTATATATGTTGTGGATTTTCTACAACATAGGATTAAAAATATCTCTTCAGCAGCATAATCATGATAACACAGAAAGAAACAGAATATATAGAAAAGCTTGAACAAGCTATTCGAGACGTTGCTTTTAGTGTGACAAATCAATATACTGCGCAGAGAGCAGCCATTGACGCATACGAGGTAGTCAGTAAAGAAGACTGTCCAACTCCGAGTCTAGAAGAAATTAGATCTATAGATGAATGCAATGGAACAACTCTTCTCGCAAGAATAGTATATCGTAGTCTTAGCAATACGCTAAAGGTGCCAAGAAAAGACCTTGAAGACTGGGCTTTCTACAAAGAAGAGAAAAGAACATTGAAAGAACTCATTGGTTTCAGCGAGAAATAAGAAACAACTCCAAAAGGCATGCAAAACCTTTAATACCTTCTCTCTACTCCCTTGTTCATGCTCGAAAAGCTCTCCTCAGTACTAAAGAAGACAACAGACAAAATAGCAAATGCTATTTTCCTTGATAAAAACCTTGTAGATCAGATAGTTAAAGACCTCCAGCGCGCACTTATTGAAGCAGATGTAAATGTCTCTCTGGTTCTGCAGATAACACAAAAGATAAAAAAGGCAGCTTTGGATGAGCGCATAGTTGGATTAGAGAAAAAAGAGCACATAATAAAACTCTTGCACGATGAGCTTATCAACCTTCTGGGTAAGAAACGGGAAATAAGTCTCTCGCAAACCACAAATACTTGGATGATGCTTGGCCTCTATGGTCAGGGTAAATGCGTACATGGAAATAGTAAAGTTCAATTAAGTGATGGAAGCATGCCTAAAATAGAAGAGCTCTATAATAAATATGCAAAGAAACTATCTATGGAAATGTTAGAAGATGAGAGTATTATTGACATAAATAAAGAAAATGTTTTGGTGCCGTCATTTAATCCACATACTCTTAAAATAGAAAATAAAATAGCAACGCATCTATGGAAGTTAAATAAAAAAGAACTCTATGAAATACATCTCGACAATGGAAATGACTTTTCAATAAAGGTTACACCTGAACATCCTTTCTTTGTCTTACGAAATGGAGAAGTAATACAAGTAAGAGCCGATGAAATAAAGGAAAGCGATTTTATAGCAACTCCTCGCGAAATAAGTATAGATGGAAAACTGGTAAGATTAGAAGATAAGATAAAGAAACTTCAATTGCTAGTCCAATTAACGCCACAAGAAGTCAAAGAGATCATTAGACCTAAAGGAAAAACTATAAAAGAAATTAACAAGTGTCTAAGTTTCAGGAATAATTATTGCACATTAACATTAGACTTAAAAGAAGGTAAAATCCCTGTAGAATTAATTGATGACTTTCCAAGTGTAATAGTCGCAAAAGAAAAAAACTCTCAAAAATTTATTACAATACCCACTTACTTAAACTCGGATTTTGCAGAATTTTTAGGATATGTGATGGGTGATGGAAATATAAGGCAGAGATACATTCAAATATCCAATGAAGATCCTGAGGTAATAAATAGAGTATGTGAACTATCAAGAATATTATTTAATATAGAGCCAAAAGTTAATCATGATAAAAGAACAAGGAAAATGCATGATATTCGCATCGTTTCCACTACATTAGTTAAAGTATTTTCGCTATTTGGTCTCAATCCGGGCAAAAAAGGAAAAGAACTTAAGATACCTGAAGAGATAATGCATTCCACTAATGAAACATTAAGAAGTTTCATTAAAGCGTATTTTGATTGTGATTCATCGCCTGCAAAGATGCAAAGATGCATAGAATTAATATCGGAAAGTCCGACTCTGATTCGACAAATGAATATGCTTCTTAAAAGATTTGAAGTTGTGTCTAGTATATCCAAGAAGCTCATTAATAACATCTTTTATCATAGGCTTATCATAAGGGCAAGATACGCTGAAAAATATGCTGAAAAGATTGGATATATTATTCAACGGAAAAGTGAAAGAATAAAAGATTATGTAGACATAGGAATAATTCAAGGATGTGGAAACCAAGATATGATTCCGATAGGTAAAGCATTAAAAGAATCAAGACAAAACTTAGGATTTTCAATAGGAGAGATACAAACAAATGCGGTTTATAGTTACGGAATATATGAAGAAAAAGGATCTATTTCTAGAGAAAAACTCAGAAAATTAGTTGCATATTATAACTTAAAGAAAAAAGGAATGTATCTCCAGCTTCTTGAAAATATAAACAACAATCTAGAACTTAAATCAGAGTATAATAATCGATTTATTAATGAAATACGAAAATCTCTTGACAAAAATTGTCTGGTAGAAAAGGAGGAAGAAATACATCTTTCAGAAGCAGGCAGATATTATTTACAGAAAATTAAAGAAACAAATCCTGAGACAATAATAGAAAAGTTATCTTTGTTAGCAGAATCGGAGGTTTGTTGGATTCCAATAAAAAAGATAGAAAAAACAGAAAATGACCAAAAATTCGTATATGACTTAACAGTAGAGGACAACCATAGTTTCATCGCTGACGGATTCGTGGTGCATAACACAACAACAATCGCGAAACTAGCCTCATATTATGCAAAGAGAGGAAACAAGGTCTGCGCAATAGGTCTTGACGTACATCGCCCGGCCGCATCAGAGCAATTAAAACAACTCTGTGACAAACTAAATATTAAATCATTTATCGCTCCAGAAGAGAAGAACCCTAAAAATATCTGGAAAAAATATGCTGATGAAATGAAAGAGTATTCACTTATTATAATAGATACAGCAGGTCGTGATGCTCTCTCCTCAGATTTAATAAAAGAAATAAAGGATATTACAAAACTTGCCAAGCCCACAGAAACTTTTCTTATTATGTCCGCGGATGTCGGGCAAACAGCAAAGAAACAAGCCAAGATATTCAAGGAATCTGTCACAATCACAGGAGTTATTATTACAAAAATGGACTCCACTGCAAAAGCAGGTGGTGCACTGACTGCCTGCGCAGAAATACAAGCACCGGTTGTTTTTATTGGAGTTGGTGAAAAACCATCTGATTTGGAGACTTTCGACCCAGAGTCATTTCTTTCTCGTCTTCTCGGTCTCGGCGATTTAAAGTCGCTGATGGAAAAAATACAGAACGTCGTAGACAAAGATAAAATTGCAGAACAGCAAAAGAAATTAAATGAAGGCAAATTCACGCTCCGCAATCTGCAAACTCAACTTGAATCCATGGAATCACTTGGTTCAATGGATAAGATTATGGCGATGATTCCAGGTCTCGGTAAAGCTTCCCTACCTCCTGAAGCTCTGGCGCTCCAGCAGCAAAAAACTAAAAATTGGAAAAATGCCATTAACTCTATGACAAAAGAAGAAATTGAAAATCCTGAAATTATAGAAAAGCAAACTTCTCGTCTAGCCAGAATCGCAAAAGGCTCGGGCACAACTACATCAGACATCCGCACCCTCATAAAACAGTACAAACTTCTCAAAGAAATGATAAAATCACAGTCTTCACTTCAGGGTATCGAATCCGGAACACTAGACCAAAAGACAATGATGAAACTCGCCAAGAAATTCGCAAGGAAAGTAAAATTCTGAGAAAAAGCTATGAAAATATACACTTCCTCGCAAATGCCAGAAGATACTTTCTTTTCTTCAGATCTTTCAGGCAGAGTGTTGAATGAGTTTATCATGCATCTTCCGTTGATTACACGCTTTTGCAAAGATAATAATGTCAAGGTCTCTAGTCTAGAGGTAACGAGTGAGAAAGGATATGAAGAACTCTTGTGTGTATTCAACGACGATTTCGGAGGCTATACTGTCAATGGAATAAGAGATTCTCTTAAAAAATAAGCGTACGTAAAACTACACATTCGTAAAGTTTAAATAGCAGTATAACTTCAAGTATAACATGGTAGAACTGACAGTTAGACTTGGATCAAAGGGACAGGTAGTAATCCCAAAGATATTCAGAGATCACTACAATCTCTACCCGGAAGAGACAGTCACAATAAAAGCAAACGATGAAGGGGTATTGATAACAAAAAACAAAAAAGATACTCTCAAAATTTTAGAAAAAATTGCTGAAATCGCCACAGAAAAGAGAAAGGGCAAACCATTCAGATATAATAAAAAGGAATTCTATGGACAATACGAAAAAAGGGCAAAAAGAGCAGGACTCTAAAGAGACAATTTACATAGATGCAAATTGTTTCATTTACGCTTCCCTGAATAAAGATGAATTAAGTAAGAATGCAATGGAGATGCTAGAAAAAGTAAGGGATGGGTTTTACGAAAAAGCTTATACATCAACTCTGACGATTGATGAATTTCTCTGGAGAGTCCAGAAAGAAGTAGGGAGAGAATTGGCCTCGGAAGGCGCGAGTATTTTTTTCAACCTTGAGAACCTTGAAGTAATCTCGATAGATACTCAAATAGCACTCAAAGCACTAAAAATTTACAAAAATGAAGGGCTTGATCCGAGAGATGCCATCCATCTCGCAGCAATGCAGTCAAAGAATGTCAAGACTCTCATAAGCTCTGATTCAGATTTTGACGGAATTGAAGGTATAAAAAGAATTGATTTTACAAAATGAATAAATTAATCGCCCAAGCCGCAGAAGCAAAGATATTCCTTATTGACAACAAAATTGTGAAGTCTCGCATTCTTAAAGGTTATCGCTTTCCTTTTCTTGATGAAAAGCTCAGACGGCAAAGAACAAGAAAAGAAGCAAAGTTATTGCAAAAAGCAGCATCAATAATTCCAGTACCAAAAATACTTGCAATTAATGAAACCCGCAGTACCATTGAACTTGAATATATCCGAGGGGAAAATCTTTCTGAATCGCTAGACACCCTACCAATACGAAGATCATTGGCTATCTGTAAAATAATCGGCGCACAAATAGCAAAACTCCACGATGCAGGCATTATTCATGGAGACTTAACAACCAGCAACATGATATTCGCAGATAGAAAGCTCTACATCTTTGATTTCGGTCTTGGTTTTGAGTCGTGTAAAGTCGAAGATCGCGCAGTGGATATTCACTTGATTAAAGAAGCATTCGAAGCAAGACATTTTGCTCGCGCATCAGCATATTTTGAGGCGATGATTGCAGGTTACAAAAAAAGCGGGAAAGCAAAAGAAACTCTACAGCGCCTTGCCAATGTCGAGAAACGAGGGCGCTACAAACAACAATTCTGACTTACTTAGAAGAAATATACCAGAAGATTACAAGCCCTATAAGGAATGTGATAATTAGTACTCCGATGATAACTTTAAGCAATAAGCTCTGCGTTTCCAATTCTTCTCCATTTTGTTCACTTAAGGAAGATTCAGTAGTACTTTCGTTAATAGAATCCGGAGATTCTGGCTTACTAATACCATATCCCGAACCATCTCCATTGCTAGTTAAAATGGGGGGAAGGTTAGGGGTTGCAAGCGTATTAGAAGAAGATGGTGCCTGCGCAGAAGCACTCTGAGAAGCTAGAACCGTAGAACGAGGCTGCTCAAAAAGAACAGTTGCAATGTTATGTTCAGGAGATAATGAACCAACTTCAATGATAACAGGGCGCCTAGTATCTCCATCTAAAAGAAGAGAATATGGTCTACCTAAAACAAGTGCATATGTCTTCCCGAGATAAGTCAGTACTAAATGAGATTCTTCAATGCGTTGTATAATCAAAATTGGTTCGTCAGGTTTATCAGAAAATATCACGCCGTCTCCTTCATGTATTCGAAGTGAAACTCCACGTACAAGTTCATTTTCAGATACTTCATGAGTGATAGGTTCATGAAATGGAATCGTAATAGTGTCTGGCACAGTTGAAGTAAGAGAAGGAGCAGGCGCGGGTGAAGGAGCAGGCGTACTAGAAATAGGTGCTAGAGTTACCTGAACAGGTCCGATTCTGCGAGAATTACCGGCTAAATCTATAACATAAGCAGCCAATGTATATGCTCCATAAGGCAAAGAAAGATTACGATAAAGTGAAGGTCCTCTATTCCCACCACGACCTCGTTCTACTCCTCCTTGAGAAACACTAAACTCGAGACGGAGAATATCTCTAGCAGAAGAGCTTACGTTAAGCTCAATGAAATCTTGCTGAAGAACAGAACCTAAAGCAGGAGTCGGAGCAGAGAATACCAAATCTGGAGCAGTTTTATCTACGCTAAAAGAAGTCCTGTCAACTATATTTCTCCCAAGTATATCGCGACCTCCGACAAGCCAAATAAATACGCCTTCTCCAAATGGAAGTCCTGTAACATTCATACCACAGGGAATAGTCGTGTTTGTTAAGCCATTATCAAGAGAATACCAACACGTACTAAAACTTCCAATAAGAAGATATTGCAGATTACCGAGTGATTTATTATAAAGTGTGCTTCTTGGTTCTAAAATAATAATGTGAGAGTCAAGTGCAGGAGTCGATGGATTAACAGGTGGGACAACTAAAGGAGCCTCAACAACATAAGTCTGCATCTTTTCACGTTTTAGGTTTCCAATACTGTCGAATGCCTCCCAAAAATATTGATGTGAACCAACATTCAGATTAGATATGCGCACCACATATTTTCCATTATCTAAAGAAGCAGGATGCTCTTGTCCATCAAGCACAAGAGTTACAATATCAGCATCATTAACAACAGCATTAAACAAATATTGCTGATCGTCATTAAAGAACGCAGGCGACAGAGGATTAACTGACATGCTTTCAACTCTAGGAGGCACACTATCAACAAAAAAGTTTGCGTTTTTCGTATGAACACGAAGCAGTTCATCTTGCAAAAATACACTCCAAGTATTCTTACCTTCAGAACCTCTTACAGTGGTAACATTCATACCGCAGGTAAGTGTTATATTTGTCACGCCAGCATCGAGAGAGTACCAACATGAACGCAAAGTCGGTCCGTCGTAAGTATATTTAAAATCAAAAATATTACGTGCATAATTCTTATTTTCCGGAGTTAAAATCAATAATGTAGCGTGGGGAAGCGAAACAGAAGATAAATCCAATGGAAGAATACCCAATCTCTGAGCAGGAGAATCTGCAGAAAAAGTGAACTTCTCATTAGAAGTAAAAAGAATCTGTGGATTTTCCATTGTTGAATGAAGATCATTCTTCGTCTTCTCTCGCCAATCATTAAATGTGTACTTATTATGCACACCCCAATCAAGATAATCATAAGAAAGCAGCAAAGCCTTGCTGAAGTAAACCGTATTTTCTAATTCGTTAATGCTATGTTTTTTATACCACTCATAATCATCTTCTTCCAATCCTATGTTAGGAGATACACCATTTGTAAAATTATTGTCTTTATCATATGCTAAAAGATGGACATTATAACTACGAAGCTGATTGAGCGGGTGTGATGCGACACGAGAAGTAAATTTTTGACTAAAATCAACATTCTCCATAATGCGACGAAAAACCGGATTGGGCTTTCGCGTACCATAATATATGTTATTATCTGCAGTGTTGCGAATAAAAACAAGGGGATTTGAAGACGAGCTATACGACGTCTCCTCACCAAAAACAACTGGAAATGAAACGTTCAAGAAGATATTTCTTGAAACTTGTACATCGGTTTGCCTACTTCTCACTTTAAACTCCTGTTCATTAGCTCTCCAATCTATAATAGTGTCTACAACAATTGCCTGATAAAGATTAGAAAAGATATTATTTTCAATTATAACAAATGAAGAAGACTGAATATTAATCGCTTTCTTAAGTGTATTGTTCTCTCCTAAAAATAAATTATTTTTTATAACAATTGGATATATGGCAGAACCAGGAGAAGTCTCAATTGCAAGCCCGTCATTCCAAAATATATTTCCCTCAATAATATGTCCTGCACCAATATAATTTTCCCAATTAATCTCGGTTCCTTCGCGTTTATTATGCGTTACTATATTCCAGCCGTCTCCAGTATAATCTAACCATAGTCCGATACTTGCACTATCATCTTGAAAAAGATTATTACGAATTGTAAAATTAAAAAGCGGTTCAATAAGTTTCATTCCTCCGGCATTCCATGCAAGATTGAACGGTCTCTGGCTATTTCCGCGAAAAACATTTCCTTCGTAAGTTATGTTATTTCCTATTAAACCCGAACCAGTATTGCCATTATATAAAAATGTCGAGTTAATAATGCGACAATGGTCGCAACTACCTACTGCACCGCGAAAAGCATGATATGAAAGGTCTACATTCTCAAGTTTACCGTAAGGCGAGTTAAACATGAGTCCTCCATCGTGACCTTCGTAATAAACACTCTCTCCATAATCAAGCAGGCTATTGCTAAACCGAAATGAAAGATTAGCAATCAAAACGCGTTTATGAACATATGGTCCAAGAAAACTCACATAATCTAGAGGAATCTCAATTGGTAGTGAATTAGCATCTCGTCCCCGAAGTTCAGAAGGCAGCTTTATATAAAGTAGTCCAAAGTTTTCGCTTGAAATACGATTATCATAATATGAATATCCCGCAGGCATATTTTGATAATCTTTATAATAAAGAGACGCTCCAGTATCGAGAGGATTGCTCGCGCCTATAGAAGAACGAACTGCAATTTGTGATTCATTAGCCTGCCTAAGAATAACAGGTTTAGAAATCTCTGTACCAAAACTATCAATAAAAACCGCTTGAGGCGTTTGTAAAAATTCTGGGTCTGGAGAAACCCCTGTAGAATAAACATCACTGAAGAAGAAGTTCCTTTTTTGGAGATAAAGTGGAAAATTCTTCTTAAGATACTCACGCCAGTTTAATACCCAAACAACACTATTGTCAGAAAGAGTCTTCTTTTCCCATTTACTAAGACGTTCTGATGCATAAATCGATACTTGCTCATTGGAATAACCTGAAACAACCGTAGGTCTATCAATCTTTCCATCAAGATACCCCTCATAAGCAGAACCATCTGGTCTCGTAATCGGCAGTTTTAAACTATCATATCTATGAATGCCTCCGCGCAAATACAACCGCTCCCCTCCTTTAAAATGAACTGTTTTTTTCGTATCTAAAGCACGTTGAATTGTGCACCACGGTTTGTTCACGCTACCATCATTATTATCACTACAGGACGCACACTTGCCCTCAGGATCAACATAATAATCTGTACTTTCCACAGGATAAAGGTCAATACAATTCCCAGCCTGAATTTTAAATGTCTCTCCGCTCTCAACCATGGCGACCCTTTCTTGAAAAACATTATATCCTGTAAGGTTTAATCCGAGATATAGGACAAATAAGAAGAAGAGGATTAGTACCAGTGCGAATACCTCTTTTCTCATCTTCTCCAAACAGCAAGGAGGTTTATAAAAACTTCTTAAGACATTAAAGTTATTTGCTATAATTATAGCCAAGGACTTTAATAATTGAACGGTTAGTCGTTGGCTACCTCAAGGATTCTTAATCCTTGATGGCACTCAAGAATCGAAGATTCTTGATATCAAGTGAAAGACGTACTATTTTGTTTAATTATTTACGTCTTTCACTATACTCACGTCTTTCACCATATTTGCCTTTTTTTCTCCACGCACGTAAATACTGATACGCCACAAATACTACAACAAAACTGCCAATAAATACAGCGGCAAAGACAAAATACCAATGAATTGTGAACGTCGAATCTTCGCCTTCAGCAAGCTCTACTTCAGACAAGGATGCATTATCTGCCGAAGATATCTCCAATTCAGAAGCAGCCAGTGGCATCCCAACAACAGTACAATTGAAAACTTGCGCTAGTGGCCGCAACCTAGTTGTATTGCACACTCTAAAGTCATTACACTTGGTTTCCTGTTTCCCTTCGATACAGTTCCCTAATGCACAACGCCACTCTGGCTCGCACACGAAACTGCCACCTCCACCTCCACTTCTACTACCTGATGGCGAGCTTGAAGCAGGAGGTGAAGCAGGCGGCTCTGGCGAAGAAAACAAAGGAATGCACGCGCCAGCACTGCATCGATATGGACAATGATAAAGTTCAACACTGCCATTATTTACACAGAAATATTCAATAACATCTGTATTAGTAGCAGCGCAACTATCACTAAAAGAACCGCTCGCGTTACTCATAGTTCCTTTCAAAGTATAATTCTTCCCCTCATCACTGTCTGTACAAGTCAGGCTTGGCTGAGGTGTAGGAGCAGGCGCTGGTGTAGGAGCAGGCGCTGGTGTAGGAGCAGGCGCTGGTGTAGGAGCAGGCGCTGGTGTAGGAGCAGGCGCTGGCTCTGGAGTTGGACTGGGTATCGGAACCACAATAATCGAACATCTTCCGCAATCCGACTCGCACATTGCACAACTCTCAGAAACAAGTGCACTACACACACCATCGCCACAAATCGGGGTTTCAATCAAAGAAAAAGTTGAAAAATGTGAAACTGAAACCGCAAAACTGCGCTCGCTCAAATTATAAATTGTGTCAGAACACACACTTTCTGGACAAGCCACACCATCGCTCAACACAAACGGGCGCCGCAATTGCACATTTTTAAAGACAATACGCGCGGGACGATTCAATTCAGGAATTTGCTGAGTGTCAATGCTTATTTTGCTGTTGCCAAGCGTTACGTAACGCAAAAGCTCAGGCGCGCGCACAACACGCTGAAAATCTGTTCCATCAGAAAAAATAATTTTTGCTCGTTGTGCTCGCTCAAGTACGAACTGCCTCTGGATTATAGAAGAATCCTCAGAAAACACGTTGCGGTGGAATTGCGTTGTCGCTCCATATGCCTCGCTTGTACATTCATAACACGCACCCTGCTCGCTATCTTTACGATATGAAGACCATTGCTCATGCCCCATCAGTTCAGAAACCCCGTTTAGTTCCCACACATACAATTGCGCGTACTTACGAGGCTTATCAGTGAGAACGTCATAATTATAATTAGTTGAAGCAATAATCTCAGCATTTCCATCACCATCTATATCAGAAACAGTAGGGGGAGCATTCGGTTGAAATTGCATACTATAAGGAAATCCACTAACAAGACTCGCATTCGCATGCCAAGCCCATACACCACCCTCGCTTCTCAGAATTTCAGTCTTGTCAGTATAAGGAAGTTGGCTACCTCCGATAGTCAATACATCAAGCAAACCATCACCAGTTACATCGGCAAGTATAGGGCTATAAATAGGTTGTTCAATACCGCCACGATACACTTCTTGAGGCCATCCATTCATAATGCTGCCATTGTGGTGCATAACATAAATCATATTGCCAAATCGAATATCATTAATATATGTGGTAAATGCAAAATCAAGAAAACTATCTTTGTTTACATCACCGAATGCAAATGTGCGCTGCGGCACCTGCGATATCATACTTCCTTCAGAGTTTTGCACATGAGGCAATCCAACAGGAAATCCACTTATTTCGTGTCCATCACGTTTATAAGCAGCAATTCTTCCTTTTCCAATATAGGTTATATAAGGAACAAGAATATCTGAATGCCCATCAGCATCAATATCAGCTACGCCGGGCGCAGCTTCCTGTGGAAAGATACCAGACACATACTGAGGCCATCCATCAACAAAACTACCGTCAGCATTATAAACGAGGATTACCCCACGAGAGAAAATACTGTTAGGATTTGTAGTAATCATTATCATAACAATCTCCAGCTCATTATCATTATCAAAATTCCCTACCGCTGGCGCAAACATAGGAAATCCCCACGCATTCTCAGGCAGAGCCCACTCCTTCACAATTGCTCCATCTTTGATAATGAGCGCGTAGTCACGCTGCTCTTTCCTCGGCATGAGATTATTCTGGATAATGATTTCCGATTTTCCATCTAAGTCAAGATCAGCGAGCGCCATTTGTGGATGCGCATCATTCGGTACCACAAGTGGCCAACCTTGTTCCAAATTGCCACCACTATCCAGCGCGTATATTCTGCCTGCTCTTTCATCATTGCTCGACCAGTTTCTTAGATACAAAATGATTTCGGGAGAGCTATCGTCGTCGATATTCCCAACAAGTGGAATGACTTTAATAGATATACCTATGGTACCTGCCGCAATATCTTCTCCTACTCTCTGTTCCCAATACACGGACCCATTTGCAAAATACGCAACAATTGTACTATATGGCTCAATCCCTGCCCTTCCACGATTGACAATTATTTCTTGTATACCATCTTCATTCAAGTCAGCAAGCACAGGAAGAAGGTCTCCAGCTTGTCGCGAACCTTCGCCAAAAGAGAGCTGTTGTGGCCAACCAGGTGACAAACGTGGATCAAAATGCAAATATGTGATTTCTTCACTCTCTTCACGATCAACATATCTGACACGCAGTCTGATATCATAAGTTCCTGCTTCCCTAATCACAGAAGTATTCCATACTACAATGCGATCAGATCCCCTGGCATTGTCACACAACGATACAGGCGCCGCGACAGACTGTATACCGTCCAGCCAAAACGGCTCAGGCGCGCACAACAAAATACCTTCACTGCTCCAGTTTTGCGCTTCATCTTTTTTGTACTCGACAACATAAGATAAAAATCGCGCATCTCCGATGCGTAATGCCTGCAATCGAAGAGGTAAAATAATAAAATCACCTGCGCGGTACACGTCATACTCATTGATCCCAGAAAGATTTATATTATCAACAAGAATCAACGACCTATCTTCTCCTGTTTTCTGACCTGTTGCATCCTTAGTCTCTATCTTCAGCGTATGTATGCCCTCACGTTTGGACAGTGTGTCAAATACAGTACTGAAGTTACCATCACCCTCAAGAGACATAATAGGAATACGATTCCATGTATCTGGTGTGACTCCTTCACCAAAGCTAAGGCTCGCAGAAACAGTTTGAGACGAAACCTTACCTTGTATTGAAACATGCCCTTGCATAATTCCAGAACTAATCAAAGATGCAGGTAAAGGCTGTCGCCTCTGAATTGCACTCCATGCATCAACTTCACCGTATCCCTGCTCAAAAGGTGATGCACCTATATCTCGCGCGCCTTGCCTGAGTGCATCTTTCAATTCGTCTGAAGTCCAGGTTGGATGCGCCTGTTTCATCAAAGCTACAACCCCACTCACATGTGGTGTTGCCATTGATGTTCCAGAAATGACTGCGTATCTCCCTCCGAGCCACGTTGCATTGATATCCACGCCAGGTGCAGCCACATCTGGCTTTATAAGCATCCAGCTGTCCCAAATAACGGGCCCACGTGAACTAAACCCTGCAATCTTATCTTCTGCATCTATCGCGCCCACCGTAATCGCACGTCGCGCAGTGCCTGGCGAACAAATCGAAGTAGCACTGCCATTGCCTTCGCGTTTGCAATCATTCCGCCCATTTGGTCCTGAATTTCCTGCAGCAACAACTACACTCACGCCCGCGTCACTTAAGCGATCAACTGCTAAACTAAAAATATCATCAGGATCCCCTCCTCCAATACCCATACTCAAACTGACAATATCTGCCTTGTCGTCAAACTGCCCATCACCATTAGGATCAAGCGAGCGCTCAAACGCCTGCAAAAGCCAAGAGCCCTTTCCGTACCCTGTACTGTCTGTAACTTTATATGCAAGAAGAGATGCGTCAGGAGCAACTCCTTTCAAACCGCTAGTACGATACGCTTCTCCAGAAAGAAAACGCGCTTGCACAAGATATGTATTTCTGACTTCCATCGCTGTCAAAGCGCGATCATACACACTCACTTCATCCATATACCCTGGAAAAAATCTTCCTGTAATAGCACAATCGCCCCCTAAACAAAGGTCTCCGTTCGTCCCTAAATTCCCTTCTGTAGTTCCTTGATTAACAACCTTTCCATTTCTATATAAAACAATATTCACACCATCATACGTTCCCATCCAATGCTCCCATGTCTTCAAAGAGATTGCCTGAGGGGCGCTCCGCAATTCATACCACTTAAAAGGAGAAGTTGGAATATACACATAAAAACTAACGCTCCCATCAGAGTTTGGTCCCAAAAGATAAGCATCGCGTTTAGAAATCCAACTGCCCTCAATTTCACTGCCATATTCTCTCAAAATATGGGTATTGAACCAACCGCCGACGCTGATTGCACTGCTCGGCGATGGCGCTGTTTCTGCAGGAACGCGAACTAAGCCGGTTAGTCCGTCGAAAGATAAAGCGTGATTCCCAATACCTCCTGAAATAGATACAACACCCCCTTCACTAGTTCCATCAGCGACTCTGAGACTATCATGAACATCCCCGGGGATATCTATAGCGAGAGACTCATTAAACGCCCAAGTACTCACTGGCTGCGGAACTTTAAGATTGCTTGGATTTGCCGCAATCGTTCCTGCAACATGGGTGCCATGACCGTTATCATCCATCGGATCATTGTCATTATTGGCAAAATCATACCCTCCAATCACTTTGCATCCCTCGCCAAAACACCCTCCTAAATCAGGATGTGTATAATCGATACCTGAATCAATAACTGCAACACGGATGCCTTTTCCAGTAATGCAAGACTCTGTCTGTTCGCATAAGACGCCAGATGCGTCATATGCCCAAACAACCGTTGCATTAATCTGGGACACAGAAGTATCTAAAAGAGCAAACGTATGTTGCTCAGGAACAATACGCGCAACATATGGCGATGCAGCAAGCCGTACTCGCTGTTCTTCAGTGATTCCCGAGAGTACAAACCCATTCAATAGAGTGCTATATTCAGTGACAGGAATTACAGAGGAAGTATCAAGCTCAATTACTCTTCCAGTGATTCCGCGCAACACACGCTCAAAAAAAGGAAGAGCAAACGTAAGCACGCGTTTATTCCCTGATTCTTGATTATGCAACCGCATTTCAAAATCGCGAAGTGCTGCACGATGCTCGTCTTCAATGTCTTTACGATATTCTTCCAAACGCTGCTCACGGTTCCTCACCAAACGATCGCGTTCACGTTGTACACTTCGCACATTTCCCTTGGCAGTTCCCCCAAGAATCTCTGCAGAGCGGCGCTCCAACACCGTAATCTGGGTATCAATACGCTTCTCTGCCTCAATAAGTGGCTCCTGTTTTAACTCTACAATATATCTCCCTGGTATTGTGTCGAAAATAAACGATTCGTTAAATAGCTGCGTCTGCGGAATAGAATCATCATGCAACGCGAAACTGTCTGCCACCTGTTCTTCAGAAGAGCTAACTGGCTGAAGCGCAACATCTTGCGCTTCCTGCGCTATGCCTGAATTTTCTGTTTCAAGCTCAGCCTCGACAACCGCCAGCCCGTTCATACTTAAGAGAATAAGCAAAAAAAAAGCTAAGACAAACACTCTCTTCATCTAAAATGTATAGAAAGAAAGTTTATAAAGATTTATTTGTCAGTAATCAGATAGCCCTGTCGTATAGTGGTCAAGTATACGGGCCTTTGGCGCCCGTGACCCCGGTTCGAATCCGGGCAGGGCTATGTAAAAAATGAATCAACCTACTGCAAAGAAGCCTAAATCTTCACGCCGGAATCCTTGGGATTTTTAGAGTGCTGGTCCATTTCTCCAGCAGCAAGACAATCAAAACACGGTCCGATAGTGCCATCCTTACCCATAATCCTCTTTTTACCCTGACATTTTTGACAGGTCGCTTTTAATTCCATAGATTTAAGGAGAAAAAGCTCCTTTTTAACGTTTTGTACACTCAACAAAAATGATGCTCTGAGAAAAAAAGAGCCAGTAACAACCTTATAACAAAGAAACATGGCATGATGCATATTCAGATAATAATTCTCTGTAAGTCAAATATAAAAATTTATTAAATTTAACTATTCTTAATATGAGCTAAGTCTTGTTTCTTTTTTGTGATGCCGAAGAACCTGATTTCGCAGAGTGCAAGCGGATAAGTTTTCTTGAGTTTTAATGATAACTCTTTCTGAATCTTGTTTGAAATCAACTCGGTAAACAATTCTTTAACTGTCCGAGTTGTTGCATAAGCAACGAGATGTTCTCTCGCACGGTTTCTCAGCTCTCTCCTAATTGCCCGCGACACCTTATTTCGTGTAATCATGAAAGGTTTGATAACGACAGAAGAATCCTTACAGGATGTTTCAAATGAGTCTTCAACATAATCTGTGCCTTTGCGTACCATGCGTCTGATGTATGCTCCAACGAGTTCTAAAGTCACAGGTTCAGCCTGCAATCCAGAACCATCCGGTACAATACGCATCTTTAAAACCAAGTTCTTGCCACGCAGGCTTCTAGTTAAATCAAGTAGGATTGTTTTACCATGAAGCTCCTGCGCAGATGCAGCATAAAGAGAAATTTTTGCAGAAGTCATAGGTGCCTTTACTTCAAAGAAAGACTTTTTCGCTTCTTGTTTTTTTCCTGACTCTGCCATTATCGCGCGATTTTTTCTCCGACCTCAATTCTCGAAGATCGAATTGCCTGGGCAATTCCTTTCATTTTATTACAAACAGCACACTTATAAACTATAGTAATGCGCTTCGTTAGCTTTGTCTTACGTTTCCAAGATTTTACAGCAGGTTTACTAAACCTTCCCAAATTACCGTATCCTGCACGGTATCCTCTGGCTTTTACTCGTGATGTTGACCAGCGGGAAAGTGGATGCGTTGCAGATCTTGAACGCTGTTTAGCTGTCGCGACTGTCTGTTTAGTATGTTTTCTACAATACGGACAATATCTTCGTATTTCTTTAGGAAACTTCATAGCAACTCTCTGCTAGGGCTATAAAATTTAGCCAATTTTTGTTTTTGTTGTTTCATAGTGAACCTCGTAGTGAGCTATGAAGCTCAAAAACCTCAAGAACTAATAGTTCTTGATGACCTCGAAAACCGAAGGTTTTCTTAGTTTCTTGTTTTTGTTGTTTCATTAGTGTATCGGTCATCAAACTCGCCTTCCGCCGACCGGAGAGAAGAAGGGTCAAAGTCAAAACGTATGTAAACATACGTACCCAAACAGCGCACAACTGCTTTTTAAAGCTTGCGTTCACAAAATGCCTATAACCACAAGCCTTTTAAAACATCCGAACCACACAAATAACATGACAAAAGAAAAAGCTCCTGCTTCAGAGCAAAAAGCAGAAAAGCCATCTTGGTTAGTAATAAAACCTGCAGAAGTAGAAAAGATTGTACTCGATTTGCATAATCAAGGCATAGCCCCTGCAAAAATTGGAGTAATCTTACGCGACAAACATGGCATTCCAAAAACAAAGCTTGTTGGAAGGAAAGTTAAAGCAATTATTGAAGGAAACAAATCAGCATTTCCAACAGAAATAAGCCAGGTGCAGACAAGGATAAAAAATCTTGAACGCCATAGTGCCCAACATAAGCATGATTATACTGCAAAACGCGCTCATATGAAGAAACAATGGATTGTCAATAAACTCACAAAGCTTGAAAACTAAAGTTGGTAAAAAAGAGGATGTTAGCCACGATTAAGAATGCAGTCCAGAGCATTGATAGGTTAAGCAAAGAGAAAACTATTAAAATCAAAAACACGATGCGCCACCCCACCCTGAAGGTTTGCCCTTCGGGCAAATGTCAAGAATTTGCTAATTCTTGAGCACTATCGAGAATAAGCATATCGTCACGAATGTGAATTCGTGAGCGCATTCAATGATTAGCAAATCATTGATGTCTCGAAGTCCACCTTCGGCGGAGTGGGGTTTGGGGAAGCGCTCGTGCTTTGGATGCAGAGAACTCCTTAAAGACTTGGAGTTCTCTGACCAGAGAATTGCAAAATCCAGCAATTCTCTGTGCTCGGGGAGCGACCGACGCCCTAAAGGGCGCGGTTTCCGTCGGTCCCCGACATAAACAACACCTTGTTGCAGCACTCAAACATGTGGCAGAATCTGAAAATAAAATTACTGGAAAAAATTATACCATCATTAACGCAAAAAACAATATTAAAGACACAATTATTGGCACAGTTACATCCATTATGTCAAATTCCCCCGCCTATACTGAAGGAACAATTATCATAGCTCTGGCATATAACCAAGATAAAATCAAAGTCTCAGCTCGCATTGCCGGACGAACTGGTCGCAATGTTCGCGATGTCCTGCATCGCGTAGTAGTTCCTCTGGGAGGAGAAGTCGGAGGGCATCCGGCGGCAGCAGGATGTATAATAACGCGCGACAAAGAAGAAAAGTTCATTACAGAACTCCAAAAGGTACTTGAAATAGAGTTGGTAAAGGTTTAAAAGACCTACATGCTCTCCAAAATATATGAAAGACCAAAAATTCTTAAAGCTCGCATGCCCAAGATGTCGCCATACTCAGTTAGCATATACAAAGTCATCATATGAATCTAAGTGTATGGGGTGCAATTATCTCCTTGTAAAAAGCACCGGAGGAAAAGCAAAGATTAGGGCAAAGGTGAAAGACATACTATGGAACTAAGAGAAGACGAAGTGGTTATGTGCACGGTAAAAAGCATAGAGGGCACAACAGTATTCCTTGAGATTGAAGGCAACGGCACAGGCAGCATGGCAATGTCAGAAGTTGCTGCGGGACGTATTCGTAATTTAAGAGAGTACGTCTTCCCAAAGAAGAAAATAGTCTGTAAAGTCCTTAAAATAGCCGCGGATGGTCGCATCGAACTTTCTCTAAGAAGAGTTACAGGCAAAGAAAGAGAAAAAGCACAGGAGCAATACAAGAAAGAAAAGACGTTTACCAGCCTCTTAGGTACTTTTATTCCGAATGCTCCTGAAATAACGGCGGTAATTAAGAAAGAGTATGGTCTAGCAGATTTTTTTGATAAAATAAAGGAACAACCCTCACTGCTTGAACGATTCATCAAGAAAGAACAAGCACTCAGGCTCTCGACCATGCTGGCAGAAAAAGAAGAACGCGAAAAAAATGCTAAAAAAATATTCATACTTAAAACGAGCTCGGATTCAGGACTTGAAGATATAAAAGAAATTCTATCTATAAAAGATGTAGAAATTCATTATCTTGGTTCCCCTCTATTTTCCATTGCAGCCACAGCTTTAAATTTCAAGGAGGCAAACACGAAAGTCAATATGGCTCTGGAACAAATTGAAAAGCACTCGAAAGAGAAAAAAGCGCACTTCGAGATAAAGGAAAAATGAAAACATATGCAATTGCAACTGCTCTTGTCGAATACGAAAAAACATATCTTATAGCAAAACGCTCTCTCAAAAAACAATTCTCTCCTAGTCAATGGGAATTTATCTCCGGTTTCGTAGAAGAAAAAGAATCAGCAGAAGAGACTATATTGCGCGAACTAGAAGAAGAGACAAATCTTAAAGGAGAGGTGATAAAATCTGCAAAACCTTTTGTAATTATCGATGAAGAAGCAAGATGGATAGTTATTCCATACTTGATTAAAGTTAATTCTGACAAGGTCACAATTAATTCTTCAGACCATATCGAATATATTTGGGCAACGAGAACCGAGCTAAACAGCTATTCAGACATTAAGGATTTCATAAGTAAGTTTAAAGAGGTTAATCTGTTATCATGAAACTCCGTAAATGCTCCAATCACGCCTCCGCACGCTACACACTCAAATCACTCTGTTCTGAATGTAACGGCGAGACAAAAGACGCGCATTATAAGTTTATAAATCTCAAAAATGTACCTGAAAAGAATCACGATGAAAAATCTTCAAGAAAACCAGAAAATATTAGCAACTAGACTGGGCTGCTCTCTGGATGACCTTATCATTGAAGAACCAACCGAGCGCATCTACATCTCAGACGCTAAACGTTTTAACGAATTGCTCCAAAAACGCAGGATTACACAACTAAACACAGGAGGAGGATATCACTTTGTTCTACCAATAAAGAACAGTAGAAGCACAAAATATTGGAAAATCACGCTTGCTGAAAAAGAAAGAGAGGAATTTGACAGGGAATACGCGCACATTTATGAGATGCGTCGAAGTAAATCTCTCCGCTGGAGTATCTATTAACGGCTTAGTTTCGCCTGCTTCCACAACAGCTCAAAACAACTTCCCCTGCCCCTCTCCTACCAAAAAGCTTAAATATGTGATAACACACATATAAGTATGACAAAAAACATCACTCTTGCATTGCCTGATGAAATACACGAGAAAATGAGGCAGTTTCAGGAGATACGCTGGAGCGAGATAGCAAGGCAAGCCATAGAAAAACGCATTCAGGATTTAGAAGAAATAAATAAGATCGCCTCAAAAAGCAAGCTCACCGAAGAAGATGTTAGAATATTCAGTAAAAAAATAAAAGGACTTGCTGCACAGAGGATTAGAGATGCGCGTCGTACTTGATGCAAATATCTTCTTCGCAGCATTACTCAAAGCAGGAGCAATTCGTAAATTCTTGTTTACAACTCCTTGGACATTTCTGTTTCCGCAAGCTATCTTTAGTGAATACGAAGAGCATAAAAGAGAACTACTAGAAAAATCAGGTCTTTCAGAAGAAGAAATTGATTGCATGACATTCTTCCTCTTTTCATATGTACAACGCATTCCTGAAGAAATTCTTCTTCCTTATGTTGATCAAGCAGAAGAAATCGTAAAAACAATTGATCCTGATGATATGCCTTTAATTGCCTGCGCGCTTGCACATCCTACCAGCGTCCTCTGGTCAGACGACAAAGCACTCAAAGAACAAAAAACTGTAAAAGTCTTGAATACAAAAGAAATCATGGAATTGAAAGAAAAAGAATCACAGGGAAATTATTAAACCTACTTCGCCTGATTCCACAATAGCTCAACGTAACAATGCTCCCACCATCTTCTCAAAGTTCCACGCAAAACGAACCGCTCCAGAAGTGTGATCACAATAGCGATAAATATGAGGTATTACCTGTAAGTCTCTTCTTCTTTCAGATTCTGCAGTAAACGCATCAAGAAGCTCTCTCCCTCGATATGAAGGAATCATAATATCATGCGTCGCAAGAGGAATGACAACCCTCCCAGATATATTGGGAACATATGCAATAGGATCGTAGATTGCAAGTTCACTCCGATAATCTTCCAAAGAATAACCATTTTTCTTTGCTTGACGTGCCTCGGGGCGCGTGGTATGACTTTCAAAAATACATTCTGCAAGTTTACTTCCAGGAAGAGCAAGAATAAGACGTTTCGCATCGAATTCAGCAGCAAATCGAGCTGCCTGACAACATCCAATCGACTCGCCTAAAACAATGGTATTTGTTTAGCTAAAAACAAAGGTTCTTGATTAACATCTGTTTCAATTCAACCTTCAAATCCAATCCTTTCAATTGCCATGACGCAATCACCGATGCAAGAGTTTGATAACTTTCCTTTCCGGTCTCTGACCGGA
>ORJL010681607.1_pt1 | contig 29375 bp, 20 predicted proteins | sample 1779941 | NCBI WGS metagenome assembly ORJL01 (sample SAMEA104232317, study PRJEB22302) | groundwater metagenome | biome: forest; feature: aquifer; material: groundwater | place: USA | collected 2011-08-07 | depth 5.8 m
GGCGCGAGGGATGGCGGAGGTGGGCGAGGCGCTGCATTACGCCCACGGCGAGGGCATCGTGCATCGAGACATCAAGCCCGCCAACCTCATCCTCTCGCGGGACGGGCGGATCATGATCGCCGATTTCGGTCTGGCAAAAACAACCGAGGAGGAGTCGGTCACCATGGCCGGCTCGTTCCTGGGCACGTTGCGATACGCGAGCCCGGAGCAGGCGGCGGCGAAAGGGTTGGCCGTCGATCATCGTTCGGACATCTATTCGCTGGGGGCAACGATGTACGAGCTCCTCTGCTTCCAGCCGGCGTATCCGGGGACGGGACACAAGGAGTTGCTCGGCGCGATCCTCAACCGCGATCCGATTCCGCCTCGGAAGATCGTTACGTCGATCCCCCCGGAGTTGGAGACGATCTGCGGCAAGATGATGGAGAAGTCAGTGGCCGCGCGCTATCAGACGGCGCAGGCGTTCGCCGACGATCTGCGGCGGTACCTGAACGACATCCCCATCGTGGCCAAGCGTCCGAGTCTGGCGATGCGGGCGTTCAAGTTCGCGCGACGGCACAAGCTGGCGGTCACGGCGGTGACGGCGGTCGTTCTGGTCTCGGCGACGACCGGATTCATGCTGCGGGCACAAGCGGCCAGTCGCCGCGCCGAAGCGGAGCGATTGGTCGCCGAGGTGCAAGGTCTCTACGACAGCGGAATGTACTACGCCGGAATCTTCAAATGGGACAAGGCGGAAGGGGAGTTCCGCAAGTCTCTCGAACGGGATCCGCGCTACCTGAAGGGGCTGCTCGCTCTGCTCTGGTTGAAGATCGAACAGTACAAGAAGCAGCCGGACCTGGCGACGCCGGAGAACCTAGAGAACCTCGATCAGCTCTGTCGGCGAACGTTGGCGCTGGCGCCCAACCATTTCTCGGCGCTCAGCTATCACAGCATCATTTTGAAGAACCTCAAGCGTTACGACGAGGCCATCGCGGAAACCAAGAAGGCGATCGCCGCGAACCCCGACGAGTACGCTGCGAGGTCTAACCTCGGCGCGTACTTCGCCGTCACCGGCGATTTAGACAACGCAATGAGCAACCTCCGCGACGGTGCGGCCTTGGCGGAAAAGATCGGGACGGGTCGACCGGTCGACCTTGCGTTCACCTTGCGCAACCTGGCCGCGCTCGAGCTTCATCTGGGGGCACGGGAAGCGATGGAGCATCTCGACCGCGCCGTTCAGGCGAAGCCCGAGGATATTCCGAGTTGGATGCTGCACGTTCGCGCGCGACTCGGACTGGAAGGCTTCGTCGACGTGGGCGAAGCACTCGATGACGCCAAACACGTGGACCGGTTGGCGGTCGAGCGAAATGGGAAGGTCAAGCGTCTTCGAGCGCTGGCGCATCTCCGCGCCAACGAACCCGGAGCTGCGATCTTGCATGCTCAGCGAGCGCTCGAACTGGGGGATTCCGCGGCTCCGAACTTCCTTGTTTTGGCGATCGCAACAGCGAGACAGGGCGACGTGGACGCGGCCCGACGGAGCCTGTCAGAGGCGGAGGCACGCTGGCCGATCGAGCTTCGTGACCGACCCTTCACGGCCACGTTCGATGAGGGGATCCTTTGGTTCGAGTCGGCGCGTGAATTAGAAGGATTGCGAGAAGAGGCGAATCAGGTCGTCGCCGCTCATTCCTAGCTCCGACCCACCGCCAAGGTGATAGCGTTCCCGCACGATCCGGTCTTGTAGGGTACGCTGTGCGCACCTTATCTGCTCCTCGAACGGTACGAGTGACGCGAGGTCATCGGTGTCCGGGTCCGTGGCGCTTTCGGCGTTCCGTCTTGACCCCGGTAGGGGTCGCGGAATGTAGCCACGGGTGGAGCGCAGTCCGCCGAAAGGCGGACGAAGCGGAACCCGTGGAGTTCGACGGAGGAAAACGGACCCGCCCCGGAGGGGCGGAGGAAGTTCGCGGATGAAGATTCCCGCCGCCCCTCCGGGGCGGTTTCGCTGGGACGGATCGTGACCACGGGTTCCGTCTCCCGGAGTACCGGGAGACGGAACCCGTGGCTACATTCCTCGACCCCCTCCAGGGGTCAAGCAAGATCCCGCCGGAAGCGTCACGGACACCACATCCTGCTGGACCGAGCGTTCGTCTTGCTTCCGGGCGCGGTTATCGGTAGCATGTGAATTCCATTCGCGATGCCCCCGTTTGGCGCGGCTATTTTCCGAGCGTTCGGGGGTGTTTACGTCCGGGCCGACGGCGAATGGTGGATTCCTAATAGCTTGCGGTCTGCTCGCTTGTGACGCGAGCGATTCGCGCTGGAGACGATTCATGGCAATCACGCGCCTGAGGAGATTCCCCATCACAGGTTTGACCCTTCTGGCGACGACGCTGAATGCCGCGATGGCTTTCGGCGCACCGGCGTCACTACGCACGACCGCAACGTCCATCGAATCGGTGACCACGTTCAGCGCGCTGGACGGCGGTGATTCGGACCTCGATGGTTCAGCGAACGGCGTTCTTGCCTTGCAGAGTCTCGACCTCCATGACGGGGGTACGATCCTCATTGACGTGCCGACCGCCACGTTCGACGTGGCCGAGAATCTAACGCTTCGCGGACACGCGGCGATCCGTGTTCCCTACGACGCCCCGCCGGAGCTTGGACCGCAACTGACGATCCACTGCGGAGGTCAAGTGTCCATTCGTGGCACTGCGAAGTTGTACGCGAACGGCGCCTCGGCGGGCGGGCGGCTGATCGTGTGTGCCGAGAAAGGCATCGAACTGCGAGGCGACGCGCGCGTTTCGGCGGACGGCGTCGGTCCGGATGCGCGGGGCGATGGCGACCAACGAATCACTCCGTTCGAATCGTCCGGCGGCGACGTGTGGATGCAGTCGCCGGGCAGGATCCGAATCCTGGAGTCAGCGCGGATCAGCGCCGGCGGCTCCGACGGCGGAAGCGTGCGCCTGGTCTCGTGCGACGCGTCGGTCTCCGCGATCGAAATCAAGGGTACGATCTGGGCCCTCGGCGAGGGAGGCGTTGGCGGTGCTGTCGACGTGGAAGCGCGCCAAGGCGGCATCCGTTTTGACGACGATGATGATCTGGTCGGCGATGCGCTGTCGGTCCACTCGCCGGCGATCGTGACCAAGGGATCGCAAGCGGACGGGGTGATCACACTCACCGCTGGAACCTCCGTCGAACCCAATCCCCCGCCGACGTATCCGGATGCGATCGTCACGGAGAACGCGCCGTCGTCGGCGAGTTGCGATCATTGTTTTCACGAGGATCCGAACGATTGCGACGACGACGGAATCCCCAATGCGCAGGAGATCGTCGTTTGTGACGGCGAGCCCTCGTGCGACGACTGCAATCTCAACGGCGTTCCCGATGGGTGCGATATCGCCTTCGGAGATTCCGCGGATGTGGATCCGCAAGACGGCGTCCCCGATGAGTGCTTCGGGTTCGTCGCCGGCGGCTGCTCGCCTCCCAGCGAGCGCTGGAGCTGCTTCGACAACTGGGCGCTTCCCGGAGATGCGTATCCCGACGATCTATCGAGCGCGGCCAACGTCCACGTCACCCTGGGCGGAGGTGATTTCGCCTTCCTCGACGTGAACGCGTTGATTCCCACGCTTCGACTGCTGCCGGGCGCGATCCTGCGAATCACCAACGATGGTCCGGACGGAGATCTCAGTTTCTCGTCGCCCGCGAAGGTGCTCAATCTTGGAGCGATTCTCGTTTCGGGGGACCGCACGGTTGGCGGCGGAGGCGGACTTCCGCCCTTGTTCACCGTCGGTCCGGATGGTCTCTACGCCAAGGATCCCAGCGCCGCGAATCGCTCCGGCGGTGGGTCGGGAACCAGCGCGGGGCTTACGGTTTCGGATCTCATTCTGGAAGCGGGTCGATGCACGTCGCCACCGGCCAGCGGAGGCGTTTTGCGACTCGACGATTCCATGACGCTCCACGCCGTGCGCGACATCTACCTCCGAGGCGCGACGGTCGCGGATTGCGTCGCGAGCGACGGCGAGGTCGCGGCGCGCGGCGGCGTCGCGGCGCGCGGCGGCGTCTCGCCGCCGCCGAAGCTGAGCACGAGCGGAAGCAGCACGCCGCGAGCGGGTACCGTCACCCTCGACCGGTCGGGCGAAGCGTCGGACCGCATCGCGCCGCCCACAGGCAGTCTGCACCTCGAACAGATCGTCGAGGTTTCCATTCGATCCAGCGAACCGATGGTTCTCTTGGGCGATTTCGACAATCGCGGCACGTCACCGGGGACGTTCGATTGGTTGTACGGCGGCCTGTCGATGGAAGGAGCGACGCCGCAGACGTTCGAGGTCGCGGGCTTGGATGTCGGTCCGAGCTTCCTTGGCGTCTATCCCCAAGAAGACTCGAATTTCGCGATGGGGAAGATCCGCGTCGGCGCGGGTTCCGATGTGACCTTCATCAATGCCTTTGCAAACACGGCCGGCGCAGGTCCGTGCGGCGAAGCACTCTACGTGCGTGAGCTCGTCCTCGAACCTAGTTCCCACATCACGCTGGACAATTGTCGGGTTTACTACGCGCTGGGTTCGACCACGTCGGCGAACGTGACGCTTCTAGGCTGCGCGGCGCTCGTGCAGCTTGTACCCCCTGCACCGAGAGTGGGAGACGATGTGTGCATCGGCGGATCGAACGCAGGCGGCGCCTGTGGGCAACATGCCGAATGTCCGGGCGGATCGTGCTGGCTGAAGAATCGGTTCGCGTCGTTCGTTCCGGCGGCTGCGCCGATCGGCGATGCGTTCCCGATGGGGATCAAGATCACGGCGGCGAGGTTGGCCGCGAGTTCGGTGGCCGCGCCGGCGCTGCTCACCGGACGATCGTGGTGGGTTCAGACGCCGACGCTCGGCATCGTGGACAATCTATCGCCCGCGTTTAACGCCGCGCCTTTGGGTTGCTCGTTCGTGGCGCACGAGCTTGGCGAGACTTCCCTGCTGCACGTGTACGGTTCACCGATCGTGCCCGGCTCGTCCTACGACGTTCAGGTGTGTAGCACGGAGGCGGGCCCCTGCTCGGCGGCGCTGCGCGTGGATACCGCCGTCTGGGCAGATATCGTGCCGCCGCTTGTGCAGGGACAGCCGACGTTCCAGGACATCGCCGCGATCGTCAACAAATTCCTCGGCAATCCCGGCGCACCCAGCACGCTCCGGGTGAAACTGAACGGATGGTCGCCCGACCCGTTGACGCAAGTGAACTTCACGGAGGTCTCCACTGCGGTCGCGGCGTTCCAGGGGAAAACGTTCGTTCAGCAGTTCCCGCTCGGGCCGGTAGCCTGTCCGTAGCGATTCGAGATTCCCGGTGCGCACGGGCCGCGCGGCGCGCGGTTCCGCCGGGATGAACTGTGGCACCGGTTTTCAACCGGCGCGTACACGGGATGAAAACCCGTGCCACACGTTGTTCACCGAAAGATTACGGGAAGATGCCGCGCTCCTTGTAGACTTTCTCCAGGCGGGATAGCGCGAGGACGTACGCCGCGGTTCTCGCGTCGCAGTTCAGTTCGCAGGCTTTGTCGCGCACACGGTCGTAGGCGTTGGTGATCCGCTTTTTCAGCTTGCTGTCGACTTCTTCCAGATCCCAGAATTCGCTGCGCTTGTTCTGTAGCCATTCGAAGTAGCTGACGATCACGCCGCCCGCGTTGCAGAGGATATCCGGAATCACGTCGATGCCGCGCTGCCGAAGGATCACGTCGCCCTCCGGATCGGTGGGACCGTTGGCCCCCTCCGCGACCAGGCGCACCTTCAACCACGGCGCCGACTCCGCGGTGATCTGACTCTCCATGGCCGCGGGAACGAAGATGTCGGCCTGCGTTTGCAGGAACATGATGTGGTCGACGAAGTCGCCGTCGGGATACTTGAACACGCCGCCGTGAACGGCGATGTACTTCAGCAATTTCTCCGGATCAAGACCGTCGTAGTTCCGCGTTCCGCCCGTCGCATCTTCGACGGCCACCAACGTCGCGCCGAGCTGCACGAGCAATCTCGCGGTCCACGAGCCCACGTTGCCGAATCCCTGCACGATGAACTTCACGTGGGAAAGCGACAATCCGTGTTGCTCGGCCCATTTTTGGATGGTGTAGACCACGCCCTGTCCGGTTGCCTTATCGCGACCGACACTGCCGCCCGCTTCGACCGGCTTGCCGGTGACCACGTGGATGTTTCGCTGACGGTCGTGCGCCGAGATCGTGCTCAGATACGTATCCAGCAACCAGGCCATGATCTGCGCGTTGGTGTTCATGTCCGGCGCGGGGATGTCATACTCCGGACCGATGTTATCGCCGAGGGCGTAGACGAAGCGCCGCGTGATTCGCTCCAGTTCCAGGATGGAATACTTGGACGGGTCGATCTGAATCCCGCCCTTCGCGCCGCCGAAGGGAATCCCGGCCAGTGCGCACTTCCAGGTCATCCACGCGCCCAACGCGCGGACCTCGTCGAGATCGACCTTCGGGTGATAGCGGAGGCCGCCTTTGAACGGACCGAGCGCATCGTTGTGCTGCACGCGGTATCCCGTGAAGATCTCGATCTCCCCGTTGTTCATCTTCACCGGAAAGTGGACGACGATCTCGTTCTTGGCGACGCTGAGGATCTTGCGCACGTTCGAGTCGAGGCGCATAATGTCCGCGGCGTGATTGAACTGTTCGATCACGTTCTGATACAGGCCCGACGGTTTCGGGTTCGGCGGCGTCAGAGGCGCCGCTGCGACCGCGCGAGCCCCGTTCGGCGCTTCGTCCGACGCGGCGATCCTTCCCCCTTGCATCGCGCTCACTCCGTCCGGCCGCAGCTCTTTTCGCGCACCGTCCCCGCTTCGCCGGTCATGCGGTCCGACGGCATCGCTTCCGTGCCCGACCCGCTTGGTGGTCATTGCGTATCTCCGGTTCCGCCACGAACCCGGACGAGAGCCGTCCGCCCGCAGCCGTACACGCTCGATGTGCTTTCCCTCATCCGCCGCCCCCGGGGTTTCCCTGAGCGCCGACCTGTTTCGTTGGGAAGCATCCGTCAATTGGACCAAAACGACGAGGGAAATGCAAAACCGGCGGCGGCCTCGGCAGGGCACTTCGGTTCCCGCGGGAACCCCGTTGGGCGGACTGCCCGCTGGTCGTGCGGCATGTCCGCCCTTCAGGCGGACACGTTCGATCGCACCGTGCCCGTCGCACCAAGAAAAAGGGCGAGTCCGAAGACTCGCCCTGTGTGAAGGATTTCGGTGTGCCGCAGCGAACGAGTCGCCGCGGCCGAAGGACGCCTACGGCGTCGCCGACGGGCACGCGATATTGATCTCTTTGTCGAGGAGCACGGGGAGGAACGTGGTCGCGCCCACGGCCATGTCCACCCAGGTCACGATGTCTGCCGTTGTGCAGACCCCGCTGCGATCCAGGTCACACTGGAAGTCTTTGAGCGGGTTGACCCCGACCTGGTCGGCGTTCAAGCCGTTCATCAACGCCGTGAGATCGGGCAGCGCCGTCAAACGACTCTGATCTACGTCGATCGGAAGCGCTCCGAGGCAAACCCTGGGACCCGGGTCACAACCTGTGTATCTGAAACAACTCCATGCCCGCTGCGGAACCGGCCTGGTGGGATCCAAGGTCAAACGGAACGTGTTCGGCGCAGCCGGCGGGGAAGGCTGGGCGATGACACCGGTGATCACCGGATTCGCCCCAGCCTGATCCGGCGTCACGACGACGGTGAAGTTCCCGATCGCGGGCGGAACAGGGAGCGGAGCACTGAAGGTAATATCCACCGACGTGAAGCCCTTCTTTTCCGCCGAGTTGGTGAAGTTCGGAAGCCGAGCGTCGATGGCACAGTTCGGCGGATTGGAGGAAACCACGGTCGGACAGACGGTGCATGTCGTCGGTCCGCAAACCGTCCCATCCCCCTTGTAGATCGTATCGACGGCGGCATCGCAGGCGGCCGCGGTCGTAACCTCGCACGTACCATCCGACTCGCAGCAGGCGCCGCAGTGGCCGCCCAGGTTGATGGTGAGCGGCGAAATGATGGGGGCGAACTGTTGAGGCTGCTCCTCGCCTATGACAAGCTCGGCGAACGTCCCGGCGATGTCTCGCAGGGCGTCAACGGAGTACGTGCCGCACGCGGTCGGCGAGACTACGAGAATCAAGGTTCCAAGGTATTTCTCCATGTTCGGGTCGAGGGCGCCGTTGAACGCCGCAGCGCCATAAAAGTAGTCCAGCGAGCGGGTGTAGACGCCTGGGATCGCCGTCTGCCCGAAGAAGACCCAGTCCGTTCTAGCCTCTGTGATGAAGGCGCCCATCGCCGGATTATGCGTCGGCGACCCGTTGACGTACGGTCCTTCACACTGGGAGAAATCATTGCAGACCGGGTATGCGGCCTCTGCTGCTTGGCAATCGGCATCCGGGGAACCTGGGGCACCGTCGCGGGTGCAGACCAGCGAGCAAAAATGTCCCTGATCGCACGTGGGCGCGTGCGGCGTGAGATCCTGGCACTCCAGGACCGTGTCGCACATGAACAGATCGCGGGACGCGTTCCAACCTTTCGGAAGAATGAACCCCGGTCCGCCGTTGTTGTAATAGCCCTTTCGCGCGTTCACCGAGACTTGGTACGTCTTGAGTTTCGAATTCGGCAGGTCTGCGTTCCAGCCCGACGCGAACATGTTGACCTCGATCGTGTCGTTGGGCGCCGCGATCAAGTTCGACGTGGTGGGAATCACCACCCCGTTCTTCTTGACCGCCTTGAACGAAAACGTCACGCCGTTGGCCGGGGCGAAGAGCCCCAGAACCCCAAGCACGCCGCCCAACAAACCCATCCGTCCGAATGCTTCTCTCATCGTTCGTCCCCTACGGCACCTCGACGATCGCTCGGCCCACCCTTTGGCGCCGATGCGACCAAACCCTCAATTGTTCAGAAAAAGAGCGCTTGTACTCGTCGACGGCGAAGGCAGCGTTGCCCCGATGTCGACGAATCACCTATCAACGAATCGCGCGCAACCAACCCGCTTCGACCCGCGATAGGCCGTGGACAAGGCGCGACAATCCATGTTCCGAACGGAAGTTAGGAGGGAATGCTGAACCCCCGAACGCAAGTCCTTCCGCTCCCCTCCCCGCGAGATCCGCGTTCACCACCGTCATCACCCCACGGTCGAACCGCAGACCAATAAAACTGTGTCGATTCTAGCCGCCTTTTCCGCCAATGTCCAGCCGGATTTCAGGTGCTTCCCCACGGTTTCACCTATACCGATGGCCGCGACGGCGCGACCCCCAGTGAAAAACGTCAGACTGGCTGCAATCAAACCGAACGCACCACGATGCTTCCATCGCAGCGCGTCGATGATCCGCATCGACCGTTGTGGTTCTCGGACGTGGCCGGGGGTGAACATCGGACGTATCATTCGACGGACGATAGAAAGTCGTTCGTTGGGGGTACGATCGGTCCATGGGACTTTCCGTCACATTCGTGAGCGGCTTGCGGCGCTGCGGCAAGAGCGCCGTCATTCGCGGCATGATCGATCACATCTGGAAGAATCCGCCGCACTATGTTCGCCTGGTGAAAAAGGGCTCCGACAAGCAGCCGCCGAAACTTTCCGCGAAAGCGCCGAAGGAGAAGGACTGCGGCGTCGCGACGGCGCGATGGCTGGAATACGACGAGACGCGCATCTACGAGATCCTCGCGGACGCGCTGACCACGATCCACAAGAAGGACCGTTACGGTTCGGTGGTCCTCGAAGCCGACGCCGATCCCACTCTGCGCCACGCGTACCCGTACGATCATCGCATCTTCGTGATGCCCATGCCCGGGGCGATCCAAGAAGTGTTCCGCGATCCGGCGCGGGCGGCGGACGAGCTGCGTCGCGTCCTCGACGATACGGCCGTGTTTGCGTCGGAAATGTTCGGCATGTTCAGCACGCCCGAGGTCGACCCCGGTGATCCATCGGAGGAACGCGCGGACCTCTCGAAGACGCACATGCGCGGATTTCTTTATTCGCCCTTGGGCGACGAGCTGGCCACGCGCGTGCAACTTCAGCCCATGTTCCACGGCCTGGTGGAAAGCGAAGTGATCGTGGTGAACAACAAGGTTGGAGAACCGCACGCGGAGACGGGCGAGTGCATCCGTCGCATTGAACGTTTGTTGGAGCGCACGCGCAAGCTCGGCGAGCGACACGCCGAACTGTTCTTCTGCGATCCCTGTGATTTCGAAACCAAAGTCTGCAAGAAGCTTGTGGCCGCGCTTCAACCGATGGGCAGCGGCGGGAAATGACACGGACCCTGCGAACAGATGGAGCGTCGACCGTTTGGCAAAGACCACGGTTTACAGAGCAGGACGCACGACGGGGTCCGTCGCCATGATGGATGAAAATCGCTCAGCCTTCCGTCCCCCACCCTCGCAGTAGCGAGGATGGGGCACCCCTCTGTTGTGATCGAGAGAAAGGTCCGTACGGCGGACCCTACGAGCGTACGTACAGGTCACGGGAGTTCGGGCGGGCGGATGCCGATAACTCGGTAACGCTCTTGAAACTCTTCCAGCGGCGTGGTTGACGATGTTCGGGTCGAGTCTTAGGCTTTTCCATATGGGCCGGTTTCATTCCTTGTTTAGCACGGTCGTCGGCTGTTGGGCGCTGGTCGTGATGCCAGCGCTCTGCACGGGCGGCGTTCTGCTGCATCCTTGCGACTGCCCTCATTCCCAGGACGCGGACCACCAGGAAAAGGAGGGTTGCGGGCACGAATCTGAATGCGGCACGGATCCGTGCGGCACGGTGGTAACTCGACCCAGCGACGGGTACGAAGTTACGATTGACCTTCACGCATCCAGTATCGCCTCCGCGCTGCCGAGCTTGCTCGTTGACCCATGGGTTCTCGTTCCGATTGTTTGGACTTCACCGCCATGCGATCCAGCCGGCGCTAGCGTCCGCGACGCTCTCGCCTCCACCATCCTCCTGATCTAACCCTTCTCGGATCTCTGACGCTCTCGGTGTATCGCCGCGCGCTTTGCGCGCCGGTCGCGCCGACGAATCCCAATCCAACGAACTGGATGCGTATCCACCGGTTCGACGACACGCACGGCACACAGAGCAGGACGCACGACGGACTCCGTCGTCATGATGGATGAGATTCACCGAGTCTCCGTCCACCACCCTCGCAGTAGCGAGGATGGGGCACCCACAGCAGTGGAATACGTCGTCGGGCCAATGGTGAACGGTGGTTCGACAAGGAACACGTGAATGAAGAAACGAATGAGAGTTGTGCTCGCTTACGCCCTCGCGGGAGCGGCGGGATGTGCGACGGTGAAGCCTCAGAAGGACTACGAGCGCGCCGCGGGACTCATCGAGTCGGCGACCGGGGCGAGCGTCGCCGTCGACCCCGAGGGCGTCGAGACCGTACGACATGTCGTCGCCGAGATGATGGCCGATGGTCTCTCGGCGCAAGAGGCCGTTCAGCTTGCGCTGCTCAACAACCCGCGGTTGCAGGCCGGACTCCTTCGGATCGGAATCGGTCGGGCTGCCGTGATTCAGTCGGGATTGTTCTCCAATCCGAGTTTGGCGCTTTCTTTGCGGTTCCCAGACGAAGGCGGACTGGCGAACTTTGAGGTGTCGCTGGCCCAGAACATCGCGGAATTGTGGCAGATTCGCCCACGCGTTCGTGCAGCGGAGCGGGATCTTGAGCAGACGATTCTTACGCTGGCGCGGGAAGCGAGCAACGCTGCGTTCGAGGCGCACAGCGCTTACGTTCGTGCGCTGCAGATGGATCGGCGACTGGAGATCGCTCGCGAGAATCTCTCGATCGCCCAGCAGCTCGTGGAGCTGGCCATCGCCCGCAAAGACGCCGGGTCGGGCACGGAAGTCGATGTCAACCTCGCGCGGGCGGAACGGGTCTCGTTGGACGTGGCCAACCGAACCTCGTTCGTCGCGGCGGTCGAGACGAGAACCGGCCTCGCCAAAATCCTCGGTCTCACAACGCCGCCGAGCGCGTTGCAACTCGTCGACCCCTTGCCTGAAGGGATCGATTTGACGTTCAGTCCGGAACAGTTGGTCGACGCCGCACGCATGAACCGCCTGGACTTGAAAGCTGCCGACGCCGTGACCAAGGCTGCCGAAGCGCGCGTGGCGTACGAGCGCGCCCGCTTCCTCCGAACGATCGACCTCGGCCTCAGCGTGGAGCGGGATGCAAGACCTTCGCGCGGAGGACGCAATTGGTTGGCGGAATCAGCCTTTGCGTCGACGCAGGCGGGAACGTTGACGCCTCCATCCCTTCAACCGCGTGATCCACAGACGACCGATTATGTCGCCGGTCCGACGCTTTCCTTGGAGTTACCGCTGTTCGATCAGAACCAGGCACAAGTGGCGCGGGCGGAATTCGAACTCTTGCAAGCCCATTATCTGCGCGACGCGATCGACCGCGAGATCGTGCAGGAATCGTGGGCGGTTCACGCGCGAGCTAAGGGGGCGTTCGAGAACGCCGGATTCATGCGCGATGAATTGTTACCGCTTCGCGAAAACGGACTTCGACTCGCGCGGGAAGCCTATCGGTTTGGAGGCACGGCGCTGCTGACCGTGTTGGACGCACAGCGCCGCCTCTTGGAGGCTCGCGCGGGATATGTCGACGTGCAGGCGGCCGCCGGACTGGCCAGGATCGATCTGGAGCGCATCGCCGGTCAGCCGTTCGCGGCGCTTTCCGCGCTACGCGACCAGCCTCAATCGGAAGCCCCAGGAAACGAACCATGAAGACGTCACGAACGTTAGCGCATTTTCCGTGTTCACGTAGCGTCGCGGTTCATCCGCGGCGGTTCGCTGGAAACGCCGCCCATGAAGGGCGACGCTACACAGTTTCGGGATTCGCTCTATGCCTAGCGCTGATGAGCTTGCCGGCATGTAACCGCGAGGCTGACAAGGAGGCACCGGGTGCGCAAGCGAACGAGCACACGGGGGAAGCCCCCTCGGCATCGAACCGCGTCGACGCGCCGGAAAGCGTTCGTCGCAATCTCGGCATCACCTTCGCCAAGGTCGAATCTCGACCGGTGGCGCAGACCCTTCGCGTTCCCGGTCAGTTCGAGTTTCAACCGGAAGCTCGTCGCGAATACCGCACCATGCTCGACGGTCGGGTGGAGTTGCTGGTCAAGCAGTTTGATTCCGTGGCGCCGGACCAAGCGCTCTACCGCCTCGCGTCGCCCCAATGGCGCGATCTGCAAGAGAAGCTGTCGGACGCGGAATCGACGATTCGTCGGACCGAGGCCCGTGTGGGGTCGATCCCGACGCTCATCTCGGCGCACCACCGACACGAAGAGATCCTGGAAAAGAATATCACGCTCTGGGAAAAGCGCGTCGCGCAGCTCGAGCAGACGCACAACTCCGGCGTCGTGAGTGCCGACGAGATGACTTCCTCTCACAGCATGTTGGCGACGCAGCGCGCCGAGCTCGCGGAAATCATGGAGAAGGAAGCCGATCTGGAAGGGCAAATCGTCGCCGCTCAGGCGGAGCACGACGCGGCGCATGCCCGCTTTCGCCTGCTCATCGCCACCGCGTCGACGCTGCTCGGAATGGACGAAAACGCGTTGGCCGCTCCGTATGACCTTGATGAACATCTTCACACCGGGTTGCACCGCCACGCGGAACCGCCGGCGCGCCCCGTGGCCGAGTGGCGGAAGATCAACGACGTCGTGATCCGCGCATCGCTCGCCGGGGTGATCGAGTCGGTGCCGCTGACCAACGGCGCGTGGGCGTCGACCGGGGCGCTGGTGTTGACCTGTGTCGACCCCAATCGCTTGCGTTTCCGGGCGATGGGGATGCAGAGCGACCTCGGTCGGTTGAAAAGCGGACTGCCCGCGAGAATCGTTCCACCCAAGGGCGGTTCGATTGACTTGCAGGACACGATGGAGGCGACGCTGACGCTGGGGCTCAGTGCCGATGCGCAAGAGCGAACGGTCGAATTGATCGCGGTTCCGGCGCGATTGGCGTCCTGGGCCCGACCCGGCGTCTCCGCGCATCTCGAAGTCATCACGGCGGGTGGGCAGAGCGAGTTAGCCATTCCGTTGTCGAGCGTGATTCAGGACGGACTGTCGAAGGTGATCTTCCGCCGCGACCCGAAGGACTCCGACAAAGTCATTCGTATGGAAGCGGACCTGGGGGTGAATGACGGACGCTGGGTGGTCGTGCAGAGCGGTCTTCGCGAGGGAGATGAAGTCGTTCTCGACGGCGTGTACCAACTGATGATCGCCACATCCGGAGCGGTCGAGAAAGGTGGACACTTCCATTCCGACGGCACGTTCCACGAGAAGGGGGACAAGTAATGCTCCAGAAGCTGATCGGGTTCTCCCTCAAATACTCCGGCTTCATTGTCATGGTGGCGGTGTTGCTGCTGGCGTTCTCGGCCTATCAGGTTCCGAAGATGCCGGTGGATGTTTTTCCGGAGTTGAACGCGCCGACGGTGGTGCTTCTGACCGAGGCCGGCGGGTTTGCCGCGGACGAAGTCGAACAATATGTGACCTTTCCGATCGAAACGTCGGTCAACGGCTTGCCCGGCGTTCGTCGCGTGCGAAGTTCGAGTGCGATCGGGCTGTCCATCGTATGGGTCGAGTTCGATTGGGGACAAGACATCTATCGAGCGCGACAGCTCGTTTCCGAGCGACTGTCCGCGGTGCGCGAAACGCTGCCGCCCAACGCCCATGCGGAAATCACGCCGGTCACCTCGATCACCGGCGAGATCTTGCTCGTCGCGCTATCTTCACCGGATGGTCGCGTCAGCCCGCTCGATCTACGTTCGTTCGCGGAGTACGACTTGCGCAATCGCCTGCTGGCGGTGCCCGGCATTGCTCAAGTCGTTGCCATCGGTGGCGAGCTACCGGAATATCAAGTGAACGTGCATCAGGATCGACTGGCGCTGTATGGTCTTGCGATTCGGGAAGTGGTCGAGGCCGCACGAGCGGCGCACAGCACCGCCAGCGCCGGGTATCTGCCGAGCGTGGATCGTCTCGAATTACCGCTCCGTCAGACCGCCCGCGTCCAAAGCGTCGACGACATCAAGAACACGCTCATCAAGTACCACAACGGGGCGCCGGTTCTGATCGGGCAAGTGGCCGATGTCGCGCTGGGTCCGGCGCCGAAGCGCGGGACGGCCGCTGACCGCGGTACGCCGGCGGTCGTGGTGAGCGTCCAGAAATCACCGGGTACGAACACGCTTACGCTCACGACCGACGTCGACAAAGTTCTCGACGACGTCGAAAAGGCTCTTCCCGCGGGCGTGATCCTCAACCGCAAGGTCTTTCGCCAGGCGAACTTCATCCAGCGGTCGGTGGACAATGTGGTGAAGGTGCTGGAGGAAGCCACGGTCATCGTCGCCGTGATTCTGATCCTGTTCTTGCTCAATGTTCGCACGACGGTGATTACGCTGACCGCTCTACCGGTTTCTCTGGCCGTCGCCCTGCTGGGATTGTGGTGGTTTGGCCTGACCGTGAACGTGATGACGCTGGGCGGACTGGCCGTTGCGATCGGCGTGCTCGTCGATGACGCCGTCATCGACGTGGAAAACGTCTTTCGCCGCCTGCGGGAAAACGCGGCGAAACCGGAGTCCGACCGGCGCCCCTTCGTGGACGTCATCTTCGACGCCAGCAACGAGATCCGACCGGCGATGGTGTTGGCCACGATCATCATCGTCGTTGTGTTCATTCCCTTGTTGTTTCTGCAGGGACTGGAAGGTCGGTTCTTCCGACCGCTGGGCATCACGTACATCGTTTCCATCTTGGCGTCGTTGGTCGTGGCGCTGACCCTCACGCCGGCGCTCTGCAAGCTCCTGCTTCGTGGGAAACTCGGCAGCCTGGAACATCAGGACGGCTTCTTCGTCCGCTGGCTCAAGCGCCGATACGAGCCGTCTCTGCGCTGGTCGATTCGGCATCGCGGCGCGGTTCTCGGTTCCGCGTTCGGTGTGACGATGTTGGCGGTGTGGCTGGGGAGCACCTTCGGAACGAGCTTTCTTCCGTCGTTCAATGAAGGAACCTTCACGGTGTTTCTGTTCGCTCCGCCCGGAACGTCACTGGGTGAAAGCAATCGCGTGGCCCGCGGCATTGAAGAACGGCTTGCGGAGATCGACGGCGTCGAAAGCGTCACCCGGCGCACCGGACGCGCCGAGCGCGATGAACACGCCGAGCCGCCCAGCAGCTCGGAGATCGAAGTCACCGTCGTACCCGGCGCGTCCAAAGAACGAGTGCGCGAACAGATCGATGCGGTGCTGGCGAACGTCCCCGGCGTGACGACGATGATCGGTCAGCCGATCGAGCATCGACTTTCACACATCCTGTCGGGCACCCCAGCGGCGATCGCCATGAACGTCTACGGCCACGACCTGAACAAGCTTCGCCAAATCGCGAAGGAAATCGAGGTTGCGTTGAAAGACCTGCCCGGCGCGCGAGATGTGGCCGCCAACCGCGAAGTGACCGTTACGTCGCTTCCCATTCGGTATCGGCATCAGGACCTTGCCGCGGTGGGTCTCACACCGGCATCGGCCGCCGAACAGGTCCAGGAGGCGATCTACGGCGAAACGGTCGCGGAGATCAATCAGGGTGTGCGCCGCTACGACCTAGTTGTGCGGCTAGCGCCCGAGGAGCGAGAGAGCGTCGAGCAGCTTCGCAGTCTGCGGATTCGCGGCGTCGGCGGAGCGACGGTTCGCCTGGAGGAAGTCGCCGACATCGGACCGGAGCGGACGCCGAACTTGATCGCCCGCGAGAACGCGCAGCGCAAAGCCGTGATCTCCTGCAACGTAGGGGAGGGATTCAACCTCGGCGACTTGGTTGCGCAGGTGCAGTCGCGCGTCGATCCCATCGTGCAACGTGCAGGATACACCGTTCAATACGGCGGACAGTTCGAGGCCCAACAGTCCGCGTCGCGCACCATCCTGATCGCCGGAGTCGGAGTCGCCATCGTGATGTTGATGCTGCTTCAGCTTTCGACGGGGTCGTTGCGGGCGGCGCTCCTCGTGATGGTGAACTTGCCGTTGGCCGTCATCGGCGGCATCGTTGCGATTTATCTCACGGAAGCCGCCAATCCGTGGACCAACACGCTCTCGTTGTTGGGTCTGAGAAGCGCCGCGTATCAGGCGCCGGTGATCTCCATCGCCAGTCTCGTCGGCTTCATCACCCTCTTCGGGATCGCCGTCCGCAACGGACTCTTGCTGGTGAACCATTATCAACACGTCATGGTGGTCGAAGGCAAACCGCTTGCCGACGCGGTGGTTCACGGATCCATGGAGCGATTGGTCCCCATCCTTATGACAGCGCTCTGCGCCGCGCTCGGTCTGATTCCGCTCGCCATGGCCGCGGGCGAACCGGGCAGCGAGTTGCTCTCGCCGCTCGCGGTCGTCGTGCTCGGCGGACTGATCACCTCGACGTTTCTTAACTTGATCGTGGTCCCAGCCGGGTATTCGCTCGTGTTTGGACACAAACGTGCCGAAGGAAGTGCGGAATCACTTGGTGTATTCGGCCGCCTAGCAGGCGCGATCCAACGTCGCCGCACAACGACCCACGAAGAAGGAGTTTGATGTATGCGTGACTCAATGGTTCGCGTATCAATGATTTTGGCGTTGGGTCTGGTCGGCTGCGACCGATCGTCCGACAAATCCAGCGGCGCGTCCCAACCGCCCGCCGCGATCTCGGCCAAGCCGAAGGACACCCATGACCAGAGACCCGGCGGCGCGCAGGATCGCGGAGATCCTGTTGACCGGGGACACAAAGACGAAGGCGGTTCTATAGGTCATGGCGGCGAGGTGATTGCCCTGGGTACAACCAAGATCGGCGAGTTCGACGTCCGGGCCTCGCGCGACAAGGCTGAATTCAAGCCCGGCGGCGATGCGCCGATCGACGTGTGGATCGACGGCGGCGTCGGAAAGGGTGTGACGGCGGTGCGGTTCTGGATCGGCACCCAGGATGCCAAAGGGTCGATCAAGGCCAAAGCCGACATCGAAGACGGCAAGTGGCACACGCACACGGAGGTTCCTTCGCCGATGCCTTCCGAAAGCAGATTGTGGGTGGAAGTCGAAGAGTCCGGCGGCAAGAAAACGGTTGGTTCCTTTGACCTCAAAATCTGACGCGCCGCCCGCTGCTGCCCTGCGCTTCCGTCCCGGTCAGACTTGACGGTGAACCGTTCCCGTCGTGCAATGGTTCACAGGAAGTGCCGACGTAGCTCAGTTGGTTAGAGCGCCTGCCTGTGGAGCAGGATGTCGCTGGTTCGAGTCCAGCCGTCGGTAGTGCGTTTCTGTATTTAGCACACCGGCGTCACAAAACCGATGCCACGAGTGCGTGGCATGGCCGGTTCCTCAGCGGCCACATCTTCGGTTCCATCGATGATATCCGCCCTAACGACGGACAGGCCACCCCACAGAGTGCCGGCGGCGATTGAAAGACCTTGGGTCGATCCGTTGCGCCTTGAACTGGTCGGCGGTTTCCTCTAGGATCATGCCCTTGAGGTCGCGGTCGGGCCGTGCGTCAATCCCACCCAGATGTGTCGCCGGATGCTCCGTGCGTCGGTTTTCCGCAAGCCCGCCTGCTCGCTGGACATACGCTAAAGTGTTTTCCGAAGTTGTGTCGCGTAGCGCTTCACGGATGTCGTCGCGCCGGGGATCAGTTCGAACGCGGTCCAAGAGAGAGGCCGCTTGAGCGGGCAGAGCTCGCTCCCGTGCGTCCGACCAACACCAGAGTTCAGGGGAGGTCAGAATGCTTCATCGTCGATTGCGTCGTGCTTCCGTTGCTGTTGCGAGCGTCACGGTTCTCGCCGGTTTGGTGGTCAGGGCTGAGCTGATCCATCCGCAGGGCAAGGGTCTTGTGCTGATCGAGCCGGGACCGCCCACCACCGTCGTGTACCATGCCGACGGGCGAACGGAGCAGGCGTCCACCGAGACGGTGTGGCGCTACATGTGCGGAAGCGATACGTCGAACCTGACGCTCGACGATCTGCGGCGCACGGTCGAAAACGCGCGGCAAGCGGAACGCGACGCGGCTGCCGCGGGACCGCTTGAGGCGCAAGTCGCCGGCGCCGGACTCAACATCGTGTTCACCGGTTTCAGCGGGATGTCGCAGGCGGCCCGCGACGCGCTCGAAATCGTCGCGCAGTACGTCGAGAAGCAGTTCTCCGACAACGTAACGGTGACGATCAGCGTCAGCATGGCGAACATGGGTTCCGGTGTGATCGGCGCTACGGGGAGCAGTTACGCGAGCCCGCCGAGTTATACGACCGCTCGCGCCGGGTTGGTGGCGGGCATGGATTCGGACGACACGATTCAGGATTTCCTGCCCTTGGGTTCGACGCTCCCGGTCCGCTACAGCGGTGCCTCGGCGACGGTTACCAATGAAACCCAGGTATGGTTCACCCGCGCGAACTTCAAGGCTGCCTTGGGCAGTTCCAGCGGCGGGGACGCGAACATGCAGTTCAACACACAGTTTCCCTTCGATTTTGATCCGACGAACGGCATCACCAGCGGAACGATGGATTTTCAGTCCATCGTCGCTCACGAAGTGGGTCACGCGTTGGGATTCACCTCGGGCGCGGATTTCCGCACCAACGACCTCGAGGCGCTGGACCTGTACCGGTTTCAGCGAACGGACGGCACGGGGAACTACAACCCGGACACGTTGCAGGAATTTGGAACTACGCCGCGAACCGTCTCCAACAATAGTCCCAATGAGGATGTGAACTCCGATTTGATCTCGGTCGAGATCCGCATGTCCGATGGAAGTCCGAATCAGGCGAGCCATTTCCGCGAGGGCGTCAACGGCATCATGGATCCCACGTTCGCCTTCGGTCAGTCTTTCTTCCCGGTGTTCTATCGAACGACCGACCGAACCATGTTCGACGCCATCGGATGGGACTACACGGACTGCAACGTCAACGACCAGGCCGACGGTCAAGATCTGGCGGATGGGATCAGTCTGGATTGCAACGCCAACCTTCTCCCGGATGAATGTGATGTGGCCGGCGCGACCAGTTTGGATTGCAATGTCAATCTCATTCCCGATGAGTGTGAGGTCAGCAGCGCGGATCCGGTGGAGAAGAACCGCTATTTGAGCTACTTCCCAGGAACACCCGGCTGTCCGGTGGGTATCCATGTGACCCTGGTTACGCTGCCGCTCTTCACTGCCCACAACGGCGAAACGCGCTGGGTCGGTCCGCCGGTTACGTCCCCGGACGTACATGCGGGGCAAACGTTCCAGACGGCACAGCTCCAATGCACACCCAACTTTCAGATTTGGCCTGCTTCCGTCGAGCCCGTTCACATTTATGGCGCGGAGATCGTGCCCTTCTCCGCGTACGAGGTACGCCTTGCGCCGGACGGATGCACCGACACGGCTTGCATGTCCGCTCCGATCCAGTTCCAGACCGCCCTCTGGGGAGACGTGACGCCGCTTGCCGGTCCGGCGAATTTCCAAGATGTTTCCGCGCTGGTCGCCGCGTTTCAGCAGAGCCCGGGGGCCATCCGTAAATCCCAGGCCCAATTGCAGGCCAATGTGCTGAACCCCGCGGCGCCGATCGGTTTCCAAGAGATCAACAAGGCCGTCGACGCGTTCCAAGGCAAACCGTATCCGTTCGCCGGACCGACGTCGTGCCCGTAGGGCTTCGCGGGTTCGATATCCCGTTGAAAAACAACGCGACGACGGATCGGACGTGACGTGACGTCGCCCAAGCCTGTTCAGCGGCACCAACCGCCGTTGGGGCCGGCTCGCCCAGAGCGCGACAAAGTCGCGCGGGGACGCCGTCGACTCGATCACGACCGATAAGACTCGCCCATTCCCGAGATCGCCCAACCCGCAAGTCCCTTAGATATCATACTCTTTCCCTGTTATCCCGCGCGAGCGGACCGTGGCGATGCGCCGCGTCCGCGAACGAGTCACCCACAAGGCGCACCGTGGTACGGGGTCGAGATCCCCGCCGTGGTCGTTGGGGCACGCCTGGCATGTCGAAGGGCTCCTGTCCATCCATCGCACCCGCCGTCGGGCGTCGCCTTATCCGGGCGTGGTGCTTCGGCGTGTTGATGACTTCGATCACGTTCGGCGTGGTCGCGTCGTGGGGACATCACGTGTTGCATCGCCGGGCGACGGTCCAAGAAGCGCAGCTCGTGGCCGCACTCCTTTCCAGCGGTCGCAACGGCGATCTCTCCGAATCGTTTGAGAGGATGAGAAGCCGGACGTCGCGGTTGCTCGCCGTCGCGGCGCTTGACGGCAGCGCGCACCTCGAGCGCGTGGTCCCGGAGCAGACGGCCGAGCGCGGCGCCATGAACGTCGTGGTGGAGCGGCTGGTCGCGTCGAACTATGAGCCCGGTGATGCCGCGGTCGTACACGCGGTGGTGTTGGAGCAAGCGGAGGAAAGCGGTGGGCGCGTCGCGGCGGAGGCTGTGGTCGTACCGATGAACGGCGTCGATTCGCCGTCGTCACGGCACGTCGTGGTACTCCTCCGCGATGATTTTCCGCTGGTCGATTGGTTGCGTGCCTTGGGCGTATTCGCGATCCCGTTCGCGTTCTTCAGCGGATTGGGGCTGTATTCGTTGTCGCGATGGTTTGAACGGGAGGTGGTGTCGCCACTGCGATCGCTGACGGCTGCGGTGGACGATCCCGGCGGTCGACACCCGGTCGGGCCGAAGGTCGGATCGTGGCGAGAGACGACGGTGCTTGCCGAACAGTTCGAGGAGCTGCTGGTAAACCTTGCGAAGACGGACGCTCGGAACCGGCGGTTGCAGCGCGACGTAGAGCGGGAACGTCGTGAGCGAGAGGCGACGTTCCAGCGCGAACTACGCCGGGCGGAGGATCGTGCGCACCTCGACACGTTGACGAAGCTCCGCAACCGTGCGTTTCTGGAGGAGAAGCTGGAGGCGATCTTCACCCAACACCGCGACGACAATCGTCCCTTCTCGGCGGTCGTGCTGGACCTCGACAACTTCAAGCAGCACAACGACACGCACGGTCACCAAGCCGGGGATGCGCTTCTGCGGTTTGTGGGGACGCTCTTGCAGGCGTCGATCCGCCCCGGCGATTTCGCGGTGCGACACGGCGGCGATGAGTTTCTCCTGCTGCTGAGCAACGCGGACACGCGGGAGGCGAAGCAGATCGCGGACCGACTGGTGAAGCTTTTCGCCCAGTACGCGGGTAAGCTGCGGGAGAAGACGAACGTGTCGATCAGCGCGGGCGTCGCGTCGCTGCGTCCGGGCGGGGCGGCGTCGGGGCACGAGTTGGTGGCGAGCGCGGACGCAGCCCTTTACGCGGCGAAACGCGGCGGGAAGAATATGGTCTCGATCGGCACGGGTCGGTAGCGGTCCCACGCTGGGCGATGTGGCACGGGTTTTCAACCCGTGCTCGCACCGGTTGGAAACCGGTGCCACACCCGATTCGTCTCGTAGGGTCCGCTGTGCGGACCTTTCTCTCCTTCGCTTCCTTTCGCCCAAAGCGGTTGGACGAGGGTTTGCATGCGACCCCGGATCGAGTTGCAACGTTGAACGCGAAGCCTCCGATATCGCCGCTCTCTGTCAGCGTCTTTTTCCCTTGCTATAACGAAGAAGCCAACGTGGAGCGGACCACGCTGGCGGCGCTGAAAGCTCTTCGCCGACTCAGTTCCGACTTCGAGATCATCATCGTCAACGACGGCAGCAAGGATCGAACGGGTGAGATCGCGGATCGACTATCGAGCGAACACGCCGAGGTGCGTGCGGTCCACAATCGCCCCAATCTCGGATATGGCGGAGCGCTGCAACGCGGATTCCGCGAGGCCAAAAAACCGTGGGTGTTCTACACCGACGGCGACGGGCAGTTCGACTTCGAAGAAATCGACCGGCTTCTGCCGCTGTTGGAGCGGTTTGACATCGTCAGCGCCTACCGCCTGAATCGGCAGGATTCCTTCATCCGCAAACTAAACGCCGCGTGTTGGACGATTCTGGTTGATGTGCTGCTCGGACTACGCCTGCGCGACATCGACTGCGCGTTCAAGATCTACCCTCGCAAACTCTTCGACGAAATCGAAATGAAGTCGATGGGGGCGCTCATCGACGCGGAGGTGCTGGGTCGGGCGGCAAGACTGGGATACACCATCGGCCAAGTCGGCGTGCATCACTATTCGCGCACCGCCGGCTCGCAGACGGGCGCGAACTGGCGAGTCATCCTTCGCGCGTTCAAAGAGCTCTTCAAGCTCTGCCGGGAGATTCGCCGGACGAAGCGAGCACCATGAGTCGAACGAAACGCACCGTGGCACAGCGTATGCGCCGATTCTGGCTCAGTTTTGCGCTGTTGTCCGTTGCGTTCTATGCACTCATTCTCGTCGGCGCGTACTACGTGGCACTCTTCGGCTTGCGCGCAACTTGGTCTTGGATCCCTGGCGTGCTGACCTTCGCGTGGATATTTGTGGCGCAGGCCGTGTACGTTGGCAAGTTCATCAAAGTCAAGCGGATCGTAACCGCCGCACGAGGGCTCGCTTGTCCATACTGCTTGTACGACGTTGGGCATCAGGAAACGCCAGTCGGAAACTGTCCCGAATGCGGTGAACCCTATTCGCTTGACGAGGTCAGGAGAATTTGGGGTCCATGGAGTACATCTGGGTGGTGAAGCGCGGACCTCGCCCAGTCTACGGGATCACGAGTTTCACGCGGGCTGTGCGTTCGCGCTCTTCCGCCACATATCGCGGGATCATGCCTGCTTCCAGTTTGCGGTAGAGGTCGACAACCTGTCGCGGGTGATAGTCTTTCCGCAGATACAATCGCGGATTGGCGACGGGCCACTGCGGAATCGCGGGCGGGCGATCGGAGTGCCACCGCGCGAGCACTTCGCCCATCGCTTGAATCCCCGCGAGGATCGTCTTGCAGCCGATGGTGTGCGGTTGGTCGTCGACGACGATCGCGGGGCGGGCGTGGGCGAGGATCGGTCCGGTGTCGATACCGGGGTCGATCAGGTGGATGGTCGCGCCGACGTATTCGGGTTCCTCGTTGAGCAGCGGATAGAAGTTGGTGGCCGTGCCGCGATAGTAGGGCGAGAGGCCCAGGTGGAGATTGAGCATCCGTCCGGCGAAGCGATCCAGAAGCGGCGGTTTGATCAAATCCGTGCCGTAGACGAGGACGACATCGGGTTGGACGCTGCCGATGAAATCGGCGGTCGTCGCCGTGTTCAGCTCCTTCTTGGTCACGCGAAGCACGCGGGCGTCACGCCGGTCGGTCACGAACTCCGAGTCCTGACCGAAGAAGAGCGTTTCCTGTCGCTGCCTTTCCGCGAAGTGCTCGGCCACGACGCGCTCCTCGGACGGCGACAGGTCGTACCCCGTCGTATCCGCGGGCGAATACCCCGTTTCCTCGTACACGACCGCCGCGACATTGGCGAAACGGCGCATCGCCTGAACGAAGTGGCGATGCCGAGTGTCGACGCTGGTGAGAATGGCGATGTTCATGGTTCGGGGATGATATGCGAACGGGCAGGTCTCCGGCAGTTCCGTTGCCTAGGGTTCGCACGCCACCCCGATGTCCAGCGTGCCCGGGCCGCGACCGGCGCCGACTTCGGTGTCCGGGAATGCCCAACCGCCGACGCGGATGAGGTAGCACGCTCCGCCGACGACGTTGCGTAATGTCACGGCGGAGGCCGTTCCGAACCCCCCGCAGGCGTCGTCATCGCAGGTGAGCAGCTTGGTTTCCAACGCCTCGCACGAGCAGGTTCCTTCCGGCTCGCCCGTTCCGTAGACCGCGAGCAGCGTGTCGTAGAACGTCTGGTCGCACATGCGGATGGTCAGCGTGCCGGAGCATGGCACGACGTATTCATACCACACGTCGGCGACGAACTGCCCGTCGAGGCTGAAGGCGCACTCGAACCCGGTCGCCGGTCCGTCCGTGCTCGCCAGACGATTGTCCGTCCACACCGTGCAGCGATAGGCGTCGCCGTCGAGCGGAAGACACGGGCGACCCTGCGAGCAATCCTGCGCTGAGACCGAGCAGATCGGGCGGGGTTCGACCTCCGCGTCGGCGCCCGACTCGGCGGTCACCGCGCCGTCGGCGGCGTTGCTCATTCCTTCGTCGGCGCTGCTCGATGGGCCGTCGGCGCCCGCACTATCGCTCGAACTGCTATCTGCTCCGCTCACTCCACCGGTGTCACCGCTCGGGGCCACTTCCATCGGCGGTGCGCATCGTCCCAGTCCCGCGTCGGGCTGCTGATCGGAGCAGATGCGCAGGCCGTCGGCGCAGTAGTCGTTGGCGGGTCGCGGGCAGCCGCCGAAGGTCTCGGTGACGCCGGCGCAGGTGAAGGTGGGGATGAAGACGGCGTTGGTCGGGCAGAGATTCGGTCCGTCGACGTCGGTGCAGATGAGGGACGGTTCGTGCAGGCAGCAGGCGCCGGGGGTCGTGGGCGTCTCGTCGGGGTTGCGGTCGCAGAAATAGACCTCGCTGCCCAACGCCTGGACCGCGGTCCAGAACACGAAGGCGGCGGAGACGCAGGGGGCGAGCCGAGGGTCGCGAAGCGGAACACTGCGATAGCAGAGTCCGACCATGTCCGTCAGAAAACGCGTGTCGCACTCGGCTCGGGTGCCAAGACAAGAGCCGTAGCACTCGTCGTGATGCTCGCAGGCCTGCGTGAAGCAGACGAAAGGGACCGGGCAGTCGGGGATGAGATTGGAGATGTCATCCCGCGAGCCGCAGGCTTTGGCCGTGACCGGCGGGTTGGAAGGATTGCCCCCGCCGTCGCCGCCGTTCGTACCGCACCCGGCGAGCATGATCGCCGAAGCGATGGTCGCCGCTCGGACGATGTTTCCACCCCGTCGTCCATTTCCCCGGTCGGCCGTTCCGCGCCAAGTTCGTGATTCCATGCGCCGATTATACGGATTCGGAACGTGTCCGCTCGTCACCCGGCATCGCTTGATATGGCTTGCTCCGAATCTCGTCGGTCCTGCGATTCAGCGACTGCAGCACGTACCCGGCGAGCACGACTCGCCACGGGCCATCGCCGGGGAGGCCGAACTTGGTTCGCGCACGTCGAAACGGTTTTCCGTACGCCAGAGCGAGCGTATCTTCATCCACAGGCGGCAACGATGCCTCCTCGACGTTCAGCAAATCGATGCCGACTTGGTGATGGGCGTCGAGAACGAACCCCGCGCAACTGTACCGTCGATACCGCCGAATCTCGGTGTTGACGTCGATTTCGTCCCGCCAAGGTGGGTGTGCAACGTACTGCCGCCACCCCTCGATGCGTAAATTCGTGTACTCCTCAACGATCTCCGAAATCCAGCTTCCCACCTCTTTGATTTCGTCGACGGTCAGCGGCACTTGGCCTGTCGCGCACGCGTTGAGCCGGCCGTTCTGCTCCAGTGGCGGTCCCATGTGCACGACGGCGCATTCGTCCCCGTCGTCGAGAGCGGTCCTGTCCGCGTCATGCAGAGCTACGTGCGTCACGAATCCGAGACCGTCGGGGGAACACTGGAAAACAGTGTCGTACCGGACGACCGTTTGCGCGCCTTGGGAAAGATTGAACGCAGGCATGGGGCGTCAGGCGCGTAGGATATTCAACAGTCGGTCGAGCAAGGCCGCTACAGAACCCGCGACGCTTCTACTCGTCCAGTATCCAGTAAGGTCGCTGAGCTTGCGGATCGTCCGTCTTGTGAACCACGTCACGTCAAGCTCTCGGACGCACTTCACAGCGACTTGGGAATCCGTGCTTCCCATGGCAGCCAGCGCGTAGATCGCAAGTTGCGCCATGGCCGCGCTTTGACTAATCGCGATCGCATAACGGTTCAAAAGCGAGTCGGTTATCCGGCGAACGTCCGCTGCCAGTTCAGGAAATTGATCGACGTCGCTCGGCGGTTGAGCCTCGAAGATTCGTCCGAGCATCTTGACGGCGACAAGACTCGTCTCGATCGGATGACCCGGTTCGAGCAACGGTCGAAGGCGGCGCGCTTCACTCGGGCGCAGCATCGACGCTCCCGTTCGAATCGCAGAAAACACGGCTCCATCATCCTGCGGATCGCCGATGTCCCGATGACGTATAGCTAACTCCAAGAGGCGAGGCGCAAGCCGCGCACTCTGCTCCACCGAAAACTCGGTGTCCTCAGCCCGCCAGATGAGTTCTCGAAGCCGCGGCCAATCGTTCTCGCCGTCGGGCCCCAGGAGGGCGTCGGCCAGGACATCCGGTGTCCACTCCTGCTCGTTGGCGCTAACGCCAAGTTCTTGGCAGCTATCCCGTGGTTCACGCCGCGCAGGCGCATGCTGTTCGCTGAGGTTCCTGTAGTGTGTCGCGAGTTCGGCTAGCCTCGATTCAATCAGGCGGAACAGCTCTGCCGGCGACTTCGTCCAACCTCGAGCCCCTTCCGGACGTTCAACAGAAGGAAAACTCGTCGATTCGGACTGAGCATCGTGCGTAGATGTCTTCAGTCCCCGAATGGTCACCACCTGGTTGGCGCGGAGGATTCGCAGGATGAACTGGTCTTGCGCAGGCTCCTCGACGTTGAGCCACTCACGATTCCACGTTCTCAACGCGGGCGATCGTATCAGCGATTGCATTCCATACGTTTGGGTTCGCTCGATTTGAGTGTCAGGCATCCGCCGATCCTTCTCGTGACGCGTGGGTAAGCGGAAGATCCGGCAATCCCCCCGGCAACGATCGCTCAATGTGTTGTCGAAGAACGTTCAGCTTCTGCGCGGCCTTCCCCGCCTTGTCCGCGAGGTCGCGTACCTGTTGGTGAGTCAACTCAACCTCAAACGCGTCTGGCAATCCGTCTGCGCCTGTCGCTACCATGCGCAACCGCGTGTAAGGCATCATGCCCTCGATCTCGTCTCGCGCGTCATTGAAGACCGGGCGGAGATCACAGACCAGTTGGATCGATTCAAGCCGTTGCCCCGTCAGTGATGCGACTCGCTCTGCCTTCCTGAACCTGTCGAGTGCCGGGTAGGAGCGAATCAGGGCCGGTAGGTTCGTCTTGAGCCGACCTATCACGGAGTCATCGAAAGGGAAATCCTTCTTAGCTCCCTTCTCTTGAAACAGCCTTAAGGCTTGTTCGACATCGCGAGACTGAAGGTTCCAGAGCGTTGTCCAAACGGACTGAGCCGTCTTGTCGTCGGCAACGACCTCGCGGACGATGGCTCTGAGCTTTGTAAGGTCAAGGAATCCCTCGGCCTCCGACAACCGCTTCTTGAGCGCAAGAACCTGCTCCTGCGGAAGTCCCGCAACGGCCTTGAGGTCCGCCTGCATGTCGGTGCTTTGGCGCAGAACCTCCTCGCTGAACGGGGAAGGGCTTGTTAGCCCGCGCATGATGAATACTGGTTCAGCCATGGCTGGTCACAACCGGTACTTGTCCGGCATTCTATCCCCTGTTATCGGCAGGAAGGCCACCATGCGGCGACGTTCCCGACCGACCGTCATGGCCCCAGTAATGTACCACTCTCTCGAATTGCTTCAAGCCTCAACCGGCCTCCAAATGGCAAAATCGGAGTGCCGGCATCCGTCCGACTATCGCCCTGGTTCGGGTGCGAACCCGTTTCCACGGTTATGGGTGCTGAACGCCCCGCACGAGTCCCCGCAGTTTCTTCAGATTCGTCTTATCGAAATCTACTCCGCGTCCGTCCTTTCCTTTCGGCGTTTCCAGGATCATGGGGACACCGAAGAAGCGGGGGTCGTTGATGACGTGGGCGAAGGCGGGTTTGCCGATTTTTCCTTTGCCGATGTGCTCGTGGCGGTCGACGCGGCTGGCAAGTTCGCGCTTCGAGTCGTTGACGTGGATGCACTTCACCCGCTCGCAGCCCACGGTGCGATGCAATTCGTCGATCGTCGCGGCGTAAGTGTCGGGGGTGCGGATGTCGTAACCGGCCGCGAAGAGGTGGCAGGTGTCCAGGCAGACGCCGAGGCGCTGCGACTCGCTCACCCTGTCCAGAATCGCGGCGAGTTGCGAGAACTGCCACCCGATGGCACTCCCCTGTCCCGCGGTTGATTCGAGCAGGATCGTCGTTCGGAATCCCAGACACGTACGATGCATCTCGTTCAATGAGTTCGCCACGTGGGCGATGCCTTCCTCCATTGAACCGGTGAGATGGGCGCCGGGATGGAAGACCAGCGAGGAAACGCCCAGCGCTTCACATCGCTCCACTTCGTCGATCATGGCCGATATGCTCTGCTTTCGCGTTCCGCTGTCGGGCGAGGCGAGATTCAGGAGATAGCTCGCGTGCGCCACGACGGGATGCACGCCCGGCGACGGCGCGCCGCGAACGGCGTCCTTGAAACGCATGACGGCGTCCTCGGAGAGCTTCGCCGCTCGCCATTGTCGTTGGTTCTTGACGAAGATCTGCACGCAGTCGCAGTTCAATTGAAGCGCTTCGCCGATCGCGTTTTCCAGCCCACCCGCGACGGAGAGATGCGAACCGAATCGACGCTGGGGATCGTTCATCATGGACACAAACAGGAACCTTCCGTCCCCCACCCTCGCAGTAGCGAGGATGGGGCACCCCC
>ORJL010099452.1_pt1 | contig 29347 bp, 29 predicted proteins | sample 1779941 | NCBI WGS metagenome assembly ORJL01 (sample SAMEA104232317, study PRJEB22302) | groundwater metagenome | biome: forest; feature: aquifer; material: groundwater | place: USA | collected 2011-08-07 | depth 5.8 m
GCGCGGCAAAACGAGCAGAGCGGGCAGTGTCCTCGCGGTGAAGCGGATCGATTGTTGGCACTGTGGCAAGCGGCTCAAGACCACCTCGATAACGTGCGCGATGAACAAGTTGATCGCGCGCGCGTCGCCGTGTTCGCTCGCTACAAAGAAAACGACATCGACGCCGACACCGCCGCCCAACTTCGACGACATCCATAAAAGAAAAAAGACTCCGTGGAGAGTCTTGCGTTCAAGGCGTTGGTGCGTGAGCGAGCGCGGAGGCGATGTAGCGACGGACGTCGATCCCGTTGCGTGTGAAGAACGCCGGGTCGCCGATGTCCGGCTCGCGGCTCATCGGCGTGCCGTACCGGAGTCGCTCGACGCCAGAATTGGGACCCGTGTCGATCCCAGCTCCCGAGACGCTCAACACGCGCGGCTGGACGTACCAGTAGCCTTCACAAGTGCGGCCGTAGACGATGAGGAATGGACCTCGGTGCTGGCTGGGAAATCCGTCTGGCTCCACGGCATGTGTGACGTGCACATCTCGACCGGACTCCAGATCCACGAACATTAGACTGCCGATCTGGCTCTCCTCGTTTCCAGTCACGTTGCCTCCTGGTGGAACTGGACTGGCACACTAAATCAAAATCTCGGCCGTGTCAAACAAAAACATGACACATTTAACGTCTACCACTGCAAACAAAAGACATCAGTTTTGGCTGATGTCTTTTGTTGGCTTGCCGTACGTAGCTCCGACACCGTCGGAGCGAAGGATGGTGACCCCACCGGGAGTCGAACCCGGCTTACCAGGATGAAAACCTGATGTCCTAACCGATAGACGATGGGGCCGAATGAGGATGAAACACCGTACTTTAGACTCGAGTCCAGGATGCCCGGCCTAAAGGCCGGGTCCGGCCAGAGGCCGGAAAAACCTGTCGTCCTAACCGATAGACGATGGGGCCAGAAGGGAGATATGAGTGCGAAGAGACTATCTTTTCTTGAGAAGTCCGTCAACTTCAGCAAGAGTAACGACGTGGATTTGCTTCACCTTCTTCAGCCTTCGGTCATTGGTCACGAACATCGTTGCCCTCTTCGCGATCGCGGTGGCGATGTGTATGGCGTCTGGGGTTCGTAACCCGTGCGCGACTCTTAGGTCGGCAGCAAGGTCGACAATCGTCTCGTCGATCCCATAAATGGAAAAGTTGGGAAGACGCGCAAGTAAAATTTTGTAGTCTTGCGCAAGGCGCTTGTCGCCTTTCTTCCTGGCTCCTGTCAGCAACTCTACCATCCCGATGATCGAAAATATCCCTGGCGATTATTTGTCCCATGCGGCTCGTTCCTGTTTGAGATACGCATCTCCCCCTCCGAGATTTCTCCAGACCTCTTTTCCCAGTCCGCGCAGCGCTTTCACTACATCGATGTTTTTGTTGAGCAAGACGGCTCGCTCCCCGTCCACCACTTCGATGTGAATATCCATTCCGGGAGAAATACCCAAGCTTCGGCGAACACTCTTGGAGATGACGATTTGATATTTTGACGAAACTTTTGTGATTGCCATACGTTTTATATTTTAGAAAAAGTAAACCGTTCCGTCAATCGAACACAGATACGTCCCTTGCCAAAAACGCCAGCCGCGCGTATCCTTCTCGTTCGTGATCTGGGAGGACGCAATGATGGGGTTCGTCGGCAAATGTGCTGGTGTGTTGGTGCTTGGCGCCGTCGCCGTGCTGTGGCTGCCCTGGGTGCCAGAGGCGCCCATAGACAGGCTCGACGCGGTGCGCGCAGAGAGGTTCCTGCGCGCGTCAGGATACGAGGAGGTCGACGTCGTGGACATCGACCGCTACTTCGCGAGCCTGCACGGCTGTCCGTCCGAGAGGGAGATCGTCGTCCAAGCCTACGCGACGGCTCCCGAGGGCGAACGCCACCGCCTGACGGTATGCTGCCCGGCCGGGCTTGCGCACGACACCTGTGACCTCGCCACAACGCGGTGAACCGACGCTCATAGAACGCTACGCACGCGTTCTTTTTTCTTTGCGACGAGTGGGTTCAAAGAAAAAGACCGTGTGTCGTACACGGTCTGGGACGTTGGCAGTGCGATCAGGTGCACACCAGTGGTGAGGCGGCTCCTGTCTCCTTGGCGCGCCTCACTCGGTGTGCGGCGTGGGAGCCGACCATGGTCGCGACGTACGCGGCCATGCTCCCTTTCGAGATGTCGTACTTGGCGCACAGCGCGCCGCGCACGATTGGCCATGCCGCGGTCTCGCGCAGTGCCGTGTAGGTCTGCGCCACGAACGGCTTGCCGTCCTGTTCCCAAGACGTGCCGATCTGCGCGACGTTGGCGAGCAGCGTGCGCAGCTGTTCATCGTGCGGCGGTTCGCCAACTGGCATCGTGCCCGGTGGGCGGCCGCGACGACCGGCGTGGCCGTTGACTCTCGTCGACTTCTGCACCGCGGGGACGATGTGATCGGGAGCCCCGGTCTCCTCTGGCGTCGACTCTATGGCGTTCTCCAGCTGATCGGCAAGTCCGTTCATGCTGGTTGCGAGCGACGCCGCGAGTTTCGCGGTCTCTCGCATTGAATCGCGGATCTCGATCAGTTGTTGTCGGTTCACTTCTCACCTCCCTTTATTCATCGTGGGGGAATGGGAATCGTTTCGCCATCGGGTTTGACGGCGATGAGATTACTTGAGCGGTAGAGCTGCCACAGCTGGTCTGTGGCATCCACCCAGAGCTGCGGAGCCGGCAGTCGCTGGAAAAAGATCATCCACGTGGACATGCGGTGGCTTCCACCACTCTTTGGAGATCCGTACACGAATCTTTTCAGAGTCAGCGGGAAGAGCCAGGCGTGAGTCCTCTGGAAGATGGCGGAAAGTTCCGGCGAACTTACGCGATAGAACGTGGTGGCCGGACTGACCGCGCGAATGCGCGCCGCGCGCGCTTCCATGTCGAGCATCGGAGCACGCATGGAGCGTTGCAGCTTCTCGATCATCTCTCCCGCGCCTTCTTCCGGATGCTCTACAAGTCCCATGCCCAGGGTGAGCCGCCACAAGAGACCCATGTCGCGCGAGATCTGCCACTGCTCGGTTGAGCGTCCATCCGCGCAGGTTTGATCGTAGTGTCGCCACTGCATCTCGGCCGCGTCGAGGTGGGGCATGACAGCCCCGCCAAGCGCATTGTTGAGCGCATTGAAGTGCAGAACGCCGTCCTCGATCCCCAATGGGTCATGCGAGCAGAACGTGGTGACTCCGAGGACGCCTCCTGTGCAAGCCGGGAACACACTGAACGTATCCAGGATTTCTCGCGCATTCCCTTCGAGCGTCCCTTCGAAGTCGAGGTTCGCGAACGAGAGACGGGGCCGTCCTTCCCTTGCGTGAAACTGGATGTACGACGAGATATCGCCTTCGTGGACGAGTCGTCGTTCGATCGGGTGTGCGCTGAACGTGGGATCGCCCATTCGGCGCAAGGCGGCCGGTTCGCGCTCCGCTCCCCAGGCGGTGATTTGCCGCTGTGCGTAGAGCGGTCCTTCAAAGTTGTGTTCGCCGGGAAGATAGAGTGCGCAAGGGGATTCCTCCCCCAACCCCTCTCGGATGAGCGGAAGATGTTCGTCGATCGTCCCAAAGAACTCTGCTCGAACCCGGTTTTTGGCCGGGTTGTCGTATCGTCGTCCCACACGGCCTCCCGGTGAATTGTGAAAGGACAGCCTAGTTCATCAAAAAAGGCGCGTTTCGTCAAGTCTTGACGGACGTCATTTTTTTCTGTACGTTTTCTCCTCGCGATCTTTCAAGAAAGACGCGTGAAATAGATCTTTCACCATTAGAGGAGGGTTCATGGGCAAAAGAAAGAAGCCGTCTCGGCCAACGGGTGACCGAGGATCGCCCGGGACGCTGCGCGATCTGTTTCCGGGCAACGTGAAGCCGTTGACCGGAGGTGCCGCGCCGGCGCCACGTGCTGATGAGGCACAGGCGTTGAGACGCGAGCTCGATGCGGCTCGTCAGACGATCGCACGCGAAAAGGCCGAGTTCGCTTCATCGATGACTCGAGCCCGCCAGGACGATCAACGTCTCCGTACCGTGATCGAAGGGTTGAACACGCGCATCCGGCTGCTGGAAGCGCAGGTGAAGACGGCCGAACAAGTCGAGCGGATCCAGCGTGACGAGGCGGCAAAGCTCGGACGTTCAGCGAACGCGGCGAACGCTCGTGTGCAGAGGCTCGAGGCCGAAGCGAAGGTTGCGAGCGAAACGTTGGACGAGATGGGTCGAGAGTTGGAGGCGGCTCAAGAGGACCTTGCTCACGCTCGTGAGCGACTTGCGACTGCTGAACACCAAGCAGAGGGCGTCCGTCTGCGTGAGCGGTTCGTCCGTCTCGTCGATGTAGAGATCCCGGAGTGGGTCGACGCACGCGCGGCGCTCATGCGGCAGTTGGGGCGTCTCATTGAAATGAGCAACGCGCTCATGGATGAGAATGCACGTAAACGACTCGACCTTGAGACGGTCGTTGACGAGTGCGAAGAGGCACGTGCCAACAAAGCGCTCCGATCCGATCTCCCGCGCTGGGAGGCCTACTTGGAAAAGGCGCGCGAGGCCAGGACGCTGCTGGACTCGTGGGACGATCAGAGACGACGGTTCGAGTCCATCGTGGAGGAACGGGATCGACTGGAGAAGAAGGATCGAACGCTCAAGCAGAAGGCCGAAACGATCCGCCGGGGGATCCAGCGGTTTGTCGCGGTCTATGCGCAGATCGACCTCGACCTTTGGTCACTGACCGGCTGTACCGCGACGCACGTCGATCTCTTGTTCACGGGCGAGCCACAGGTTCTCTGGTTCGCAGGCGATCTTCAACTGCGTCCGGTCGAAGATGACTGGGCCAGGCGCGTGGAGGAGCTCACGCGCGGAGCCATCCTTCCACCGCCTCCCCCACCCAAGCAGGTTCACTCGCGTGTGGCCGCTGTGGCACAACCCAAGGCAGCAGAGGTTGCGCTGCTCCCGGGCGCGATCTTCCTCACACAGCCCGAGCTCGAGCTCGAGCGGCTCTGCCTCATTCTCGTCCACCTTCGAGACACAGGCGGGAACAAGGGGATCGCGAGCCAGATCACGTACGGGAAAGCCATTCTCGGTGCCAGGCTCACGCGCATGAGCATCGAGCAAGGCTTCTACGGCAAGGTGATCGAGGCGCTGGACGCGCTCAACAAGCGCGGGTCGATTGCGCGCAAGAAGCGGATGGATGGTGGGCGCATGATCGGCTACCTGTACGTCCAGACGGCTCACACGAAGAGCCGGGCGGAAGACGCGTTGGCGCAGGTGCAGGGGGGACATGGCGATGTGCTCCTTGAGCGCCTCCGCCACGCGCTTGCCCAGGTCACGGACTAGTCACGGGACATCGCGAACGATGTCCCTTTTTTATTTTCGACAAAAAACAGGACCATCGTTGGTCCTGTGTCGGCGTCAGCCGAAGAGCTTGTCCATGAGATCGCTGCGGAGATCGTTCACGTCGTCCTTGGTGGGTTCGGCTCCATCCGCCTGGGCCTCTGCGAGCTCAAAGGCGATCTGGAACACCACCTCCGCGAGCATGAACTCGAACTGGCGACCCTGCTCGCGCGCCTTCACAGCGGCAGGACGCAGGAAGTTGATGTAGATCACGACGTAGTCCTTGCTCACGTTCGTCCAGGAGAGTGCGTAGGCCGGACTGCAGGCCTCCCGGTAGCGAACCTCGAACTGGAGCGGGCCGATCTTGATCGCCGGCGACGTCGTATCGTCGACTTGTCCTTTCTCTTCCCGCACGGTTACGCGCGTCTCGGCGATCGCGCCGTCGTCCGCCGTGCAGATGACACGATATTCCCCCAGCGCGGTTCCCGCTTTGACGGTTGCCTGTCGGCCGTCCGATCCTTCGACCGGCATTACCTCGCCGCCCTGTTCCATGCTCCACACGAGCCCCCTCTTTCCCTCGTCGTTCTTCACGGTGAGCATGGAGGAGGTTTCGCGAGGAGCCAGGGTGACCGACTGTGGGGAAATGGCAAACGCGACTTCCGTAGCGAGTCTGATCGCCACGTACGCGGTCTGCACCTCTGCGTCGGGCTTGCGGCGCGTCACCTTCATCTGGTAGCGCCGACCGCTCTCGCGCCCTGCACGGTAGCGAATCTGTCCCATCCCCCTCTCGCGCACCTGCATCGTCCAGCGCCGGCCGTCCCAGACTTCACCGCCGGAGGCGCTCGCGTCGACCTCGTATTCGGACTCCGGATCCGTGTTTTGGATCCCGAACGTGAACTCGGCGCCCGTGAGGAGCGACACGCGCGTTGGGTTCACGCGCAGCAGTCCTTCGCGAGGAATGCGGGTCGTCTGGTCTGGCGGAAGTCGATTCGTTTCCCCGACCTTCTGCAGGCTTTCCATGATCTGCCTGATCGTTGCGTCCAAGTCCTCGCTATCGGGGACATCCGTGCGCAGAATCTTGCGTAGCAACGGGAGGACGACTCGCCGCAGATACGCCATTGCGCGAGCGAAGATGCCGCTCTTGTAGAAGGACTCCTTGTAGTGGTTCCTCGTCTGCAGGGACTCGAAGTCCTTGGCTGCAGGAATGGCGATCCGGAACCACACCATGGGGTGCGCGAACTCCTCGGGGAAGGCTTCCTGGACCTGGTCGGGGGCGTACTCCACGAAGGTCCCGTGGTCGCACACCTCTCCCCAGGAGCCCCACGTCTTGTCGCGTTCCGGGCGGACGCGCTTGTCCGCCACGCCGAAGACGATATGGATCGGGCCGACACCCTCCACCAGGTCGCCTTCCGAACCGGACTCGTAGAACTTGCCGGTCAGCTCCGTTTCCGTGAGCTTCTTCCCGTTCACGGTCACACTGCTGCGCCGCCAGGGAGGCAACTCGCGGGCGAGGTGCTTGAGGAGCGTACCTTCGGTGATCGAGACGGCATCTTCGTCGGTTCGACGTCCCTTGAGACTCACGCGCGTCCCGTGCGTCCTGATGCTGGCTTTCGGATCGCTCTTCGTTCGTGCGGTGACGTTGATCTCTGCGCCTCCCGTGGAAGCGGTGAAGCACTGCTCGTCGCTGAACGCGAAGTCGTATTCCTCCGGGTTGTCCGCAGTGGCCGTGACGACGCTGATCGTCATGTGGCTCATGAAGACACACTTGACCGCGGTTCCGTTGCGGCCGATCGCGTCCTTGTCTGCCTCCTTTCCAGGATCCCCCATGCCGATGAAAGCCTGGAAGCGATCCGGAGCCATCCCCGTGCCGTCGTCGATGATCTCGACATCGCCGTTCTTGGCGACATTGATCTCGACCTTGGTCGCGCGCGCGTCGAACGCGTTCGCGCAGAGCTGACCGATGATCGTCCACGCTTTCGCGAACGACGCCCCGACCTTGCGGACGAGACTGGGGTCGAGTCGACCCTTCACACCGAACGTTCTGACAGTCATCGCATGATCCTTTCGATCCGATTTGTAGGGAGCGTTTCTGATTCCGAAAGATTCTCTCTCGTCGAGCATCTTTCGGAAAAAGACTGGTGAGCGCGTGACTCACCAGATAGGGATCAGCGTCGGGTGCGTGCCAGGTTACCTTGCGCAGTCAGCCCCTCAAGCAACTGCCTCATGTCTTGGAGCGCGAGGGAGCGATCCGGCATCGTCAATGCCGAGAACTGGAGCAGGAGGGTTTGCCATGCCTTTTCCAGCCCGCGCTGTACGATCCTCTTGTCGTTGTCGCTCATGCTGTTGATGAGCGCCATGCGTCGCGCGACCTCCTCTAGGAGCCTGACCGTGTCAGCTACTTCCTCGAGCGTGAACGATTCTTCGACTTCACGGAAGTTCTCTACCGTGAGGACGAACCGGATACCGTTCATTCTCTCGCCGATTTCGTCTCGTCCGCTCACGAGTTCATCGCTCGCAGACGGTTCGCAGGCGGGCACAGGTGAAGCGGACGCCGCAGCCGATGCCGCTTCTGGCATCGAGGGGATCGTCGCAACAGGCGCAGGAGCCGTGAGCTGTTCCATGGACGCGGCGACTTGTTCGAGGCGGCGGAGCACCTGTTCGTCCGCTTCCAGGAGAGCCTGCACTGCGCGCGTCCGTTCTCGTTGTGCGGCGATGAGCTCGAGCAGGGCGAGCGCAGGCGACACAGGAGCCGACGTCTGTTCCGTCGCGGGCGTGGGTTCAGAAGGGGCAGGTGGTGCGACCGGCATCTCTTGAGCAGGTTCCTGTGCCTGTATGGTCACCGCCGGCTGGATCTCGAGCCACTGCGGGTAGTGCTCCATGACCCCGCGCAGGAAGATCCTCAAGGACTCGGCCGACGGGGTTGACGCGGAAGCGAGATCTCGTGGAGCTCGCCACCGCATGAGGGTGCCGTCCTGGAATCCGAGTCTGCGCGCGACCTCCTCGTTCTTTTGAACCGACACTGTTCTCGCGAACCACTCACGGAACGAGTCGACGTTCGTTACACTCGGAAGGAGATCCTGAACTCCGAATACTTCTCCCTTCACTTCGAAAAAGAGCAGGTCGTCGGAGTTCCACTGCAGCTTCGGATTTCCGGTTCTCGCCTCCTGGGTAAGGAACGCCACCATCCGCGTCAGGACGTCCAGCGACGGCAGTCGTCGATCACTCTGGCGCAGGAAGAAACGAATGTCCATACCTCCCATGAACACTCGACCGAACGGAACGCCGAGACGTCCATGGTAGGGAGCGAGTGCCTGTGCGATCTGCTCACGGGTCCGGAGGCTCGGCAGCCAGTCGCGCTGCGGATCCGCGGCGGTCTTCGCCACCACGACCCAGGTTGCGTCGACATCAATGCCGATGGCCTTGAGTTTCGACTGGATCCCGGGGCTCTTGAGGCTTTTCTGCACCCAGTCCGAACCTTCGTCTTCCTCCATCCTGGCGAGCAATTCCCTGCTCAACCCGGAGCCCGTGAACTTCTTCTTCTGGTTGGGATCCGTCGACGTTTTGAGAGCCAGCAACTGGCTCCAGACCGTTGTTCCAAGCGGGAGCGACATGGCGCCTCCTTTTATGATGGCGTTGAATGAACAGGTTCCTTCGTGGTGCTTTGCCAGAAAGGACTCACCATTGAACTAAAAAACCTTACTTCTGTCAATGTCTTGACATTTCTTGGCGATTTTGGTGAACTGCTGTGTCCGTCGTCCTTTTACCATCCACTCCTAAAGGAGGCTACAGGCGATGACCATACCCCGAGCCGTTCGGACAGCCGCAGATGTGATCGCACCGATTCGTCTGCCGCCACAGTACTGGAGGATGTTCCATGACATGATCGTGTTGTGGATCAGCCGCAAGCGCAAGCCGCTCGTGTCCACAACCGATCTTTACCCGATCGTCAACAAGCACTACAAGTCAGCGCCTGGGCGGCAGCACAATCCGGCGTTCTACTTGAACCAGCTGTGCAAGGAGTACGGACTGCTCGTGTGGTTCGACGTGATGCCGGACGGGTCGATCATCTACACGCTCGACCTCACGCGCCCGATCCAGGTTGGCAAGCAGATCGTGTTTACGCCCGACGTGATCGCCCACAAGAGCAGGTCCGCTCTCGCCGCGACACCGTCCAAAGTTCCCGTCGATGACGAGGCGTCCGAGGTCGCCTGTCAAGATGAGCCCTCCGTGCTACTGGAGCCGCGCATCGCGCGCGGCGAGCCGACCGTGGTCGGCCCCAAGACGGCTCTGTACTACGAGGCGGTCATGCACGCTTCGCGGGTGAAGGGGTACGGCTCCGTGTCCCCCCAGGAGCTGGCTCGCGCATATCTGTCGGTGAGCCCTCGGCTGGAACACCTGCCAGGGATCACCGCAGACCTCAAGGGACGTGATCTGCTCACGGAGGCGACCGACGGCGCGCACTGCGTCGTCTTCCGGACGTACCGGATCCGTCAGAGCCGAACCCGAGTGGACGATCCGATCGACCCGCCCGAGCTCGAGAGCGCGGACGCGCTCGCTTCCGAGTTCGACGAGGTACACGAAGCGCCCGCGCCGGCGACTCCCCCTCCTACGAGCGAGGGGATCGAGCCGACGCCTGTGCCGCCCGAAGAGCTCGACGCGCTGTTCGAGCAACCGGATCCAAGCGCGCATTCCGAGCCCAGCCGCAGCGAGCTCATGCTGCGACTCGACGAGCTTGAACAGCAGCTCGCGAGCGAGTTGGCGAGTTCCAAGGAAGCCAGAACCGCGCACTCGCAGGCGGTCGCCGAGGCCGACGAAGAGATCGCTCGTCTGGAGGGCGAACTGCGAGCGCGACGACAGGCGCGCGACCAGCTCATGGCGCAAGCCCCGGAGCCGCCTGCGCTCGACAGTCTGCGCGAGCAGATCCTGGACACGATCGCCCAACTCGAGGCACAGCTGCAGGCGCGCGCCTTGTCGCTGGCCAAGCTCGACTGACCTCCCATGAGGTTACATCCGTCCTTACGAGGGCGGATTTTTTCTGTGTCAACAAGACCATTAGCGATCCGATCGGACCGTTAGTGTCCGCAAAGAGGTCTCTGTTCAAAGAATCAAAAACCGCGGCTGGGGGAGCCGCGGGCGTGGAGCTGGGCGTCAGATGTCGAAGCCCAGCGTTGTGAGTCTCTCTCGCATCTGGGCGAGGGATGCGTCGAGTTGTGTGAGCTCTTCGACGAGCGTCTGACGGCGTTCCTGGTCCAGAGCGAGCTGGGTGAGGAGCCTCTCGGCCTCCTCCAGCCGGGCGCGCTGGTTGCGCACCTGCGCGAGCAGAAGCTCGGCGGTGAGGGGTGGCTGTGTGGGAACCGTCGCGGGCTCGGTCGGCTCGGGCGGCGGAGCTATGGACTCCGGCGGTTCCGGCTTCGCAGGCGGTTCGGTTTCCACGCTCGCGTGCGGAGGGATCGGCGGCTTCGTGACCGCGAGGGCGGCCTTGATCGGCTTGTGCCGAACGCGGCGCTCCGGCGACTTGTCCGTCGCTTCGAAGTCGAACGGCTCGAGTCCAGGTAGGCACGGGAGGTAGGTCTCGGCCATTGCCGGCTTGTAGAATATGCCCCAGTTGGCGGTCGGCCGCTGCTCGCCGCCGTGGTAGCCCATGAGCTTCTTGCAGGTCGTCCTGTCGGACACACGCGGGAAGTGCGTTCGTACCCAGGCGGTAAGTGCCCGGTTTAGACAATTGATGCGCAAATCCTTGGCGCTGATCTCGCGCCGCGCGCGATGCATGATCTCGATCCAGTCGCGCGAGATCGCGACCCTCTTGCGATCGTCGATCTCCACGGTATGGATCTCGTCGGGGTGGATCTTGAAGGCGAACGCGCGGTTGTCGCTGCCGGACTCGCCCACACACTCGATCACGCCCGCGCGCGCGAACACGTCGAGCCAGTGGTCAAAGCGTTCGGCCGAGCAATCGACCCCGTCGGGAACGTGGTCGTTGGCAACGGGTACGCGCGTGCCTAGATCGGGAACCCTGGTGGCGCACACGTAGAGGTAGAGCCACACCTCTCGCGCCGCCCCGGGCGGGAGGAAGCAGACGAAGCGTTGTGCGGGTTCGGTGCGCGCCGGCTTCGTCCTGGGAGCGGGAGCATCGGCCATGGAGACCTCCGAGTGAACTGGTGTGCTGGTCGTCGTACTTGTAGTCGGGAAGGTGGTTGGAGCGGCGACCAGGGGCTTGGCTGCGGGCGCGCTGATCTTGCTGCGGCTGGATCTTGAGGTTCGCCGTCGTAGCGACTTGAGCAGCGCACCGACCCTCTCGCTTACGTCTTCCTCGGACGGGAAGTCCGGCTGTCGATCATCCAGGAAGCAGTCGAGCAGAGTCTGGCAGGCAGACAGGTCGATGAGCAGTCGCGTCTTATTTCCGACGCTACCCGAGATGAGCACGCCGGCGTTCTTGAACAGCCGCAGGCAGTCGTCCGCGCTCCCGCGCGTGTAGCTGCCGTCCGCGCTGGTGCACAGGCCTCGGAACTCGTTGGGGCTTGTGAGGTACCCGTGCTTCTTGTATGCCTTCTGCAGGGATTTGATGATCGCGGGCAGCGCCGGCGGCCATGTGCCTTCCCCGTGGAATCGAGAATATCGCGCTTCCATGTGTCCTCCTACGAATCGGTTTTGGCAAACAACCGAGGGAGCAGCGTAGTCGATGGAACGCAATTCGTCAATACAAAACCGCTCGAGTAAGTCCGAGCGGTTTTGTAGCCTTCGTAGCCCTCGTAGCCCTTCCCCCTACACAATCAGCGCGACGATCAGCAGAGCGACGATGTTGAGGATCTTGATCATCGGGTTCAAAGCTGGGCCAGCCGTATCCTTGTATGGATCGCCCACGGTGTCGCCTGTGACAGCTGCTTTGTGTGCGTCGCTTCCCTTTCCGCCGTAGTTTCCTTTCTCGATATACTTCTTGGCGTTATCCCAGGCGCCGCCGCCGGTGGTCATGGAGATCGCCACAAAGATGCCGGTGATGATCGAACCAATCAAGAGTCCGCCCAGCGCCTCCGCGCCCAGTGCGAATCCCACCACGATGGGGGCGAGCACGGCCAAGAGCGATGGCGCAATCATGTACTTGATGGCGCGTGCGGTCACGATGTCGACCGCCTTTCCGTATTCAGGTTTAGCCGTGCCGTCCATGATGCCAGGGATCTCACGGAACTGGCGGCGCACTTCCTCAACGACCGCTCCGGCCGCTTTGCCAACCGCCTCCATCGCCATGGCGCCGAAGAGATAAGTGACGAGTCCGCCCAAGAAAAGTCCGGCGATCACGCGTGGGTCAACGAGGTCAAACGCGATTTGCGTGCCCGTCGCTTCGATCGTATGGACATAGTCGCCAAACAGCACGAGCGTGGCGAGTCCGGCAGAACCGATCGCGTAGGCTTTGGTGACGGCCTTTGTGGTGTTGCCAACGGCATCCAGAGGATCAGTCACCTCGCGCACAGACTCTGGGAGATCGGCCATCTCGGCAATACCGCCGGCGTTATCCGTGATAGGTCCGTAGGCGTCGATCGCCACAATGATGCCAGTGAGCGAGAGCATGGCGACTGCAGCGATGGCGATTCCGTAGAGGCCCGCGAGGTTGTAGGCGATGAGGATGCCAAGGACGATGGTGAGTACGGGCAGGGCGGTTGCCTTCATCGAGAGCGCGAGGCCGGCGATGATGTTGGTGCCATGTCCTGACTGTGAGGACTGTGCGAGCTTCTGGACTGGTTTGTATTCAGTCGCGGTGTAGTATTCCGTGATCATGATGAGCAACCCCGTGATGACCAGACCCAATATCGAGGAGTAGAACAGGTTCATTTCGTCGAGTCCGGTGAGCGACCAGGTGTTTTCCAGGAGGAGTTGGTTGGTAAAGTAAAATCCAATCGCGGCAAAGATGCCGGCAGCGGCCAGCCCCTTATAGAGCGCGCCCATGATGTTGTTTGAAGCCGAGAGCTTGATGAAGAAGGTTCCCAGGATCGAGGCGATAATTGCGATCGCACCAAGAGCGAGCGGGTAGAGGACGAAGATGGGGTATCCAGGGAACAAGAGGTTTCCCAAGACCATCGCCGCGACCAGTGTCACGGCGTAGGTCTCGAACAGGTCGGCTGCCATACCGGCACAGTCGCCCACGTTGTCACCCACGTTGTCGGCGATGACAGCTGGGTTGCGAGGATCGTCCTCGGGGATGTTGGCTTCTGTTTTTCCTACGAGGTCGGCGCCAACGTCCGCGGCCTTGGTGAAGATACCTCCGCCAAGTCGTGCGAAGACGGAGATGAGTGAGCCGCCGAATCCTAGTCCTATGAGCGCGTTCAAGTCATTGGTCGCGCCATAGAATCCAGCAACACCCAAGAGCGCAAGACCAACGACGAGAAGACCCGTGACGGTTCCGCCCTTTACCGCGACGTCGAGTGCGGCAGCGAGTCCGGTTTTCGCAGCCTCGGTTGTGCGCACGTTTGCGCGCACCGAGACAGACATCCCGATGAATCCAGCCACACCCGAGAGGACCGCGCCCACGAGGAAGCCGATCGCGAGCGTCCATCCCAAGGCAAAGCCAAGGATGAGGAAGATCACGGCGCCGATGGCGGCGATCATTTTGTACTGGCGAGCCATGTAGGCACTGGCTCCCTCTTGGATGGCGAGCGCGATGCCCTTCATTTTGCCTTCTCCTGCTGGGCGTTTCAAAATCCACTGCGTAAGGACAGCGCCCCAGAGAATCGCGAGCACTCCGGCAGCGAGAGCGTACTGTATGATGGACATAGTAAAAGTGATTGAGTGATTGAGTCGTTGAGTGGATAAGTGACTAAACGACTCAACGACTAAACGACTTAACGACTGGAATAGTAGGTTTTTTGGGCTTTCATGTCAACGAAATTACCCCCAACCTTTAAGATGGAGCGAGAGCTGATGGCCAGAGGGTTTCAGAGGATTGTTGGGGTTGATGAGGCGGGATGCGGGGCGTTGGCCGGACCGGTTGTGGCCGCGGCGGTGATGTTGCCGACGGACTCGAGGATTGGGGCGCTGCGGGACAGCAAGTTGCTGGGTGCGCGACTGCGGGAGGAGTTGTATGCGCTTATAGTTGAGCGCGCTGTGGCGTGGAGCGTCGGGGTCGCGAGCGTGGAGGAGATTGCGAGGTTCAATATTCGAGGAGCCGATTTGCTCGCGATGCGTCGAGCCGTGGAGGCGGTGGACGAACAATTATGTCCGATCCCACTTCGCTCGACATGGTCGAGCTTCCGCCGTCGCTCACAGAGCTATGGCGGACAGGTCGAGGGACAGGTCGGACATTATTGTTCGGGCTCGGTCAGGTCCATCGACTACGTTCTGGTCGACGCGTGGACGATTCCTGGAGTCACGATCCCACAGCGCGGAATTATCCGAGGAGATCTGACTGTGAAATCCATCGCAGCCGCGAGCGTGATCGCCAAAGTCACGCGCGATCGGTTGATGGCCGAGCTTGCCCGCGAGTTTCCCGCGTATGGCTTCGAGGTTCATAAAGGGTATGCCACGAAAGCCCATCGCGAGGCGATCGCTCTTCATGGATCCTGCCCGCATCATCGACTTGGATACAAAACATTTGTTATTTAATCATGTGTCATTGCGAGGAAGGAGTCACTTGTCGACTGCCGAAGCAATCCTTCGACGTGCCGAAGGATTGCTTCGGCCTTCGGCCTCGCAATGACACAGATGTGTATGACAGACCATCTTCCGGAAAACATCCGACCATGGGGTCGTTACGACATCCTCGAAGTCACTTCAACCCATCAGGTAAAGAGGATCACCGTGAACCCAGGAGCAAGACTCTCCTACCAGCGTCACCAGCGGCGCGAGGAATTTTGGGTAATCATCTCTGGGCACGCGCGGTTTACGCTCGACGACGTTGATAGCGAGCATGGGCCTGGCGAGGTCCTCGTGGTTCCCTTTGCCGCCAAGCATCGCGTCGCGAATCTGGGCGACGAGCCGTTGGTGTTTATCGAGGTGCAACGCGGCGACTACTTCGGCGAGGACGACATCGAACGCTTCGACGACGACTACGGCCGCGAGGGGACGACCCGCCCGCACTGATTGACAGGAATGCATTTTTTCTGTAGATTTCTCTGCGTCTGAACCTTTCTGTTAAACAATTTGTTGTTCGCATACTGCTGGGCTTTTTGCGCGGGATGGTTTTTCTCAAGCAACATGGCGCAGGGTGGATGAAGAGCTTGGCCGCGCCATTCAAAGCGACCGGCTTGTTTTTTATCCGCTTTGTCGGGGTCCCCTCGTACCGCGTGATCTTTTTTGTTCGTCGATACGTGCAGAAGGTGCTCCTGCCTGCCAAGCACAGGATCGTGTTCCTCGTTTCCAACCGCTACACCATGCACGTGATGATGGCGCTCATTGTGGTGGGAGTGATGTGGGTGAATCTCTCCGCGCGCGATGTGCGAGCAGAAGATTTTGGTCAGAAGAGTTTGTTGTATCAGCTTGTCTCGGAAGATGACTCCTCGATTCTTGAAGTCGTGGAAGCCGGGTCTCCGATCGTCACGCTTGGAAGCAGCTCTACCTATCTGACCGGAACGGTCGTGGACGCGCGTCGACAGATCGATTTGGATTTCCTGCAAGAGACGGCGACATCGGCAGTTGGCGAGGAAGCGATCGTTGAGGTCGTCGAGGTTCCCGTGCGAACCAGCATCGAGACATACGTCGTACAAGAAGGCGATACGCTCGGGCGCATTGCCGAACGATATGGGTTGAGCCTCTCGACGATTCTGTGGTCCAACGCATTGTCGTATACAAGCACGATCCGTCCGGGACAGGAGCTCTCGGTTCTCCCGATCGACGGTGTCCTCTACACGGTGAGGAGCGGCGATACGCTCTCGCGCATTGCGCGAAATTATTCGGTGGAAGTTGAAACGATCATGTCCCAGAACGGACTTGAGAGTGCCAACCGTCTTGCGATCGGCGACAAGTTGCTTCTTCCAGGCGGCGAGCCTCCCTCCCCTGTTTCCACGTCGCGAAGTTCCGCCTCCATCACGACGTTGTTCACAGCCCCGTCGGTCAGTGCACCGTCGACGGCTGTGGACGGGTGGATCTGGCCGACCGACTGGTATGTGATCACGCAGTATTACACCTGGAGACACACGGGAGTCGATATCGATGGCGATTACACGACCTTCAGTTACGCCTCGCGCGGCGGGGTCGTGATCTACAGCGGTTGGCGAAGTGGCTACGGATTGACGGTTGAGGTCGATCACGGCGATGGGTACGTGACACGGTACGCGCATCACTCGAAGAACTACGTGGCCGTGGGAGACGTGGTGAGCGCCGGAGAGGTGCTCGCACAAACCGGAACCACGGGACGCAGTACCGGAACGCACTTGCACTTTGAAGTGATTCGCAACGGGAGGTTTCAAAACCCTCTGGACTACGTGAGATAATAACCCTCTATGATGAACACATGTCCTTCATGCAAAGCACAGGTTGAGGCCTGGAATGAGAATTGTCGCGGCTGCGGGTTCACGCTCGAGCTTGTTCCCGATGAGCGCCGCAAGGCGCGGTACCTGCGCGGCCCGTCGCTGGGGGCGCTGTTGTTTACTCAAGGGTGGACGTTTGGTGCGCGAATGTACTTCTGGTTTGTGATCTCGCTCATTCCTGTGTTCGGGTTGGTGGCGCTGGTTATCTGTGTCGTGTTTGGACGGCGGTTGAGTTGGAAGCACGGGGGGTGGAGCGACTGGGCGGAATTCCAGTCGCGGATGCGGCTCATGGATGTCGTTGGCATCGTGTGGGTGGCGATGTTGCTTGTAGCGTATCTCTGGGCGCGATACATATGAGACACTTGGCGATCATCCTGGACGGTAACCGTCGCTGGGCGCGCGCACACGGATTCCCCGCGCTTGAGGGGCACCGGCGCGGGTACGAGAACCTCAAGACGATCGGGCTGTGTGCGCTCGAGCGCGGTGTGGAGTATTTGAGTGTGTTTGCGTTTTCAACGGAGAATTGGAAACGGTCGCAAGAGGAAGTCGGCTATTTGATGGAGTTGTTCTTGGGGGCTCTCACGAGAGAGCTTGATTTTTTTCTCAAGCATGATGTGCGGCTGCGAGTGGTTGGCCGTCGTGAAGGCCTGAGCGAAAAGATTCAGGAAGCGATCGAGCGAGCGCAGACGACAACCGCCCACGGGTCTCGCGGGCAGATCAATGTGTATATCAATTATGGCGGGCGTGCCGAGATTGTCGATGGTGTGAAGAAGCTCGTGGCGCAAGGACGCGACCAGCAGGACATCGACGAACAGCTTGTGGGCACGTCGATGTGGACGGCCGGGATCCCCGACCCCGATATGATCGTGCGCACCGGCGGCGAGCAGCGGCTGTCTGGATTTTTGACGTGGAGCGGGGTGTATAGCGAGCTGAAGTTTGTCGATACGTATTGGCCGGATTTTTCGGTCGAGGATTTGGAGGAGTGTTTGAAAGATTTTGAAGGTCGTCAGAGACGATTCGGTCAGTAAAAATAAAAGCCCGCTCTGGAGTGGAGACGGGACGTTGTCGGGTTGAAGCGTACGAGCTCGAACGTTCATCCAAACAGGGGGGCTGGGTCAGAGACGGGCACTGTCAGGTCGCGCAGACGCGCTTCCTGTCGTGCGCGCAATTCGCGCTCGAGACGGAGCTGTTCTTGCCAGACAGTTGCGACATCCTGGGCGCGCAGGAGTGGGGAGTCGGCTCCGCAGTCCTTGCGCAGCCGCTCGCGACGCGCGCGGAGGCTCTCTCCCTCATCCAGGAGATCTCGACCTTCTGCGGTCCTGCTCAAACGCGAGGCATGGGGTGCCGCGCGAGCGTGTTCTCGATCCGGCAACATGATGAGCACGAACCAGAACATCCCCCAGATGAGGAACGCGAATGGAAGAGCTCCAAGTACCCGCTGGGAAACGGAAAGCGAAGGGACGATGGAGATGATGGCGCCGCTGATCAGGAGCGCGGTCACCGCGAAGATCTTGGCGAAGAGCCTCCGCGTGTCCGGCCAGGTGAATGCAGAATAATGGAGTTCCATGGTTCGGTACGGGCGAACGTGCCCCTCGGGGTCAATCAAGTGCGTGGTCACGAGCACCTCCGAGCGTAAGCTTAGTCGGATCGGAAACTTTGGTCAATATCTGGTAATGGGATGCCCCCATGGCTGATGACAGAGAGACGAACGCAACTGTCCCGATCGGGACAGTTGCGTTCTCAGCTTAACTTTGTTCCGGAGTATACCTTTACCCATTTCTCGATGCCGAGTGCTTTTACGAGCGCTAGGATCTGGTCACCGATATCTTTCATGCTCGACCAGACACTGAGCTGCAGCCTTTGGAAGCCGACTGCTTTTAAGAGTCGTCGCCAGCTCTTTCTCGCATTCCTCGCTGCCTCTGGAATATCGAAAACAACCAAGGTCTCTCTCGTTCCAGGACGAGAAGGTTCCCGCTTGATCGAAGCCTTCAAATACTCGACAATGGCTTTGTCGTTTAGTTCAAACACGACTTCGTTCCCATGGCGTCTATCCTGGATCCACTTCTTTTTCTTGAGCCGTCGCAGGGCCGCTTTCCTTTTTTGGTCGCCGAAAATTTTTTCCCATTCCTCGTGTGTGAGAGTTCCTCGCAGTCGCCTACGCTGAGCGTGAGGGTTCTCCGCCCACTCTAAAAGAAGGTCGGTTCCTTCCAGGAGCATGTCCAAGATTTCACGAGCGACGTTGTTTCGCAGAGGCTTCATAGAGCAGGTTGCAACTGTCCCGATCGGGACAGTTGCGTTGCGGTTTAGGAATGACGATTCAGATCGGAGAAGTTGAATCGATTGGAGAACATTCTCGATTGCGGGTTGCCGGATTTCTAGTCCAGCTTCACCTGCTCTCTGTACTGCAATGCCTCGGCCAGGTGCTCGAGTTCCATCTTATCGCTTCCAGCCAGGTCGGCGATGGTGCGCGCGACTTTGCGTACACGCATGAATCCGCGCGCGGATAATCGGTTGGATCGCAGGGCGACTTCCAGAAGTGATTTGTTTTCTTGCGAGAGTGGGCAGAGGTCATCCAGCTGTGAGGAGCTCATTTCGCTGTTGGTAAATAGTCCGAGGTCGGTGAGGCGGTCATGCTGACGAGCGCGAGCCATCTCCACTCGACCACGAATCGACTCGGACGATTCGGGCTTCTGATCGGAGAGGAGCTTTTCATGCTCCACCGCCGGGACCTCGATGACCAAATCGAACCGATCCAAGAGCGGCCCAGAAATTTTTTTCTGGTATTTCGCGATCTGGTTGAGCGTGCAGGTGCATGGGTTGTGCGGGTTGGTGAGATGTCCGCACGGGCAAGGGTTCATCGCCGCGGCAAGGAGGAACCGCGCTGGGAACTGAATCGATCCGACCGCGCGCGAGATGGTCACGTTTCCATCCTCCAGCGGCTGGCGCAGGTGTTCAAGGACGTAGCGAGAAAACTCGGGAAGCTCGTCGAGGAACAGGACACCGCGATGCGCCAGCGAGACCTCGCCGGGCTTTGGCCACGTCCCGCCGCCCACAAGAGAAACCGCCGAGGAGCTGTGATGTGGTGAGCGGAACGGTCGCACTTGGACGAGCCCCTGCCCCGTTGGCAGGATTCCAGCAACGGAGGCGATCGCCGTCACCTCGATGGACTCTTCATGGGTGAGAGCAGGTAGAATGGACGGAAGCGAGCGCGCGAGCAGAGTCTTCCCTGCCCCCGGCGGACCCTTGAGCAGAATGTTGTGCCCGCCGGCGGCCGCGATTTCGAGCGCGCGCTTGGCTCCCTCCTGTCCCTTGATCGCACAAAAGTCGCTTGTCTGCGTGGGGGTGGTGAACGCAACTCTCGTGGCGGGGACGAGAAGCTGCACCCCCTTGAGGTGGTCGACGAGTGTTTGAAGCGCATCCACCCCGAACACCTCAAGACCTCCGATCGCGGTTGCCTCCTGGGTGTTTCCGGTGGGGACAAAGATTGAACTGATGTGGCGTTTTTTTGCCATGATCGCGGCAGTGAGTGTTCCCTGCACGGCTCGAATTGATCCGTCCAAGGCAAGCTCTCCTAGGAACACGCACGATTCAATCGAGGAACGCGAAAGTTCTCCGGTTGCTAGGAGGATCGAGAGCGCAATAGGCAGATCGTATAGAGGCCCCTGCTTACGCACGTCCGCAGGTGCCAAATTGACCGTGACCCTTCCACGAGGGAACGAGTACCCGCTATTTTTTATGGCTGCGCGGATGCGGTCGCGTGCCTCCTTGACCGCGGTATCTGGGAGGCCGACGATGCAAAATGCGTTTAGACCAAAAGAAACGTCCGCTTCCACCGTGACGGGAGTAGCGGTAATGCCGAGCGTTGCGGCGGTGGTGATGTTGAACATAAAACCCCCAACTCATTTAGAGAGGGGGTTTACTTATAACTTCACTCTACGCGATTTTTTCTTTGGTGTCAATGTTGTGGTTCGTCTGGATGGATTTGTTTATGTTTTCTGGTTCGTCGACTGCACAGAAGAAGCAGGATTACACCGCCCACGATGATGACGTCAGAGAGATTGATCGCGGAACGGCCAAACAAAATGAGGTAATCGACGGTGAATCCGTAGGTGACGCGGTCATAGAGGTTCCCTAGTGCTCCCACGACAATGATCCCCGTCGCCAAGGTGATATCTGGATGCGCTCGTCTGTTTTTGTAGGCGATGTGGAGAAGACCAAGACCGATCAGCACAGAGACGAGAATAATGAACTCAAGTCGAAACGGGATATCGAACGCCACTCCCCAGTTTTTGTGGATCGCGAAGGAAAGAAGGCCAGGATCAACAAGACTCCCTTCATCGGGGAGTCGCTGTAATCCTCTATATTTGAGCCACTCATCGAGGGCAACGATCGCGGCGACTGGGAGCAGATACCAGTACACGCGAAGAGATGCTGGCATCACACTTCCTGGGTAAGAGTTTTTTTACACTGGATACAGGAGGTAGAGGTCGGACGAGCGACAAGTCGACGTTCGTCGATCTGTTGCCCGCAGTACTTGCACATGCCGTAGGTTCCCTTTTCGATCGTCTTGAGGGCTGATTCGACGTCTCGAAGGGCTTTTTCGAGTTCGTCCTCTAGAGAGAGATTATCTGAAAACTGGGCAACTTCCGATGCACTTTCGTCTTCCTTTTCGCCAAGGTTGGGAAAGTCGGTACTGTAGTCTGTCTCTGCAGTCTTGGTATTTCGATGTGCGAACGCGGCGAGCTCTTTTTCAAGGCGCGCTTTCTCCCCTTCCAGCAGTTCTTTCATTTTTTGTACGAAATCAGATTCCATAGTTGTTTTCTTAAAACGACTGATAAACAATAGCATTTTTCCTCTAAAAAAAGAAGAAGGGGCCTTGCGGCCCCAATCGTTATCCGGAGGGTAGGCCGGTTAGGCGTTGGGTTCTGGAACCAAGTCATTGGTTTCAGGACTCAACGCCCTATAGGCACGAACTTCTCCGAACATGTAGCGTACTCTGCCGTTCTTACCATTCATTGGTTTTACCCGCGGATCTACCAAGGGTAGATCATATGTGGGGCTAACCTAGAAGCTTCGCTTTTGTTTTTGTTTTCTCATGTTCTGAACAGTAAAGACGGTAAGACGTTTCCCGAAAGTCGCGCGAGCGTGGGGTGCCCGCTGACAAAAGTCAAAAGCGGTTTTCGGAAAACCTCCCAAGAGTGGTGTGAAAGAACTACTTACACAAACATGATACCAAAAAATTGACCCTCGGTCAATTCAGAAATAAATGCTCAATTTAGGTAAAAGATTGGAGGATGTGGAAAAAATGTATTCAGAAGACCTGATACGTGATGTTATTTATCCACAGTTATTGGCACTTATAAACTGGTTATCCACAATCAAATTCTGCACAGGTGGACATTTGTTGAATACTTTTTGAACTCAACTGAAACACTAGAAAAATCATCGAAAATGCCGTCCAGGAGTCCAAGGAGCGGGTTTAGGGCATCGAGGTGGATTTGTCCAAGGAGAAACAGTGGGTCGATCTGGTTGGAGGATCCAAGACAAGCATCGTCCTGGTTAGAAGGGAGTTGGCTTGTATAATCTTCCAGGAGTTGCTGACTGTTAGAGAAAAGGACGTTCCCTTCGTGTTCCGCGGCCAAAATCGAAGAACCGCCTCCAGTCGGGACTCGATAACTCTGGCCAAGACTGGTCGAGATCTCTTCTACGGAGACGAGTTCTGGTTGAACGAGGATTTCTTCGAGCTTTGTTCCGTCTGCGAGCGTTTGTGTGACGACTGTTGGCCTGGAAAAGGCACCTATGAGTTCGAGCTCCTCGATAATGCTCGCTGAATCCGCTTCGGATCCTTTCACGATAAGTAGTGTCTCCAAGGAACTTTCGTTTTGACGAACCACGAGATCCATGGAGGTATTCGTTTGCAGAAAAATGCCTTTTGACTCACCCAGAAGCCCGGTTACAAGACGCTCGAGTCCACCAAGTGGCGAACCTGCCTCTGCCCACGAGAGTCCACCCAGGACGATCGAAGCATTTTGGAAGCCTTTGGCATCCGAGGTGGATCCTCGAGGTGTCTCAACTTTCACAGTCAGCTCGCTTTTGGAAAGGAACAAGTTTCCTCCCAAGGAGACATCAGTGAACACGACTCGACCCAGCCAGGACTCGCCCAAGGACGGGAGAAACGGTCGGCGAACAAGAGGATCAACACCAGTTATGGGTGCAAGCGATGAGGAAAGCAGGACGAACGCCCCATGTTCTTGAGCAGAAATGCCATATTGGCCGAGCAATTCGCCTGGGAGCTCTGACTGTGTGGAGCGTATCGCCACGCTTCGGTCGCCTTGTTTGGTCACGAATACAGCGAGCTCACCGTGTATGTATGGGGACAGATCTGAGAGCTCCAGGCTCCGGTTCGAAATAAGTGGGACGCCCTTAAGCCAATCCCTCAAGAAGGGGGTGGTGGATTTATTGAGATGCAGTTCCAGGGCAAGCACAGTATCGGAAGGGGCGAGATCCAAAATGGATCCACGACTGAACCACATCGTCCCAAGTCGAAACACCACAAAGGCGGCTACGAGCAATATGAACGCCATAAGCCAAACAACCTGCCGATTCCGGCGGGTTGTTTTGGTGTGTCTGGAAAGTGGGATGTTGAGATGTTGCATGCTACTTTGAATTGCGAAACTCGCGATCTTTGCTTTCACGGGCACCCGTCGACCCCACTCTCCCTACATGAGTAGGGTTCGTGGGGCTCGACAGCCCGTTCAAGCAAATCTCATCGAGTTTCGCAATTCAAAGCATATTAGGCGTCCCTTCGTTGGGGACGTGAGCCTCGCGTGGCAGATCCAGGACGTCCGCCGCCCCGGAATGGCGGTCTTCCGCCGCCTCCTGGTCTGGGACCCTGGGATCCAGAGTCTGGGGCGCCAGCCGGTCGTTCAGGATAGACGTTTCCAGGAGCGTCTTTCATGGAGAGTGAAGTCCTTCCTTCAGAAAGCTCCATGATTTTTACAAAGACTTCCTGGCCTAACTTTACGATATCACCGACATTTTCCACGCGCCATGGGGCGAGCATGCTCACATGCACCATGCCGTCGCGCTTTGGGAGGTACTCCACAATCGCGCCGAAATCCATGATGCGAGCCACCTTTCCCTTGTAGATCTCGCCGACTTTTGGTTCGCGAGTCAGTTCCTCCACCCATTTGAGAGCCTTTTGTGCGCCTTCCGCATCGGTTGAGGTAATCATGACCAAGCCGTCGTCGTCGATGTCGATCGCCTGCACGCCCGTATCAGCAATGATTCCATTGATCGTCTTTCCGCCTGGACCGATGACGTTTCCGATAAGCTCTGGGTTGATACGCAAAGTGATAATGCGTGGGGCGTATGGTGAGAGGTCTGGTCGAGGTTCAGCGATTGCTGCTTTCATGACGTCCAGAATCTGCATGCGGGCTTCTTTGGCCTGGGCGAGGGTCTGTTTTACCATCTCTCTGGTGAGGCCGGTGGTCTTCGTGTCCATCTGAATGGCCGTGATACCCTCGCGGGAACCGGCGATCTTGAAGTCCATGCCGCCAGCTCCGTCCTCGAGGTCTTGCAGATCGGTAATCACTTTCCATCGACCTTTGTCATCGGTCGCGATTCCCATCGCAATACCGGCAACCGCCGTCTTGATTGGCACGCCAGCGTCCATGAGGGCGAGGGTGGAACCACAGGTCGAACCCATGGAGCTCGATCCGTTTGAGCCAAACACTTCAGAGACCGCGCGAATGGTGTACGGGAAGGTTTCTTTGTCAGGCATCATGGGCATGAGCGCTTTCTCGGCGAGTCCTCCGTGGCCGATGTCGCGGCGCGATGGCCCACGCATAGGTTTCACTTCTCCGACCGAGAATGGAGGGAAGTTATAGTGGTGGAAGTAACGTCGTGTGCCGACGGTTTCCATGCCGTCGAGGGTCTGTTCGTCGCCTGGCGCGCCAAGGGTCACGATCGTCATGACTTGGGTTTCCCCGCGCATGAAATGGCCGGAGCCGTGCACGCGTGGAAGCACGGCGACCTCGCTTAGGAGCGGGCGGACCTGCGTCATGCCGCGTCCGTCAACGCGTTTGTCTTCCTCGATGATCGCCCGCGAGACCTCTGCTTCCAGCACGTCCCCGACGATATCGGTTCCATAGTGGATGTCGTCTTTTTCGATGCCCTTTCCAACGAGGAACGTCTTGGTGCGAGATTTCAGCTCGTTTTTTTGCGTGGCGCGCTCGGTCTTTGTGGCTTGGGGCGTGGCAAAGAACAGCGACCGTACGTGCTCCAAGATGAATGGTCGAGCAAGAGATTCGACCTCGTTTTTACGCGCACGCGAGACTTTCTCCTCGTCGTCTTTGGGTGCCATCAGATCGCGCTTTGTTTTTCCGACCACCTTGCGGATTTCCTCGATCAGCTTGATAGGAGCATCGATGTGTTCCTGTCCAAACCAGAACGCATTGAGCACGACGTCCTCGGGAGCCTCTTTTCCTCCCGCTTCCACCATGATGATTTTTTCACTTGTGCCGGCGAAGCTCAAATCCAGGATCGAAGTCTCACGCTGTTTGTAGGTTGGGTTCAAGAGCGTCTGTCCGTTCTCGTAGCCCACGCGAACGCAACCAATGGGGCCTGCCCACGGGATGTCGCTCATGTGGAGTGCACAGGAAGCCGCGATGAGGCCCAGCACGTCGGGATCGTTCTCGCCGTCAAAGGAGAGAGCCGTGACGATGACCTGTACCTCGTTGCGAATTTTCTGATCGAACAACGGCCGCAAGGCGCGGTCGATAAATCTCGAAATGAGGACAGCCTCATCGGTTGGACGCCCCTCCTTTTTAATGAATCGGCTTCCTTTAATGCGGCCAGCCGCGTAGAGCTTCTCCTCGTAGTCGACCATGAGAGGGAAGAAGTCCATGCCCCCACGCGCTTCCGCGCTCATAGTGGCGGTCGCCAAGACGACGGTGTCGCCGTATCGAACCACACAGGATCCTCCTGCTTGTTGGGCATACTTGCCCACCTCGATGGAGAGGGATCGTCCCCCCCAAGAGGTTTCAAAACGTTTTGCTTCGTTCATAGAGTGTGAGTGTCCTGCAGAAACGGGAGATTCGAAGTCGCCTTCGAGAGTCTCAGAGTTTCTGCAGGAATGTTAGTTATGTTGTTAAAGTTGTGTCATCCCGAGCGACCAACGGGAGCCGAGGGATCTCGAGTCTACTCATTCGAGATCCCTCCGCTCGCTGCGCTCGGTCGGGATGACACTGATTAGGCTAAAATTCAAGCCTTCGCGTGCGGGATTCCTCCTGATCCGAGACAGAGTCATCGAGCTTCATGAAAAAACTGTCTGACGGCTCCTGATCCTCGCCCTCTTTGGCCTGGGTGTCCTGGGGGAGCGATCCTGCTGGCTCGGGTTTTTTCTCCACGCGCCCGGCGAGCTTGGGTCCAATGAGGTATCGACGTTGGTTGGCCGAGAGGTCAGTGTAGTCATGGACCATGTCGATGAGCTTCCCGCTGGTCGTTTTGTCGAAGGCCATCAGTTCCACCATGCGGCCACGGCTTTGCACATAGTTTACGAGCGGCTGGAAGTCCCCATCGCCCGAGACGATCACGACGACGTCCAAAGTATCAAGTGCTTGAACGACATCGATCGCCAACCCCACATCCCAGTCCGCTTTCTTTTGACCAGACGGATATTCCATGAGCGGCTTCTTGCGCGTTTCGATGCCGGCGTTCTGCAGAGCCTCGAAGAACGGTTCATTCTCGCCGGACTCGGTAGAGACAACATAGGCGATGGCGCGGATGAGCTTGCGGCCGGCCACGGCGTCCTCGACGATATTTTTAAAGTTTACTTTGCGCTTGAAGAGGTTACGCGCGGAGTAGTACATGTTCTGCGTGTCTATGAAAACGCCGACGCGCTGGTCTTTGTGCTTAAACATAGGGGAGTGATTGAGTGGTTGAGTCGTTTAGTCGTTGATAGAAAAAGCTCAACGACTCAAGTACTAAACGACTCAATGACTTTTATAAAAGCGAAGACCCCGCTTATCGCGGGGTTTTAAAACTATCGTAATTTGAGTTCGTCCTTGATTTTTTCAAGGGCAGCGGCATCCTCACGCTCGAGGTATTTCATCAGACGACGACGCTCGTTCACCTTATTGATGAGACCACGGCGGGACGAATTGTCCTTTTTGTGGTCGCGCAAGTGCTTGGTGAGGTCTTCGATCTCGGCGGTCAAAATGGCGATCTGAACCTGCGGGGATCCGGTGTCCGACTCGTGGGTGCGGAACTTCTTGATGAGAGCCTGTTTCTTTTGAGCCGTTAACATAGCAGTATTTCATGCGCGTTTCGCAGCCGCGGAGCTCAGCCCACAGCCAGGAAAGCGTCTTGATTAAAGGGAACGTCCAAAGAGTAGCGGAGCGGGCGACTGAAGTCAAGCCGCCCCAATGCGGTATACTTGAACGACTATGCCCCTCGCCCATCCAAACCAGACCTACCCGTTCCGACACCATCGACACAGCCTCGCGCGCGGCGCAGCGCTGCCGGCGCTTGCGAGCAATCGGCTCCTCTCGTTTGCGGCTTCAAGCATCGTGGGCGTGTTCTTGCCGATTTTTTTGTACGAGTTTTTCGACCTCTCGATCGTGGCCGTCTTGCTGTGGTATGCGATCAACTTCGCGGTGAAGTTTCCCTTCCAGGTATGGGCTGCGCAGATTTTTTCGCGCACGGGCCTCATCGTGAGCATGGTGTTTGGGACGCTGGGGATTATGCTTTTCTACTGGACGTTCTACCTGCTGGACGCCGGGAGCGGCCTTGATCCCTACCTGCTCATGACCCTGGGGATCATCGGGCTCACGATTGTCTCTTGCTTTTACTGGTCGCCCTTTCACATCGACTACGCCCAGCTTGCTCCCAAACAGGCTCGCGGCGCGTACCTTGCCCGACTCTATGCGCTCCAGTCGCTTATTCATGTAGCGGCTCCCGTTCTTGCTGGCTGGGTCATTGTCACGCAGGGCTTTCGCGTGAATTTTTTTCTCGGGCTTGTGCTCGCTGGCGCCTCGATTGTTCCGCTCCTGTTCCTCCCGCCAGTGAACGTGAAGTACGAGTTTGGGTTTTGGGAGAGCTTCAAGCGACTGTTTGGCAAGCGCTTCCGTCCGATGAGTCTGTCGATGATGGCCTACGGCGCCGAGAACATCGTGGGCGTGGTGGTGTGGCCGATTTTTCTCTATGCGATTTTCAACGGACAATATCTCGAGATCGGCGCGTTTGCGGCCATCATCGTCGTGATCGGCTTGGCCCTTGAACTTCTCGTGGGACGCGAGACCGATCGGTTCTCGCCAGCGAGGCTGCTCAAGTACGGGACGGGCATTTATGCGCTCGGTTGGGTTTGGAAGGGGTTGGTCGAGACGGTCGTGGGCGTGTTTGCGGCCTCGACGTTCCACAACGTGGGTGCGATTTTGTTGCGCACGCCCATGGACACGCTCATGTACGAGCAAGCCGCGGACTCGGGTCACTACATCGATGAGTACACGGTCTTGCGCGAGATCGCGCTGGGGATCGGGCGAGTGCTGATGCTCCTTTTCCTCATCGCGGTCACGAGTGTGTTCTCGATCGGTGCCTCCTTCTTCGTCGCAGCCGTCGTGTCGTTGGGGATCAATTGGTTGGTGGATTATCAGGCGGGGGAATGATGTTCTCTTTTTTGGTCGGGTCTGGTATGTTGGAGTGGTATGGACTTGGAAGACAAAATCATTCAAAAACTTGTTGAGATAGATTCGAAGCTCGACTCACTCGTGACGTTTGAGGATTTCAAAAACTTTCAGGACGAGGTGCGAACCAACTTGGATCATCAGGGGGAGATCCTACGTCGATTAGATCAAGAACGCTTTTTCACGAGCGAACACATCCGTCGAATCGAAGCCGACGTGCTAATGCTCAAGCACCATTTACACCTTATCTAACCAAAACACCCTTGATAGGCTCGGGGGTGCTTTTTTCTTTTCGTGAAAAACAAGAGCGCACCCGGGGACGGCAACGCCAGGTGGCTCTTGCCGCCCGCGCGAGTGCGCGAGCTGGGGGCTACTTGAAGCCCATGGTGGTGGACGCGCTCTCGCCGCGGTTGAGCTCCTCGAGGATCCGTCCGGTCGGACTGACCGGTGCGGGATCCTCGTCCACGACGTACAGCCGTTCCTCGATGACCTCCCAGGTGTTGACCCCGTTGGGAGACTCGCAGTCGTACGTCACGTACGGGCGGTCTCCGTCCCTGGTGACGAAGACCATATTCTCGTGTTCCTCCCGCCGGCACTGACCTTGGTCGATGACCAGGAGCCGGACGATCTCGATCTTGATCGTCTGCCCCTCCTGCGCTCCCACGACCTGAAAGTCGTTGTAGTTGGTGCTGGGCGTGAACACCCTCTTGCCTTCGACGGTGACGACAATAGACCAGTTGCCTTTTACCCATTTCTGGTAAAATAGGGTTCTATGCACACACGGAGGATTTTCAATGATGACCGTCAGATGAAAGCGGTGATCGGTATGGGAAAAGAAGAATTCGAGGCTCTGTTGCCAGCCTTTTCACA
>ORJL010574191.1_pt1 | contig 29318 bp, 25 predicted proteins | sample 1779941 | NCBI WGS metagenome assembly ORJL01 (sample SAMEA104232317, study PRJEB22302) | groundwater metagenome | biome: forest; feature: aquifer; material: groundwater | place: USA | collected 2011-08-07 | depth 5.8 m
CGGCGCAGGTACTCTTCCCTGGCTGCGGCGCACTCAAGAGTAGCGGTGATCTGAGGCACGCCTACGCCCGTCACCTCGCGCGTGGTGCAGGCAGCGCCGGGGCCAACGCCGATGAGGAGGCCGTCTATACCTGACTCCATGAGTTCGAGGGAGGCACTGTAGGTGACGCAGTTGCCCACGATAATAGGGACCTTGATCTGATCGGTGAGTTCGGCGAAGATGAGGCCGCGATAGCTCTTGGAGATGTGGCGGGCCGTGGTAACCGTGGACTGGACCACCAGGATGTCAGCGCCGGCCTCCACCGCCACGGGCGAGAGGCGCTTGGCGTTCTGGGGCGTGACGGAAACGGCGCAGGTGGCACCCGCCTTCTTGATCTCCTGGATGCACTTGCCAATAAGCTCGTCCCGGATGGGAGCGGAGTAGGTCTTTTGCAGGAGGGCCGTGGCCATCTCCGGAGGCGCCTGGACTATACGGTCAATGGCCTCCTGGGGATCATCGTAGCGGCCGTACACCCCCTCCAGGTTGAGCACGCCCAGGCCGCCCACCTGGCTCATGCGCACGGCGAACTGGGGCGAAACCACCGCGTCCATGGCCGAGGCAAGGATAGGCACGGGGAAACGCAGGTTTGCCACCTCAAGGTCTATGTTAGTCTGGTCCGGATTGATGGTCACATCCCCCGGGACAATGGCCACGTCTTCAAACCCATAAGCCGGCCGGATCTCTTTGAACTGAGATATCGCCATACTTTAACCCACCTGCAGAAAGATTTAACGGACAATATAACAGGACGACGGGAGCGACCTCAAGGGGACGGATGATCGAAATTCGTCACATTAGTCGCGGGCCCGCGGAAGATAGTGACGGAGAAGTCAAAGCTGATGGGGTATCAGGCAGCCGTGCCCGGAACTGCTATTCGATAGCAGCAGGCGCTATCGTTCTTGTTGATGCAGTGTTCCTGAACCAGGTCGACCCCCAGAATAGTCGTAAGCACTTGGCGGTCGTAGTCACAGACGGAGTCGTTACCCCTGGCCACGCTACGGAACGGGCAGTTATGGAGAACGAAGCGGACTGAGCCTTCGTGCTCCGTAGCCTCGGGGTCAAACTTCTCATCCTGGAGCACAGCCAAGGCCCTGGTGACCCGCTGCGGGAAAGGCTCGTCGGTCGTGGATGTGGCTTTGGCGGCTGTTCGGGACGCCACGCGCTGGAACAGGAACTGAAGCAACTCGCCACCGCTGCGGTCGCCCAGGTCGGCGGGAGAAAGGGTAGTCATCTCCTGGAGCAGGCGAGACAAGAGGCTGCCGTAGTCTTTGGGAAGCAGCTCTTGGCCTACCTCGGTGAGGTGGTAGGTATACTCCGGCCGCCCGGTCTTCTTCTTCACATGAGTGTAAGCCACCAGGTGGTCCCGCTGGAGGATGTCCAGGTGCCTCCTGACGGTAGCCGAGGCGAGACTCAGCTCGCGAGACATCTGGTCAATGGTGGCATGGCCACTCCGCTGGAGCAGGTTCAGTATTTGAAGCCGCGAGCCGTCCATATGCCTTGTACCTCTGCGCCTCCAGAATGAATCCGATTCGAGCATCGGCGCGTATTCATAAGAAATTCACAATAGAGGAGCAGAGTTAGTGTACCGCAAGTAAAGCAAAGCGTCAATTATGGCCAGACTTACTTTTTTTCATTTTATAGCACAAAATGCTTGACAAACTCTACGGCAAGTGTTAGTGTGTTTAGTCCAATCACCCAGAGAGGGGTTTTTCGGAGGTAGATAGATGGTTACGTCTACTAAGGTATCAGCAGCGGAACGGGTGGAGGAGCAGCCCAGCGAGTGCCGCCACCACTGGGTCATAGAGTCTGCATCGGGCCCCACCAGCGATGGCATTTGCCGCCTCTGCGGAGTGCGGAAACAGTTCAAGAACTATCTGGAGAACGCCGCTTGGGGCGACAACGACCCAAGAGCCCGCGAGCCGATAGATCTGGTGGCTTCTTCTGTAAGTTTCGCGGAGTCTGAAGAAGAGAGCTAAGCTCTTTCTTCCTTACTCTGGCCCTACAGTGAATTGCAGGGGTAGGTCCTTCTGGGCCTACCCCTGCCGCGATTCTACGGCCCACTAAAGCCTCACCGGCAGTCTATTTCGCTTGGCCGGTGCCACACGCCGCAGCATTTTCACCCCATCCCCCCAACGAGATTTTCCTTGACGCTCCATGGCGGGAATGGTACATTCGGAGCCACGTTCCCAAGGAGCCACTTTCTTGATCGAAGACCTGGTCCCGCGCCTTCTAGCCGGAGACCGCTGGGCCATATCCAAGCTCATCACCCTGGTAGAGCAACAGGATGCCGGACTGGCGGAGCTAACCCACGTCCTGGCCCCTCACACCGGCCACTCCTACTGCGTGGCGGTCACTGGCCCACCCGGGAGCGGCAAGAGCACCCTGGTAGACGCTCTGACGCAGTTGCTACGGCAGGAAGGGCGCACTGTGGGAGTCCTGGCCGTGGACCCCACCAGCCCTTACAGCGGCGGCGCAGTCCTGGGAGACCGCATACGGATGCAGCGCCACTACCTGGACACGGGCGTGTTCATCCGCAGCATGGCCACTCGCGGGAGCCGTGGCGGGATAGCCACAGCACTGGGGTGGGCCGTGCAGGTGCTGGACGCCGCAGGCAAGGACGTGGTGCTGGTGGAGACGGCAGGCGTAGGCCAGACCGAGGTAGACGTAACCACAGTGGCGGATACAGTAGTGGTGGTGATGGTGCCGGAAGCCGGCGATACCATACAGACCATGAAGGCCGGCATCATGGAGATTGCAGACATCTTCGTGGTGAACAAGGGCGACCGCGAAGGCGCGGGCGAGATGGCGACAGCCCTGAAAGCCATGCTCTCCATGGGACAGCGAGACGGCGGCTGGAGCGTGCCCGTGGTGGTTACTCAGGCACACTTGGGAGACGGGGTGCCGGAACTGTGGGAGCATATCCAGCGGCACCGTGACTACCTGGTGTCGTCATCGCAGTTGGAGGCGCGCCGCAAGGAAAGACGAGTCCACGCTTTCACCGCGTACCTGGAGGAAGCCGTCCACCGGCGCATCAAACGCTTGCTTCAAGGTGATGGCGAACTGGCAAAGCTAGTCAAGGCTGTGGAGGCAGGCGAAGTAGACCCTATCGCAGGGGCGGAGAAGGCGGTGGGGAAAAGTCTGCTGTCCGACCAGCTACGCAGCCCGGAACGCAGGTAGACGGCCTGCGCCAAGAGTTCTGCAAAAGCCTGCGCTCAGGAAGAAACCAGCCTGCTACGATGATACTTGGTCGCCATGCCGGCAACGTCCATTGACTTGGCATGGCCACAAACCTATACTGCGAGCCGTCTAGGCCACTACGATGGCGTCGTAACGGGCTTCTCCGCGCACCGTCACCAGCACCCGCGAGAGTCCATTGATCCCTGAAGGAAAAGGCTCAGCGCCTCAGAGTCTTAGGGAGGAAGAACATGGGAGTAACAGAGAAGTTCGCACGGTTCGTAGTAGAGACGAAGTCATCCGATATCCCAGACGCAGCCGTAGACGTAGCTGCCACAAGCCTAATGGACGCCATGGGCACAGCGCTAGCGGGCAGATCCCACCAGATTGGCGAGATAATCACGCGATATATCGCTGAGCTAGGAGGCACGCCCACATCCAGAGTGATTGGTACGGCTATCAAGACCTCGGCACCTAACGCTGCGCTGGCTAACGGCACTCTGGGGCACGCCGACGACTATGACGACGTTGGATGCTTCGGCCATCCGTCGGTCACACTCATGCCGACGGTGCTGGCCTTAGGCGAGCAGCTTCACAAGTCTGGGCGTGAAGTCCTGGAGGCATACGTTCTGGGGTTCGAGGTAGGTGCACGCATCAGTGCCAACTTAGGTGCCGACCACTATGAACGGGGCTGGCATAGCACCGTCACCATTGGGACAATGGCGGCAGCAGCTGCCGCTTCACGTCTGTTAGGGCTTGATATAATGCAGACCCGCATGTCCCTAGGTATTGCCGCCTCCCACGCCGCGGGTGTCCAAGCCAACTTCGGGACCATGACCAAGCCATTGCACCCAGGGAACGGGGCTCGCAGCGGGATCATGGCTGCACAGTTGGCGAAAATGGGTTACACGGCCAATCCAAACGTCATCGAAGCGCCTTTAGGCTATGTAGCCGTCTTCGGCGATGAGCTAGCCAACATCAACGGCATGGCTACCCAATTGGGCCTGGCCCCTTACTACATCGTCAGCCCAGGGGTTCATATCAAGGAGTGGCCCTGCTGCTATGGCAACCACGCCGCCATTCCTCTGACGGTCGGCCTGGTATCCAAGCACGAGATCAGGCCAGAGCAGGTGGAGAGCGTGGAGTTTGTTGGAGCAGGGGCCTTGGGTTACCTCAATCGCCCAAGCGTAGAGACCCCCTTCGGCGGTAAGTTCAGCCTTCAATACAACATCGCAGCAGCCATCGTAGATGGCGAGATCACTTACGAGACCTTTGGCGAAGAGAAGGTCAAAGACCCAGCCATCCAAGCGGTCATGAAGAAGGTGACGTTGCGCGAAGACCCAAAGAGGGCCAAGCTTCCAGCTCGCGTAGCCAGGGCAGACCAGAGCCAAACCATAACCATCCACTTGAGAGACGGACGAGTAGCGAGCGACACACTGCAGGAGACGACCAACACGCTGCGAGGCCACCAGGTGGACGTGAAGTTCGAAGCCAACGCCAGACGTACCCTGTCCGCAACCCAGGCCAAAAGGGCTCTAGGAGTGCTGCACAACTTCAAGAATCTGGCGGATGTGACCGAGGCCATGGATGCGGTGACCCTCGAGTAAAGGCGGAGCGTTCAAGCCGGACCCCATGTTTTGGTCAGGCTATGAACTCAAGAAGCGACCACCCGGCTACGGTGGTACTCCGCCACCATGCTGGCAACGTCTGCGGGGGATGTGCAGCCAGCATCCACCATGTCGCGCATGAGTACCTCTCTTTGGGCCAGTTCTGAGGCGGTGGCCCGCAACCTCTGAGGTTCCGCCACCACCTCGAAGCGGTCGTCGCCCTCTACCCACCGCGAAAGAAGGCGACCCACAGGCCGCCCATTTTCCACGCGGTCGACCTCGTTGACCTCAGCCAGGCGGCGCCAGAAGGTGTCAGGGGTGCCCCCGAAACGGCGAATGTACAGCATCATGCCAATGCGAGAGGCTTGCTCGTCGGTGATGCCATTGCCATCACATATAGCCTCGAAAGTCTCTTGGATGCTGGCGGCGTGTAGAGCGACAGCCAGGGAGTAGCCTGCGGTAAGCGTGTCGAAGACGCGGCGCACGGGCGCACCCCAGATGTAGGTAGGTACAGGTGCCTGGGCAAACTCGCCCACCCCCAGGTAGCCGCCGGTAGCCGCCTTCTTCAGGCGCACCATCTCCGCCTCGTCTCCGCTGAGACGATGGACGGGGACATCGGGCGGCAACAGAGCCAGGGCCGCGTTGGTCACAGTGGTCTTGCCGGCCAGCCGCGGAATGGCGACCGTGACAAAGGACACCCGCTCATCCACGGCTGCCCACAAGAGCGCCGCCATTTGGGGGCTCATGGTCCCGTTGCGTATGAGGTCGAGAATTGTAGGCGACTCAGGCATGTGCTAGTCCTTCCAGAATCGCTCCTCCTGGACCATGAAATCCAGGGCTGCCGCCCTCTTCTTGACGTCCTCTATCATGCCCGGGTGACCGCAGCCGTAGACCAGGGTGTTTTCACGGTCCAGGCAGAGCTTGTCCACGTACCTCTCCAGCAGAGTGTTCACGCGGCCCGTCTCACCCTGCCAGCCCTGGTTGCGCGCCTCTTGGGGACGGCTCGCTGTGGGGACGTAGGATATGAAAGCGGGATGTTCCCGGGCCATCCTCTCCAGCTCAGCGGCGTAGCCAAACTCGTCCATGTAGCTGGCGCCCTGGAGCACATAGAAGCGGTGGCCGCTGCGCAGGTCATACAGGTAGCTCCGCAGGATGCTTATGTAGGGCACAACGCCGGTGACAGTGGACATCATCAAGTGGCGGGAATAGCGCTCGTCCAAGGTGAAGAGGCCCTTGGCCCTGGGCCTTATGTCGACCTGGTCTCCCGGGCCAAGCTCGTACAAGAGAGGCGTCAGGTTACCATACGGGCGCGGGACGAGTTCCAGGAACAGCTCGACCTCCGGTTCGTAGGGCGAGGAGACTATGGAGTACGCGCGCTCCATCCCCTGGAGGCCAATGGTGCAGTACTGGCCCGGCTTGAACTTGAATGGGGTCTCCGGCTTAAGCCATATCTTCCACAGGTCGGAGGTGATGTCCTCACGACGGGTGATGGCAGCTTTGGACAGACCTGGAGAGACTAACGTTGACAACGTAATACAATGACCTCCTTACAATTGTGGCACAATTGTAACTCTTTTGAGAAGTGTCCCAAATGTCGGCTGGGGAGTCGAACTGGAAATGCCCAACTCTGCAACTTGGTTGAGCATTCCGGCATTTGCCCTTCCGTTCATGGTTCGACAAGTCCGATTTCATCACGACTCTCGACGAAGTCGGAGCTCACCACAAACGGAAGGGCAGGCTCGCTCAGGACGAGCGGGGCTTGAAAAGCGACACGTTTGAGCGAATCTGCGAAATAAAGTGCGCCTAGCCAGCTACCTTTTCCAGGCGGGCAGGTTGGATCGCCAGGCCAGGCACCGCAGCCATGGGATCAGGCGACTCGCTGGCCTGCAGGCGGCTAGCCAACCCGCCAAACAAGGTGGTCATGGAGACAACGCCCCGGTGAGCTTTGTCGGATAGGGTTGCCACTCCGCGAAGCCGCTCCGTGGACAAAATCACCACTTCAACAGCATCCCCTTCGTTGATGCCCAGGTCTGCGGCATCCTGAGGATGGACCTCCACAAGTTCGTCACGCTGGATGAGGTTGACGCCATCCACCCGCGCCACACCAGTCTCGCGCTCCAACTGGGCCAGCACCCTGCCATGGACAAACACGAATGGGAAGTCTACCGGCATCTCAGCCGCAGCGGTTGGAGATGGGAGCGGCAACAGTTTGGCACGCCCGCCGGGGAACCCATCGGCATACAGCACAGGCGTACCAGAAACATCAGGGGCACCACACGGCCACTGGATACCCTGGACAACGCGGTCGGAACGGAGGATCTGTGTGGGCTGCGGGTCTGCCAGGCTGAGCCGGAAGGTGGCCCGCGCCTCTTTCAGCAACCGCTGGTGAGATATGCCGCCGTAGATGGGCGCCACCCTTGCGATCTCGTCGAAGACCTGGGCCGGCGTCTCAAAGCCGAAGCCGCCAGCACCCATGCGCTGGGCCAGACGGCACAGGAACTGCCAGGCCGTCTCAGCCTCACTATTCTTGGGGGACACAACCTTCTTCAGGAGTTGCACTCGGCGCTCCAGGTTGGTGTAGGTGCCGTCCTCTTCAGCAAAGGAGGCTGCGGGTAGAACCACGTTGGCGTGCTGGGCCGCATCACTCATGAAGGTGTCGTGGACTACCAGGAACTCCAGACGACCCAGGGCATCGCCAGCCCCGTCTAAGCCATCGCCGAAGTGGCTGACGCCGTCGCCCACCATGAGCATTGCCTTGACCTGTCCATCCTGAGCGGCCTGCATCGCCGCGCTCAGGCCTAGGCCCGCCGAGTCAGGCAACTCAGAACCCCATAGTTGAACGAGCCTTCTCTTAGCCGTTGCGTCGCCAGCCCTTTGGTAGCCTGGAAGCAAGTCCGGCGCGCAGCCCACGTCCAGGGCGCCCTGCTCGTTGGCGCCGCGAGGTAGCGCGTACAGGCCAGCGTGCGCCTTGCCTACGTTGCCGGTGGCCAGGGCCAGGTCCGCGAGGGCGTGGACGTGGGAAGTCTGGTCAGCCGAGGATACGTTGTCGAGGGCGTAGAGGATAGCGGAGGCGCCGGACGTGGCGTAGATACGCGCCGCATCTTGTAGCTGCTGCTCCGGCACGCCCGTCACCTGGGCTACGTGTTCCATGGTAAAGGGTTGTAGAGAGGCTCTTAGCTCTTCCAATCCATGGCACCGCTCCTGGATGAAGGCCGTGTTTGTCAGAGCCTGGTCGTCCAGGATGTACCGCAGCATTCCAGCCAGCACGGTCAAAGTGGTGCCGGGACGGGGCCGCAGCCACAGTTGAGCGTAGCGCGTCAGTTCCACTTCCCTGGAGTCTATGACGATGAGCTTAGCGCCTTTCTTGGCAGCACGCTTGATGGGCACGCCCACCACGTTGTGCTCCTCGGTGATGTTGGCGTCCACGGCCAGAATGCACTTGGCCTCTTCCAGGTCCCAGATGGAGTTGGTGGAGGCCGCATACCCCAGAGAGTCCACTAGGGCCTGCGCCAGCGCAGGACGGGTGTGAGAGGCCACGTCCACGTTGTTGCTCTGCATCACTGTGCGAGTGAACTTCTGAAGCAGGTATGAGGCCTCGTTGGTGCTGCGTGCGGAGGCTATGGCGGCAAACTGGTCCCCCTTGTACTTGGGCAACGTCTCGGCTATCAGGGACAAAGCCTCTTCCCAGGTCGCCCGTTGGAGGACGCCGTCACGCCGGACCAGCGGCCACTTCAACCGCTCGCCGTGGTTCACGTACTCCATGCCGAACTTGCCTTTGAAACAGGCCTGGCCACGGTTGGCCGGAGCGCTGAACTCCGGAATGGCCCTAACCACCTTTCCCCACTTGTTGACCTCCAGGTTGATCTGGCAGCCCACGGGACAGTGCGGGCAGACCGTCCGCTCCACGCGGGCCGCCTTCTCCCACTTGTGCTCGCGCTCCACCAGGGCTCCTACAGGACACACGTCCAGGCAAGCGCCGCAGAACTCGCAGCCGGACTCCAGTAGAGAGGTGCCACGGGAGGTGCCCACCAGCGCTTTGCCAGCCCGCTCGATAAAGGTGATGGCGCTATCGCCCCGTACTTCCTCGCAGACGCGGACGCAGCGGCCGCAAACAATGCACAGATTATAATCGCGGTCATAGAAGGGGTCGGATACTTCTATATCCAGGCCACGAGTCTTGTACGAGAACGGGGACGCCAAGTCCATCTGCAAGAAGCGGACTGTGTCCTTAAGCTCACACCGCTCGTTCTTGGGACATACGACACAGCGGTCGTTCACCGAAACGTGGCGCTGGCAGATGTCCTCGGGGCCACACAGTTCGATGCGGTGGCAGGTAAGACAGCCGTGAGGATGCTCGGAGATAAGCATCTCCATGACGCTCCGCTGTAGCTGGCGAACGGAATCCGTAGCGGTCTTGAGCACCATGCCCTCGCGGACAGGGAGGGTACAGGAGGCCGTGGGAGGGCGTAGCTGCTTCTCCTTAACCTTCTTGCCGTCCCGCTCCACCTCCACTTCCACCTCTTCTTGCACCATGCACATGCGGCAGGCGGCGTAAGGCTTCATGCCGGGGTGATAGCACAGGTACGGCACATAGATGCCGGCCTGGATGGCCGCGTCCAAGGCGACGGCTCCAGGTTTGGCCTTGACCTGCTGGTCATCTATGGTGATGGCAACGGTGTTCTGGCTGGTCACGCTTTTCCTCTAGGCCGCTTTTCAAAGGACGTGAGCGACCTCAACCTATCGTCTGGATCGTGCTGGCATCAGGGATTGTTTCCCACATACGCCGGCCGGGCACCTATGCTGCTCCACGTGAGCGGTGAACTCATCTGCGAAGGCGGTGAGGGCCGACTGGACTGGGTTAAAGCCCAACTGGCCGTGGCCGCACAGGGAGCCGGAAGCCATGGCCCTTCCAACGGTGCGCATTAGCTGGATATCGGACTGGGCGGCCTGAAAGCTGCAGATCCGCTCCAATATCTCAAGCATGTGAGTGGTGCCGAGACGGCATGGGAAGCACTTCCCGCACGACTCGTACTGGCAAAACGCTACCAGCAGCCTGGTCAGGTCCACAACACAGGTGGACTCGTCGGCCACGATGATCCCGCCGGACCCCAGGATAGCGCCTGCTTTAGACATGGCGTCGAAGTCCAGGGGAATGTCCAACTTGTCAGCGCCCAGGACGCCACCCAGCGGGCCGCCTGTCTGGAGAAGCTTGAGCTTTTTGCCGTTGGGCACGCCGCCCGCCAGGTCCTCCAGGGCATGCCTTAGGGTCATGCCCATGGGCACTTCCATCAACCCCGGCCTGGTGATGGCCCCAGAAAGGCAGAGGATGGCGGTGCCCTTGCTCCGCTCCGACCCGGTGCCGGCAAACCACTGGCCGCCCTTGGCGATTATCTCCGGCACGTAGGAGATGGTCTTGACGTTATTGATGTTGCTGGGCTTGCCACGTACACCGACAGCAGCGGGGAATGGAGGGCGATACCTGGGCATAGCCCGCTTGCCTTCCACCGCCTCCATGAGCGCGGTCTCCTCGCCGGAGACGTAGGACTCACCCACCAGAACAACCTCAGCGTCGAAGCTGAAGGTGGAGCCCAGGATGTTCTTCCCCAAGAGCCCTGCCTGGTAGGCCTGGCGGATGGCGTTCTGGGCGCGATGGATTGGGCCTTCGTGGCCGTGGCGTATGAAAACCACGCCGTTGCTGGCTCCGGTGGCGTAGCCGGCCAGAATCATACCCTCCACAAGGGTATGAGGGTCAGACTCCAGGATGCCCTTGTCGTTGAAGGCGCCGGGGTCGCCCTCTTCACAATTGCAGAGGATGTACTTCACAGGGCTGTTAGAGCCCGTGAGGAACTTCCACTTGGTACCGGTGGGAAATGCGGCGCCCCCCCTGCCTCTGAGCCCGGAGATGACCACTTGTTCCACTACGTCCTGGGGCTTCATCTCAGAGAGGGCTTTATCCAGGGCGGCATAGCCACCCACGGAAATGTACTGGTCCAAGTCCATGGGATCTATGTGGCCGGCGTTACGCAGCGCTATGCGCACCTGCTCTTTCATCATAGGCAGGTCGCCCAAAGCGGGAACGCCGCTTCCGGCAGGCGCGTTCAAGACTGCCATGGCGCGTTGTATCACTGGGAACCCGTTCACCAGATGGGCCCGCACCAGGTCAGCCACCTGGCCTGGGATAACATTGGCGTAGAAGAAGCGTGGCCCCGCAGTGGTTCGGATGTCCACCAACGGCTCCGCATAGCACAGCCCCAGGCATCCCACCTCGCTCACCACGCCATCCACGCCCTGGGCCTGCATCTCTCTCCGAAACGCCTCCGCAACAGCAAGGGCACCCGCCGCCTGGCCGCACAAGGCAGTGCCCACACGCACCATCGGCCTGGAATCCAGGGTACGCTGGCGCTCCAGTGCCCTTTGCTTTAACGCTGTGTAAGCTTGCGTCACGGTAGTATGCGTCGCTAGGTTTCTACAGTACCATCCAGGAATGCTTATGACTGTCCACGGTTACGTGCCCGCCTTACCATTGGCGTGCTCATCGTGCAGCGCTGCAATGCGGCGCCTGGCTTCTTCGGGCGTGATCCTACCCACAAGGCCGTGGTCCACGCTCATAACCGGGGCTTGGGCGCAAGCGCCCAGGCAGGTGTTGTACTTAAAAGTGACTCCCCCATCCAGAGTATCGCCCTCACTTTTTAGCCCAAGAGAGCCCAGAACCTCCTTGATGACGGCCTGAGCGCCCACCAGGTGACAAGTGGGCCCCCAGCATACCTCCACCACGTGGCGGCCCGGTGGAACAAAGCGGAAGTTGGTGTAGAAAGAAGCTACGCCCCACACGTCGTTGACGGTGGCGTGGGTGAACTCCGCCACCTCTTCGATGGCCTCCGGCGGAATGTAGCCTATGGCGTCTTCCACCGCCAAAAGGCTAGAGAGAACCGTCACGGTGCCGGTGCGGTGTGCGGCCAACGCTTCGCGGATGGTGGTGCGCAGGGCCTGGCTGTCAAGCGTCAATGCACGCTCCCCTGGCTTTGAGTAGTGGACTGAATGAGAATGCTATCACAATCTCCAGCAGCCCTTCAATACTTAAGCCGTCTCGCGACGCATCTCCTCTTCCGCCTGGTGCGCCACCTGTATGCCAAGCCGGAGGCTGTAGTTGGTGCCTCGGTCCTCTGGGTAGACCTGGCTCATGGCTGCCAGCCACAGGCCTTTGACAGGCGTTTTTGTGTCAGGCATCCGCTGGGAGTAGTTTACCTTCACTATGGGTTGCGCCGCCGGCTCCTTGTGCAGGTAGTACGCCTCCACCCACGACTCGTCAAAGCTGGGGTTGATCTTCTTCATGTGCGGGAGGTACTCCCGAACGATGTCTTCCGCCCCCATAGCCCACCGGCGGTCATCACGCAAAACGTAGTTGGCGGTGTAGACGATATGCCTTCCGCCATACTCCGAGGGAGGAACCAGATTGGTCTGCTCCAGCGCCAGGAGGAAAGGAATGTCCGGGTCGGCAACGTTCAGCCAGTAGACAGGCGATAAGCTATGCTTAAGCACCCAGATGATGGCGATGGCCCCCTCGTACTCGACGCCGCGCAGCTTGGTGACGTACTCCTCCGGCAAGTCCACCAGGTTAGGCAGCACAAAGCTGGGCGTAGTGGCGATAACCAGGTCAAAGGGACGCTCGCTGAGCTGGCCGTCCGGCGCCTGGATAGCCAGGCCCGTGACGCGCCCACCTTCAGTGAGTATGCGCGTTACTGAGGTGCCGATATGCGTCTCGCCCCCCATGCCTCGGATCCGTTCTTCTAGGGCGTCTACGAGGACTCCCCAACTGCCTTTTATGTAGCCCAGCTTCTCCTTGAAGCTTTTGTCCCGGGAGGAGACCCTGGTAGCAAACTTGGACCAGAGCCAGGGCATGGCAACCTGGTCGTGGTACGTTGTGAACTTACCCCTGAGCAGCGGCCCCCAGATCACCTCGTAGTTCCGTCTCCCAGCCCATCGGCGGATGAAGGATGCAGCGGTGACGCTCTCGAACTTGCGCCAGTTCTTCACGCGTTGGAGATACACGGTTACCAACCCCAACCGCACCCGGTCTATCAAGCTGACGGGCTTGAAACGGAGCAGGTCCATAGGCGTGCTGAAGGGGTATATCCTGCCTTTGTAGAAGAAACCTGTCTTGGAGTCCTCCCAAATCAGCCGGTCGCCCAACCCCAGCTCCTGGAGAAGCCCGATGAGCGTGGTATCAGAGAGGAACAGGTGATGGTAGAACCGCTCCAGCCGGCCACCGCCGACGTCGAAGGTGGAGGCCAGTCCCCCAAGGAACGGAGCGCGCTCGTACAACGCCACCTGGTGGCCGAGCTTGGCCAACTCATACGCTGCGCCCAGCCCACCTACGCCACCTCCTATGACGCCTACCCTCATGAAGCCTCCTTTGCTTTAGTGGAAAACTCCGTGGGGCCGCCACCGGTTCCCAGGCGCACGAGTTGCACCAAGGATTCCTTGCCCAGCCACAAGTATATCAAGCCAAGAAGAGTCACCGGCACCAGCAATGCCACGTGCAGAACGACGGTATATGCCACTGCGTTCTCTCGCTGGACGCCCAGGACCACCAGCGTGGCCACTGCGAACAGCTCAAACGGCCCAATGCTCCCCTGAGAGGAAGGCAGCGCCGCTCCCAGGTTAGACGTAGCCAGCACGGCCAGCATCGCCGCCGCCATACTCGCCAGCCCACCCAGGGGCGACGCCAGGCCAAAAGAAAGCCCAACGAAATAGTACATTGTTCCCTCGGCCACCCAGACCAGGAGCGACAAGAGCAGGAGCAATACAATACGCCCTGGGTAACGGAGAACGCCCAGACCCGCGATGAACAGATCCACCAATCCCAGGATGCGCGCCTTCACTCTGCCAGGCAATGGCTTGGACAAGAAACCTGTAAAGGATAGTGCCCACGAAGGGTTGTATGCCATAACAACCATGACGGCCAGAACCCCTACAAAAGGCGCTGCAACGGCCAGCACCAAAAGGGGCCATGGTATGCTTATATCTTCGGCTACGCCCTGCACCAGACCTGTTACAGGCAATGCCACAGACAGCGCTACCAGCATCAGGAGCAGCACCACTCCGTCCACCACGCGTTCCACCAGTATTGAGGCCAGAGCTGCAGACTTGCTCACGCCTTCCCGTTGGCCCAGATAGTAGCTGCGCACCAGTTCCCCCAGGCGCATGGGCAGCAGATTATTGGCCATGTACCCTACCACCACCACAGGGAAGAGCCTCCGCGCGCCTATGGGCTGCAAATGGTATAGAAGAAGTCTCCACCGCAAAGTACGGAAGAAGACGCCCAGGAAGTAGCCAGCCAGGCCAGGTAAAATGAATAGGTAGTTGGCCTCCTTCAGGCTTTGCACGGTCTCGCTGAAGTTGACCTGCCAAAGAAGGATGCCAAGAAAAAGGAGGCTAACAGCCAGCCCTATCCAAAAACGGCCGCTACGCAGGATCAGGATAATGCTCCTTGGCGGCAAGTAGAGCCAGTATACGTTGGGAGCCTGTGGGCCACAAGGCCGCTGGCGCTAATGGAAATAGGGCAGCTACCGACATACCAGATAGCATCCTTACGGCCATCTCTCTCCCCACGCCTGCGCTGTGTGAGGGTATCGCGCCTCCATAAGGGAAAGGTGAGCCGCACCCAAGAGAGGCAGAGGCAACGCGGCCAGCCGCCCTTGCCATTCAGGGTCTGCGCCACGCACACCTGTGATTGTTGAAACTTCCACATTTTTGCTCTGCAACAACACCTTGAAGTCTCCCATACCGCCGGCGCGGGCCATCTCCAGCATGGCCATACGATTGGCGTCCCGCTCCTTTTGATCCAGGCCGGAGCCAGCCAGCCGTCGTATGAAGCTCCGCAGGCCCAGGTTATTAAGGAAGGCAGCCTGGGTCACCAGTGGCTGGCTGGACATGCCCTTCCTGGCGCCAAGAGCAGCCACTGCGGTGAAGTCCACGTGGGCCGTGATATCCTGACGGCCCACCCGTATATAAGGATCGCCCGACAGGGTATGCCGGTAGTAGCACCGCAACATGCCCTGAGAGCGCTGCGGAGAGTAGAGTTCCTGTGCTGGGTGGCCGTAGTCGATGGTCAGAACGAATCCCCGTTCCAGGGCGGCTGCAGCCTCCTGCAGCCACGCGGACATGGCCAAGCAGACCTCCGCCCTTTGCCCTTCGGCCAGGGTAACCCCTTCTTCCGCCAGGCGGGCCGTAAGGGCCTGGGTGGACGGATCGTCTTCGACCTCGACGAAGCGGCCATCGCGATACGTTACGTATATCTCCTTCAAACGGCCATCGTGAAGGACGACTCTATGGACCGGCAGCGCGTCCAGCAGTTCATTGGAAATAATGCACCCCGTTACCCCTTTGAAGGGAAGCCCGGCAGCCGCCACTGTCTGGATAAGGGAGTATCCATCCGAGTGCGACGGGGCAACTAACCTGTCCACCGCAACGTACCGTAGAGCACGCCCAAAGGCTGGCGTAAGATGGGCGGCATAGGCAGTGATATCTTCGGCCATCCGGTGGGAGCCAGCGCCCGGCTCCAGCACGACAAACGGGTCTAGAGAGCCCAGAATCCGCCACATCTCCTCTAGTTGCAGGCTCAGCAGCGCACCAAATGCGGGATGGGCCATGGGTGCAGTGAAATAGTCGGGGGCAAGGGCAGAAGAGGAGACGGCGGCATAGTAGCCTCCAGTGGGCCAGTAAAGGGCCATGTCCATGAACTCAGCAAATGTGACCCTGCCCGTGGCAGCGATCCGCCGCACGATCTCCTTTTCTGCTGAGAGAGGCACCAAGCTAAACCTCCAGCGGTTTACTTCGGCGGCACCGGCTTGAACTCACAAGAAACGCAAAGGGGCGTACGCGGTTATATCGTACACCCCTTTGTGGTATGGACAAAACTCAAACACAAACGCGAAAAGCGGGGGCTCGCAGACGCCCGTCGCTTTCCAGAGAAGCCACCACCGCTCTGCTGGCCTATGGCAGGCCGGAACGGTATCCCCCGGCCAATAAACAGCCACCCTGTTGCATGGGGTGGCCGGCACCAGCGCTAGGCTACAGCCAAGCGTCTTCGCGTCTGGCGACGCCCCTGTTCCACATGGAGTTGGAAACGGAGTTGTGGAACAGTTGGCTCTTGCCGCAGAGCTTGCACGTACCCTGGCTGCTGGGCCCGTTGGGGCTATCGATGACCCAGAAATGGATACACTGATCGACCTGTGGGGTAAATAGAGAGGAGTTTGGCTCCGCAGGGTTTAAATACATCCCCAGCGAGCCGGTTGCCAGAACCTGTCTGTTGCCGATGGCGTCATCCATGGATACAAGCCTCGCTTTACATTCAAGTCTCGTTCCCAAACAGGGGAAACGCCAGGAAGAACGTGAGTAGTGTATAGAAAACCCCAGGGGATGTCAATGCTTGGGTGCTGGCCTGGGTAATAGAAGCCGCCCATGTACGAATCTCGTAATACCAGTGAGGCAACACGCGTGCTATTCATGTTGACATCCCTCGAAATGGGATGTTAGACTTGGTTTTGCTGAGGTTGCCTGACTATGCCTCATCAGCTACGCAAGTAGCAGGAGGGCCTTCCCACTCTGGATGTGACGGGTTGTGGCCCGCTACCGGGCGGCGAAAAGAGTAATGCACACGCTCCGCATCACCACCGCAAGCTCCCCTTACGAGCGAACGGACTATTTCCAAAGGCTTCCTCATTCCCCATTTCCTTTCCTCCGGTACCCGAATACAACTTTGGCGTGACACCCCTTTTTCAGGGAGGAGTTAATGAGCACCAAGAAAGACTTTGCGGCCCGATTTGCAGGAGAGGGTGGCCAGGGCATGGTCACCTCGGCTGAAGGTCTGGCCCAAGCCGCAGCGTCAGTAGGTTACCATGTGCTGACCTTTACCACGTTCCCTTCCCAGATCCTTGGCGGGCCAACTCTGGCCCAAGTGCGCCTGGGCGCCGATCCGATCCTCAGCCCCGGCGACGAACTGGATGTCTTGGTAGCCTTCAACAAAGACGCCTACGAAACCCACAAGGGCGATGTTCGAAAAGGCGGAGTGATCATCTATAACTCCGAGGACTTTCAACTAGAGCCCGACGGCCAGAGCTTTGGTATGCCTTTTGGAGAGCTGGCCAAGTCCACCGGGAACCCCAGGGCCGAGAACATGGTGGTCATCGGCGCCTTCGCCTTTCTGGTGGGTATGCCCCAAGAGTACCTGGAAAAGTTTGTGACCACCCGGTTCAGCCGTGGACGCACTGGAGACGAGGAGATCATACGCGCCAACATCCAAGCGCTGACCCTGGGCCGGCAAGCGGCAGAGAAGAGTGGCTTCAAGGTTGGCACTCTGCCAACGCCTCATAAGTCCACAGCGTCGCAGATACTCCTCAAAGGCAACGAGGCTCTAGCCCTAGGCGCCATCGCCGGCGGGCTGGAGGTCTACATAGCCTATCCTATCTCTCCCGCCACACCCATTCTGATTTTCATGGAGCGCAACCTGGTGGGGCATGACAAGTTCGTCTACCAGGCTAGCTCGGAGATCGAGTCAATCAACGCAATAATAGGTTCAGGTTACGCGGGCAAGAAGGCCATGACTGCCACCTCTGGTCCAGGTTTTTCCCTGATGGCCGAGGGCATTGGAATGGGGTGGATGACGGAGATCCCGCATGTAGTGGTGAACGTTCAGCGCGGTGGCCCTGCCACTGGATTGCCCACCAAGACAGAGCAGTCGGACTTCTTCATGGCGCTAACGCCGGCCCACGGCGATGTGATGCTCCCGATAATAGCTCCTGGCAGCGTGGAGGAATGCTTCTATGCGGCTGCGGTTGCCCTTAACTGGGCTGAGCGATACCAGGGGCCCGTGATTATCCTATCGGAGCAGGCCCTGGCGGAGCGGATGCAGAACATAACCAAGCCAGACGTCAACAAGGTGGCCGTGGAGAGCCGGGTAGTATACGATGGGCCTCGTGGGTACCAGCGCTACGATGGGTACAAGCTATCGCCTATGCCCATCCCTGGAAAGCCCGGAGCCTACACCGCCAACGCCAGTGAGCATGACGCCATAGGAGATACAACGCACCTTGCCAGCCGCCATGTCCAGGGAACGGAGCGCCGATTCAGCAAGCTGACACTTCTCCAGGACGGCACATACGAGAGAGAAAAGACTACAGAGCCCATTGCCATCATGCCGTGGGGAGGCTCGAAGGGATCTGTCAGAGAAGCGTACAATAAGCTCATGGAGCAAGGCGAGCGTGTGGGATGGTACTACACTATGTACGTGCACCCACTGCCTCCCAAGCTCCTGGAAGAGCTACGGCATAAGGAACTGGTGATAGTGCCGGAGCTCAACTACCTGGGGCAGTTCTCCTCGTACCTGCGTTCCCTGGGAGTACGCGCGGAGTCCATCACGCAGTACACTGGGCTGCCCTTCAAAGTTAGCGATCTGGTCAACAGGATTACGGAGCGGGTAGCAATCTACCAGAGGAGGAAGGTCGCGGTATGACCACAACACACGCAGAGTACGACTTCAAGTGGTGCCCTGGCTGCGGGGACTTCGGCGTTCGCCGGGCCCTGGAGTTCGCCATGCAGGAGTGGACAGCCAAGATGGAAACTCCCATGGAGAGCAACGTGGTGATAGCGGGGATTGGGTGTTCAGGTAACATGGTGCACCTGCTGGAAGGGCCTCAGCCCTATGGCTTCCACGGAATCCATGGCAGGACCCTGCCCCTGGCACTGGGCGTCAAAATGGCACGGCCAGACCTAAACGTGGTCACGGTAGCTGGAGATGGCGACTTCCTGGCCATAGGCATGGAGCATATCTACCCTCAGGCGCTCAGGAACCTGGATATGTGCGCCCTGGTGCTGGACAACGGGATCTACGGCCTGACCAAGGGCCAGAGTTCGCCAACAACTAAAATAGGCGAGATCACCGCCTCCACCCCCTTCGGCAAGGTGGAAGAGGCTGTGAACCCCCTACCCTACTACCTGGCTTGCGGCGTCACATTCGTAGCCTCCGGTTTCTCCGCCAAGCCAAAAGACCTGTCCAAGCTGATCATGGCAGGCATGGAGCATGAGGGCTTCGCCGTTGTCCACATCAAGTCGCCTTGCACCACCTACAACGACACCTACGACATCCTGAAGGGAGACGCCAAGAAGGGCATAGCGCCTCTCCTCTACAACATACCAGAGGACCATGACGCCACAGACCTTCAGGCGGCCTACAATCTCCTGAAGAAGCCGGGAGTCCCGGTGGGCATCCTGTACCAGGATGATAACCGCGCACCCTTCCACAAGCGCGTGGAAGAGGCCCACAAGAAGGCCAAAGAGAGAAGCGTTGAGGAGATGCTAAGCTCCTTCGCTATCTAAAGCTGCTAGCAACTCGCGGAGAAGAGGGCCCACCTTGAATGGCGGGCCCTCTCTTTGTGTCACGATGATGGGGGTGAGACGCCTTGCTGGCTTGCCTCGGCCTGGTACTTGGAGGGGCATTTCACTATGGGAGTAGTGGTAGTGTAGAATACTGCGTCCTGGCCATAGTTGCCTTCCAGGACTATCTCAGCCTCTTCGCTGAAGAAAAGATCGGGCAGCGTCCCTTCGTAGACGGCTGGAAGGACATGGGTGCCATCGGTCAGGCTGAACCTGGCCTGTAGCCCCTGGCCCTCTCTCTGGAAAGAGCCCTGTACCAGCTTCCCTGCCACCCGTAGCCTCTGCCCAGTTTCGGCATGGCCACCGACCAGATCTCCAACCGTCAGGTAGTACGTTGCCGCGCCTTGGGAAACGGTAAAGGCAAAGTAGCCGATGGCCACGGCCAGCATGGCAATGGCAAAGTACAACTTCCGCGCGCCTGAAAATAGGCCCTTAGAGCGCGTTGCCGCAGGTTGGCTGACTGGGGAGTCCTGTTTCACTGGTGGAAAGCTGTTGACATTGTGCGACATGGTTGATTCGTTCTAAATATGGTAAGCCATTGCGAATGCGATTGGCAATCGCCTGCGCTACCGGATGGCGTTGTTGTGGTTGGCAACCAGGACTCGCTGTTGCATACCACCTAGCCCAAACGTGTTAATCTCTCCTGCCCATCTAGACTGCGTTCGTTAGCGTTTCACCACCCGTGCACAAACGAAAACAGTCATCCGCTTCTGTTGACACCCTATAGCCCAAACAGTAACATGCCTTCGCACTGATTTATCCTAAACTGACTCTACGTTATGTTAAATCGCACTCCCCTCTACGAAACACACGTTTCCCTGAACGGGAAGATAGTTCCCTTCGCGGGCTGGGAGATGCCTCTACAATTCCAGAGCATCCTGGCCGAGGCCAGGGCTGTGCGTTCCTCCGCCGGCCTCTTTGACGTATCTCACATGGGACGCATATGGGTTAGAGGACGCCAGGCTGCGGCCCTCCTGGACTGGATCACCACAGCCAATGTGCCAGCCTTGGCCATGGACGTTGCACGGTACACCCTCATATGCACAGAAGCAGGCGGCATCCTGGACGATGGGATCATCTACAGGCTAGGCCAACAAGAGTACCTCTTGATATGCAACGCCTCCAACCGGAAGGCCGTGTGGGACTGGCTGTCGCGGTGGCACGAGAGCCGTTTCCGGTCAGCCACCCTGGATGACCGCACCGCTGAGGTAGCAATGATCGCCTACCAGGGGCCACGCGCCGCAGAGGTCATGGGACGCTTATCGCCAGGCTTGGCGGAGAAGCTGCGCACGTACCGATGTGCCCAAGCCCAGGTAGCAGGAATCTCTGCCCTGGTGGGCCGCACCGGCTACACCGGCGAAGACGGCTTCGAGTTCATGCCGTCGTCAAAGGACTCGCCAGCCCTGTGGCAATGCCTGCTGGAAACCGGCGCCGTGCCTTGCGGCCTGGGCGCTCGCGATGTGCTGCGGCTGGAGGCAGGCATGCTTCTTCACGGCACCGACATGGACAAAACCACCAACCCCTTCGAGGCTGGCCTAGACCGCTTCGTCTTCATGGACAAGGAGTCGGTCTGCTCGGAGGCGCTGAAGCAGGTCTTGCGCACAGGCCTTAAGCACAAACTGATCGGCTTCGAGATGGTGGAGCGCGGCGTCCCCAGGCATGGATATGCCATCGTCAGGGACGGCACATCTCTGGGACATGTGACCAGCGGCGGCTACTCGCCCACCCTTGACAGGTATATAGGCATGGGCTATGTTGCGCTGGATGTGGCAACGCCTGGTTCGACGTTCCAGGTGGATGTGAGAGGCAAGACGGTAGAGGCCAAGACGGTGGCACTACCTTTCTATTCCCGCAGGAGAAACTGATGCATCCCAATGACCGCATGTACACCCAGGAACACGAGTGGGTACTGCTGGAGAAAGACGGCAGAGCCCTGGTGGGCATCACGTCCTACGCCCAAGAACAGTTGGGCGACGTGGTCTTTGTGGACCTACCACAGCCTGGCAAGCGCCTGGGACAGCTTGAGAAGCTCGGCGAAATCGAGTCGGTCAAGGCAGTCTCCGACGTTTATAGCCCCGTAGCCGGCGAGGTTGCGGAGGTAAACCAGGAGCTGACAGCGCACCCTGAAAACGTCAACGAAGACCCTCACGGCAAGGGATGGATGGTGCGCCTAGCCAAGGTGGACAAGTCGCAACTGAAGAACCTGATGTCTGCGGAAGCCTACGAAAAGTTCATCTCCCAGCATAGCTAGCAAGCAACAGATGAGCAATTCTTCCGCCTTCGTACCATACATACCCAACACCGCCTCGGACCGCCAGGAGATGCTACGGGCCATTGGCGTGTCATCTATCCAGGAGCTTTTCCGCGACATCCCAGGCACACACCGAAATCCACACCTGGACCTGCCGGAGCCGCTTTCTGAGCTGGAACTCCAGCAGGAAATGGAAGCCCTGGCTGCAGAAAACCGCCACGCCCTTCAGGGGCCTTGCTTCCTGGGGGCTGGCGCATACCGCCACTTCGTGCCGTCGGTAGTCCAGGCCATCGCCAGCCGTGGCGAGTTCCTAACCGCCTACACCCCCTACCAGCCAGAGGTAAGCCAAGGGACGCTTCAGGTCATTTACGAGCTCCAAAGCCTCACCTGCCAGCTTCTCGGCATGGAGGTGTCCAACGCCGGCATGTACGATGGCGCCACCAGCCTGGCGGAGGCGGCGCTCATGGCGTGCCGGGTCACGCATCGTTACAAGGTAGCGTATCTGGAGACTCTCTCGCCTCTGTACCTGCAGGTGCTAAAGACCTATACCGCGCCCCAGGGTGTAAGCCTCTATCCGGTGAAGCCAGGCCATGCTGTGAGTCTGGAGCCGGAGACCGCCTGTCTGATAGTCCAGCAGCCCAACTTCTTCGGATACATGGAAGATCTTGCAGCCCTGGAACACGCGGCCCACAGCCAGGAGGCTCTGTCGGTGGTGGCAGCCGATCCTATGGCCGCAGCCATGTTCCGGCCTGCGGGGAGCTACGGCGCCGACATTGTGACGGCGGAGGGCCAGCCCTTGGGCATCCCGCCCAGCTTCGGCGGGCCATACATCGGCCTGTTCAGTTGCAAGAACGAATACATCCGGCAGATGCCGGGGCGCATCGTTGGACGCACAGTGGATACCCAGGGCAGGATAGGGGACGTCCTTACCCGCCAAACACGCCAGCAGCACATCCGCAGGGAGCGCGCTACCTCCAACATCTGCACCAGCGAAGCCCTCATGGGCCTCATGGTAACGGTGTACCTGGCCACCGTGGGGAAACACGGGCTGCGCCAGGTGGCGGAGTTGTGTTACCACAAGGCGCACTATGCCGCGTCGCTAATACGGGGCATACGCGGGTACAACCTGCCGTTCCAGGGCACCTTCTTCCAGGAGTTCGCGTTACGGTGCCCAAGGCCCACGGCAGAGGTTAACGCCGCTTTGCTGCAAAAGGGCATAGTTGGCGGGCTGGACATCAGCGACCAGGTGCCCAACGGCATGCTGGTGTGCGTGACGGAAATGAACAGCCGCCAGGAGATCGAGGCGCTGGCAAAAGCGTTGGCGGAGGTAGCGTGAGACGATGACACAAGACCCCGATCCCCGCTATCCCGCAAAACCTGATCGCAAGCTTCTCATGGAGCGAAGCGTCGTGGGTCGCCAGGGTGTGCGCTTGCCGGCACTGGACGTCCCGACACAACCATTGCCCGATGAGTCGTTCCTCCGAGAAGACCTGCCCATGCCGGAACTGTCCCAGCCAGAAGTGGTGCGATACTTCACGCTCCTGAGCCAGCTCAACTATTCAGTGGACACGCAGTACTACCCCCTGGGTAGCTGCACCATGAAGTACAACCCCAAAGTAAATGAGTACGCGGCTTCCATACCCGGCATGGCTTGGCTCCACCCCCTGGCCCCTGCGGCATTGAGCCAGGGCGCGCTGAAGCTGATGTACAGCCTGCAAAGCTACCTGACGGAGATAACCGGGGCGTCCGCCACCAGCCTGGCTCCCATGGCCGGCGCTCACGGCGAGCTTTCCGGCGTGCTAATGATCCGGGCCTATCACCTGAGCCGTGGCGACACGCAGCGGCACACCATGCTGATACCCGACAGCGCCCACGGCACCAACCCGGCATCGGCCAACATGGGCGGCTTCCACGTAGCCAGCATCCCATCCAATGAACGGGGTGGCATGGACATAGCGGCCTTGAAGAAGGCGGCGGGCAGCGACCTGGCCGGCATCATGCTTACCCTTCCCAGCACTCTGGGACTGTTCGAGGAAGATATCCTGGAAATTTGCGAGACGGTACATAAGGCGGGCGGCCTGGTGTACGGCGACGGTGCGAACATGAATGCCATGGTAGGCCAGGCCAAGCTGGCACACCTTGGCTTCGACGTTATCCACATCAACCTGCACAAGACCTTCAGCACGCCCCACGGCGGCGGCGGCCCGGGCGCAGGCCCGGTGTGCGCGGGAGAGCGACTAGCCCCATTCCTGCCTGCGCCGGTGGTGGAGCGCAAAGACGAAGGAAAAGGCAAGGTATACCGGCTGGGCACGCCTGCCCAGAGCATAGGCAAGGTGGGTGCGTTCCACGGGAACTTTGGTGTGCTGGTCAGGGCTTACGCCTACATCCGCTCTCTGGGCGCTGAAGGACTGCGCCAGGTGAGTGAGGACGCTGTGCTCAACGCCAACTACCTCATGGCGCGGCTAAGGGACGCCTACGATCTGGCCTACGACCGCACCTGCATGCACGAGGTGGTGCTCTCCGCCGGCAGGCAGAAGAAGCAGGGCGTCCGGGGCCTGGACATAGCCAAGCGCCTGCTGGACTACGGCTTCCATGCTCCCACCATGTACTTCCCGCTGATAGTAGACGAGGCCCTGATGATCGAGCCCACGGAGACAGAGAGCAAAGAGACGCTGGATGCTTTCATAGATGCCCTGTTGGCCATCGCCCAAGAGGCCTCGACCGACCCCGAACTGGTGCACCACGCACCCTATACGACCCCTATCTCCCGCCTGGACGAGGTCCGGGCCGCCCGCCAGCCAGACCTGCGCTGGCGGGCGTAGTAGGGCATAGCTGTCAATGTCACCTCGTGCTATCATGATCAAGCGAGGGACAAAAGGATGAAATACAAGGTTCTCATACAGCAATCCGAAGAGGGGTTCAGCGTCTCATGCCCAGGTTTACCTGGATGTTGGTCTCAGGGAGAAACTGAACAAGAGGCCATTGAGAACATCCAGGATGCCATTCGAGAGTATTTAGCCGCCATCTCTGATTCCCTTAAGGGCACTGAAGCGCGGGAAATAGAAGTTTCCGTCTAATCGTGCCAAGCCTCCCTGGTGTCAATCATCTTCGGGCAGTCAGAGCCTTGGAAAAGGCGGGGTTTCGCGTTATCCGTCAGGGCAAGCATATTGTGATGTCTAACGGAGTTCGCTTTATCACAGTTCCACGTAACAATCCTATTAATTCATTCACTATGGGTGGTATCATTCGAGATGCTGGCCTGACGGTCGAAGAGTTTCAAAACTTGCTTTGATTATACCTATCAAGAACTAGCCAGACCTGCGGTGGAGCTCTGAGCCGTAGAGACGTGGCAGTGGACCAATTTGAACAACCACCACTTATGACCTGTCCATAGTCCTTAGCTTCCGATTCAAGAGAACTAATGCCTAAGATAGCTGCGCTCTTCATTGACGATGGCGGGGTGATGAATGACAACGCCCTCAGGGGCCCCGAATGGCAGCGATTGGTGCCGGAGTTCTTCGTTCCCATTCTGGGCGGCGACCGCGCTCAATGGGCCGAAGCGGATCGGATTGTTTTTGAACGTATGCTGGAAATCCTAACCATAGGTCCTTCAGGACAGGATTATGCAAAGTGGTGGGATGAATACCAACTGCGGTGGCTTCGTGAGATGGCTGCTTTTGTCCGTGTTGCGGTGCCGACGGATGAAGCAAAGTGCATCAGGCTCGCCGAACAGGCGACGGCATTCATCACCAGGCGTGTACGTTCTGCATATCCCGGTGCCGTGGAGGCCATCCGTGCCCTCCACCGCTTGGGGATCAATATGTTTACCGCCTCCGGCGGGCACTCTCGTGAGTTGGATGGGTATCTGACTGGTATGGGAATCCGCGACTGCTTCCGCGTATTATATGGGGCAGACCTTGTCAATCAGGCGAAGGAGAACGCTGACTACTACCGCAAAATCTTCGTGCACGCAGGTGTTGAACCGAAGAGCGCCCTGGTAGTGGACGAATCTCCCCGTGTTTTGGCTTGGGCACAGAGCGTAGGAGCTGCAACGTGTTTGGTCAGCTTGGATCCGTCACCGAAAGCACAGACAGACCTCGTAGTTTCGCGCCTTGCAGATTTGCCTGCTGCCCTCGTCGGTCTAGGCTAACCCACCACCGCTCGCTGCCGTGCCTTTTCCTGCCCCACGCTACCTAGCAAGCTGCATACTACTGTTCATATTTATCTAGCGGCCTTATGCCCCTACACGATATCCCCATTGCCCCGTGGGGACAGGAGACAATGGGATTAGGTTCGCCATCTCCTTCTTCCCCAAAGCGCTGCATTTCTGCTAACCTGGTTGCATATCCAAAGCTCCAAGCACTTTTTACGAATCTCGGATTCGTTTCTTCAGAAAAATAAAACGAATCTCCACGCCTTCCCTGGAGCCCTGACACCTGCTACTCTTAACTGTTATACAATTCCGAGATACCAATGTCTGTTGCACTCCTCATAGATTTCGGCAGCACCTACACCAAAGTGGCGGCGGTGGATCTGGAGCAGGCCCGCTTCATCGGCTGGGCTCAGGCACCCAGCACCGTGGACACGGACGTGACCCAAGGGCTGCTCCGCGCGCTGAAGTTGCTCAAGGACCAGACCGGCTTGCAGGATAAGCAAGTCTCCCTCAGGCTGGCCTGCTCCAGCGCCGCGGGAGGGCTGCGCATGGTGGCAGTGGGGCTCGTAGGCCGTCTCACCGCCGAGGCGGCCAACCAGGCTGCCCTGGGAGCGGGAGCCCGCGTGGTCGAGGTGTTCGAACGGGCGCTGAACCCCAGAAGCATTAGAAGCCTGGAAGCAGCTAATCCAGACATTATTCTCCTGGCGGGCGGAGTGAATGGCGGCAACCGTGAGGTAATCCTGCACAACGCCTGGCAGATCACTGCTTCTCGCGTCAAGGCGCCGGTGGTGGTGGCGGGAAACGTGGAGGCTCAGGAAGAGGTGTGCGCCCTCCTTCAAAAAGCTGGACGACCAGCTTACCGGTGTCCCAATGTCATGCCTCTGCTTAACGTGCTGGACGTGGAGCCCGCCCGCCAGGTGGTGCGAGAGGTCTTTATCCGGCACATCGTGCGGGCCAAAGGCCTGGACAGGGCTAAAGAGTACGTTGGGAATGTGATAATGCCCACACCCATGGCAGTCCTACAGATGACAGAGCTACTGGGACAAGGAGTTGGGCAAGAGCCTGGAATGGGCGCTACCGTGGTCATAGACATCGGCGGTGCGACCACTGACGTACACTCGGCGTGCTGGGGCACACCCACCACCAACAGCATGCCGATGGTGGGCCTTCCCGAGCCTTTTGCCAAGCGCAGCGTGGAGGGAGACCTGGGACTTCGGGTCAGCGCCACATCCCTCCTGGAGGTCGCCCGGAAAAACTCGCTGCCTACGGAGCTAGCAAGGGTCCTGGAGAGCACTCAGGCCGGGCTGCGAACCGAGTACCTCTCCACTAACACATCCGCGCTACCTCACACGGAGGCGGAACAGGAAATGGACGTGGCTATGGCCAGCGCAGCCGCCTACATGGCTATGGGACGCCACGCCGGATCGTTGGAGTTCGTTGATACGCCTACAGGACTGGAGACGGTCCAGAGAGGCAAGGACCTCACAGAGGTGAAGGCTCTACTGGGCACCGGCGGTGTATTCGCCTTTGGCGCCCGGCCAGAAGCGGTGCTGGAGGTCTCCCTCTTCAGCACCACCAACCCGTTCTCTCTACGTCCCAAACATCCCGACCTCTACGTAGATGGGAACTACACCCTCTACGCCGCCGGGCTCCTAGCCACGGTGTACCCGGAAAAAGCTCTGAGGCTGGCCATGAACTCCCTGCGCCGTCTGGGGACGCCAGCAAGTCCCACGGTCTCCGCGAACGAACAGAGGCGAGATTAGTCATCCCCGCTGGGTGAGATGGTGCCCAGAACCTGTCAGGCCCTGCACCGGCAGGAAGGCATTGGAAGACTTGCAGGGACGCCTGGGGCAATGTGCTATACTAGAGATGTCCTTAGATCCTCAGTCGCTATCCAGGAAAAGGAGTCTGCGCAGGGCAGCGCATAGTGGCGGAGGTCCAAAGAAGCCACTTATTTTCAGGCGGAGGTTACGCGCGAGATATTCCGTACCGCATTCCGGACACCAGGAGGAGGATATGCCGGAAAAGTATCAGCGCGAAATAGAGGAAATCCTGGGCGGCATTGACGGAGCGCAGTCGCACGACGGCAAGGCACGCAAGTCGCAGTCCAAAGGGAACCTGGTGTGGAGGTTGCTGGGGGGGCGCGGCTGGGGCATCTCTCCAGGAAAAATCCTGCTGGTTAGCCTAGTTCTTCTCCTGACGGCTCTACTGGTAAAGGGTAGCATGCCCGGCTTGGTGGCGCCTGTTTTGTGGACTGGAATAGTCCTCTTCATCCTGGGCTACGCCCTCCTCTTCATCAACCCACCTTCCTACGAGAAGCGCTGGCGCGGCCGTGTAGTGGAGCCGACCCCTGGCTGGCGGAAGAAGCTGCTGCACTGGCTTAAGGGCCGCTAAGCTGGTCTCTCACCTGGTGGTTTGAGGCAGCTACCCCAACTGCTCTCCTCTTGGAAGCACGGCCGCCTCCCTTTGGGGCTGTGTTACCCCCCAAAGAGAACGATTCACCAGCAATAGGAAATCAAATCTGCTATACCCACACAGGACACAACACCACCTATGGTAGAGCAGACCACAGTCCAACAAGCTTCCCGGCGAGGCGAGGCACGTCGAACCTAGATGACGATGCCGTACCCCTTCTTGCGAATGGCCAGGTTGACAAAGGTTTCGGTGCGGCGTACCCCAGTGGTAGGTCCAACCTTGCGGCGCAAGAAGTTGCCCAACTCTTCAGACGACGGCAGGGCCACCCAGATGAAAATGTCGAAGGAGCCGGTGGTGAGTGCCACATACTGGGTCTCCGGCAGTTCCGAGAGGCGCGTTGCCACTTCATCTTGCTTATCCGGGTCTGCCTGAATCCCGATGAGGGCAACGGTATTGAAGCCCATCTTCTCCGGGTCAGGGACAGCCACCACGCGAATGATTTCGTCCTGAACCAAGCGGCGCAGGCGCCGCCGGACTGTACCTTCGCTGACTCCTACCTGCCGGGCGATTCGGGCGTTAGATGCCCTTCCGTTTACTTGCAGAAGCTGGATGATTTTGCGGTCGAGTTCGTCCATGTATCATCACTCACAGGGTAGAGGTTATTGCTATTATCGTACCGTGAAATACGAAATCTGTCAACTTGTCGAGTCGACACTTGCCGAGTCGACGCAGTGCACACCGCCTTACTCATTGACAAGTAGCACCAGGGACAGTTGTTGATCTCCGACGCTTCCAGTCGCGTGCTCTTGTGACTCCATAGAGCGCGTGCTAGCATGAGACAAACATGGAACAACGTTTAATACGCAACTTCTGTATCGTCGCACACATAGACCACGGCAAGTCCACCCTGGCAGACCGCCTCCTGGAGATTACTGGCACCATTCCCCCGCGGGAAATGGTAGAGCAGTACCTGGACCGAATGGACCTGGAGCGAGAACGTGGCATCACGATCAAGGCCCAGGCAGTGAGGATGACCTACAAGCATTCTGACGGCCAGGAATACCAGCTAAACCTCATTGATACACCAGGCCATGTGGATTTCAGCTACGAGGTCTCCAGGAGCCTGCGTGCCTGCGAGGGGGCGCTCCTGGTGGTGGATGCCTCCCAGGGAGTCCAGGCCCAGACTCTTGCCAACGTCTACATAGCCCTAGAACATGACCTGACTCTCATTCCCGTCATCAACAAG
>ORJL011849490.1_pt1 | contig 29312 bp, 31 predicted proteins | sample 1779941 | NCBI WGS metagenome assembly ORJL01 (sample SAMEA104232317, study PRJEB22302) | groundwater metagenome | biome: forest; feature: aquifer; material: groundwater | place: USA | collected 2011-08-07 | depth 5.8 m
AATGAGGCCCCACCCTAACTTTAATCTTAGCCAATTTTGCAAAGCTTTGCCATATTCCTGATGCTTCCTCTTCTTTGGAGATTTTTAGTTTACCCGATAAAGTGGCGGAATTTATTACCTGTTCAGGGTTGTCTATTTCAATTTCAAACTTCCCCTCGCCTAGATCTTTTACCTTCAAAGACCCCTCGTTTTGGGCACTTTGAAGCTCTTCTCCGGAATTTATAAACCGCTTAGTAAAAATTTCAAAAAAGGAAAGATTATCTGATGAAAATTCAATGCTTTTCCCTGAAATTTTAAGAACCGTGTCCTGCGGCAAAAACTGTTGTAACTGGCCGGCCGTCGTTTCATCCACAGTCAGGGTTATATCTCCCGTTAAATTCTCCTGTACACCAAGATTTCTGAGAAACTCCTTAAACGCCTGGTCATCTTTTTCAGCTATCTTTAAACTTGCCGTTAATTTACGGTCCTGAAGCAAAATCCCAGCTTTGCTTAAATTTAAACTTTTCGATAGAAAAAGAATAATTAGAAGGCTTAAAACTAAAACGGAAACTAAAAGAAAAGATACTCCTTTAAAACTTAAAATTTTGGGAAATTTGATTTTGGGCAGTTTATACACTCTCACTTAAAGATTAATATCCTCGGTTGCGTTTTTCCGACGGCTGGCCAAAAGGTTTTCCTCCCCGGGGAGCAGAAGTTTCCCTTCTCCCTGAAAACGGACGCTCTGGCCTACGGCTGTCAAAAGGCTGTGATCCTCCCCGGGAAAACGACCGGCTGCCGCGTTCAAAATCTCCCCCTCCAAAACGTCTTCCACCCTCCCGTGATGGCCTGCCCTCAGATTCAGGCTTAATATCGGAACCAAAAAGCATTGACAGTCCAATCTTCCCCTGGCGGTCTACCTCTGTAACGCGCACTTTTACTGTTTGCCCTTCGGAAACCACATCTTCAGGATTTTCAACTCTGTGAGGTGCCATTTGGGAAACGTGGACTAAACCATCCTTACCCGGTGTAAGCTCCACAAAAGCACCAAAAGGAGCAATCCGGACAACTTTACCTTCAAAAACTTCGCCAACCTCAAAAGTACGGAACATCCCGGAAACTGCCTCCATGGCTTTTTTAATGGCCTCTTCGTCAGCTGATGAGATCATAACAGTCCCGTCATCTTCCACATCAATTTGGGCACCGGTGCGGGCAATAATACCATTGATATTCTTTCCCCCCGTCCCAATTAAAAGCCCTATCTCTTCCGGTTTAATTTGGATCGTTTCAATCTTAGGGGCATATTTGGAGAGCTCTCCCGCTTTAGGCTGGACCTCGTTCATCTTGGCAATAATCAATTCACGGGCTTTCTTACCTTGCTTTAAGGCTTCTTCGATAATTTCAAAGGAAAGTCCGATAAGTTTCGTATCCATTTGGATTGCAGTCACACCCTCTACAGTCCCGGTAACTTTAAAGTCCATCTCACCATAAAAGTCTTCAACAGCCTGCATATCGGTAATAACTTGGAACTTATCACCTTCGGATAGAAGCCCTAAAGCAATTCCCGCTACCGGGTTTTTAAGCTGTACTCCGGCATCTAAAAGGGCCAAAGTAGAGGCACAAAGTGAGGCCATGGATGTTGAAGCGTTCGCAGCTAAAACTTCAGAAACAACCCTAATAGCATAAGGAAAGTCATCCTCGGAAGGCAAGACATTGACTAAAGATTTTTCAACCAAAGCCCCGTGACCTATATCGCGCCTTGAAGGGGCACCGATTCTTTTAACTTCACCAACAGAGAAAGGGTTGATGCCCATGTTGTAATAGTGCATAAACCTCTTCGTGGATTCTCCCGTCATCCCTTCAAGGGTCTGTGAAAGTGACAAGGGGCCTAAAGTAGCAATGGTCAACACTTGGGTGCTGCCTCTTTCAAATACAGCTGAGCCATGAGTCCGGGGTAAAATATCAAGCTCAATATTAATCGGCCTTACCTCATCCATCGCCCGACCGTCAACTCTTTTACCCTTTTCCAAAACAGTTTCGTGCATGATCTCTTTGGCGACCTTATCAAAAACACCGCTGACAATCTGGGGAGTAAGGGTCTCAGCATACTGAGCGGCAAGTTCGGCCTTAATAAAGGTGGCTGTTGCTTCATGCCAAGGGTGGTCCTTATCAAACAAAGCCGCCTCAATCCTCTTTTTGGCCTCTACTTTCACCTCTGCCATCACCGCTTCCTCAATCTTTTCTGCCAGAGGGGAAATAGCCAGCTTTTCTTTACCTGCTTCTTTGGTTAAATCTTCAATTAAGTCGATAATTTTTTGTGACTGCTTATGGCCTTCTTTAATCCCTTCAAAAACAACCTCGTCTTTTATCTCTTTAGCTTCTGTTTCGATCATCGCCACCTTGTCGCGGGTTGATGCAACCAAAAGGTTTAAATCCAGGTGTTCTATCTCTTCTAAAGTGGGGTTGTTTATAAATTTATCTTCCTTGCCGCCTATCCTGGTTATACCTAAAGGGCCTGCCCAAGGTACAGAAGAGATGGCTAAAGCTGCCGAAGTACCAATGAATCCTAAAACCCTGGGGTCATTTATGCCGTCAAAGGAAAGCACAGTAATGATCACCTGGACTTCGTTGGTAAATTCTTTCGGAAAAAGGGGGCGGATAGCCCGGTCAATGGCCCGGCCTGCCAAAATTGCTTCCTCGGGCGGGCGATTCTCACGCTTAATAAACCTCTGGCCGGTAATCCTGCCTCCGGCATAATATTTTTCTACATATTCAACAGAGAGAGGGAAGTAACCCAAATCTGTTTTAAGAGGCTGGGTGGCAACGGTACATAAAACCACTGTTTCTCCCCAGGTTGCAACCACGGAAGCGTCGGCCTGCATGGCAAGCTTACCTGTTTCTAACTTCAACTTTCGACCATCAAGATCGATCTCTTTTGCAACAACTTTTGACATATTCTGTTTGGGGCTTAGGAGATTGGAAACTGTGGAAGGAATAATTAGCGTGAAGCTAGTTAACCCTTTGCAATCCCCAATACACTTCCTAAACCAACTGTATTATACCTTTTTTGTATTACTTACTCAAGCCCAGTTTTTCGATTAACACTTTATATCTGTCGTTATCCTTTTTAAGAAGATACTGCAAAAGCCTTCTCCGGCGGTTAACCATAGATAATAAACCTCTTCTGGAATGGACATCGTGGGTGTGTTCTTTTAAGTGGAGGGTTAAGTTTTTAATCTGCTCCGTTAAAAGGGCAGCTTGCACTTCCGGGGAACCGGTATCACCCTCGTGGGTAGCAAACTCTTCAATAATTTGTTGTTTTGATTTTACAGATAATGGCATAAGCCGACACTCCATTCCTCAGAACCAGCAATTTCTGGGTTCCAAAGAAAAAGTCTTTCTAACTTGGCAAAGTTTACCAGAAAGTCGGGCAATTAGCAAGAGTTACTCATCGTAGAAGCCACTTGGGCTAAAAGAATCATATTCTAAAGCTATGGGATCGTATTTTTTTTCATAAGCAATTACTTGCTCAGCCATGCGATCTACACCTATCATGGTAAAATCACCGTATTTTAACTTTTCTTCTGAGGTCTCTATATCCTCACAAAAGTCAAAAAAAGACCAGGGAATATTTAATAGAATCTTTTTCCCTTCTTTCAGGAAGATTCTTACTCTGTCCTCTATAGGTTCCCATCCCCAACGGTACTCATCATAGGGTGGTTCAAATTCCAGGATATATTTATATCCTTCCAAACTTTCTATCCGGTAAGGCACTTCGACTAAATACATTGCAGGGTGATGGACTTTTTTTACCAGGGTAATAATTTCCTGAGGAGCTAAAATCACCGCAGGAGTCAGTTCGGGTGCTGGCATAACTTGTTAGCCGATGTTACCTTTGCCTTTGAAGATTTTGGGGGTTAACCAGTCTTCTTCCGGGGTCACCACCTCTTCACCGGCTGGTGCTTCCTCGGGTGAGGCCTGCTCCTCGGGAAGCACTGAAGATTGCGGTTCAGCTTGAGTAACCGGAGGTGCGGTAAAATTTTCCGGCTCAGGCTGAGACTCCGGCTGAAACTCAGGTTGTACTTCAGGCTGCGGGGCTTGGGGAATATCAAAAACCTTACTTAAATCAAACCCGCTTACCGGTTGAGTTTGCTGTGGTTGCGAAGGCCTGGACTGCTGTGGCCTTTGCGGTTGCCCCTGTCTTTGTGGCTGAGCAGGCCGCTGCCCCTGAAACCCTCCTTGCTCTCTTACCTGCCCACCCCGAACTGGCTTTTGCCCCCCAGCCCTTAGGGCCTGTGCTACCGCCTCATAAGTATCCGCCCCTGTATTTCTTTTCTGTAAATCAGCCGTTGCCGCAAAAATCCCGGAGAGGATATTCGTCGCAATATCTCCATTGACTGGTAAATTCAGAGAAAGCAAGATCTGAGAGATCATTTCCGAAACAGAGGAAGCCCCGGTATCTACTACATTTGTAGTCCCAAACTGGGAATTGTTATTCCAGTTATCAATATTTACAACATGAGCCGTGGTAAAAAGCTGCTGATTAGAAGTATATCTGGATCCAAGCTCGGAAAAGTTAGCTGCCCCAATGACAAAGATCAGATCAAAACCTTTGCCTTCGTGGTGGGAACTAATCCCTAAAGGTTCAAATTTTTGTCCCGACAGGACTTTAAAAACAAGGTTCAAGTTCGACCCCTGGGTGTAATAATCAAGCTTTTCCAAAGCGGGAACACTGCCTTTACCTTCGTTATCGGTTACAGCTACCCCCTCTAAAGTGATAACAAAATCTCCTCCATGAGTCTCAGGTGCTTTACTCTGTATCTCACCCACCCCAAAAAGGTTTGTATGCCCCACCCGAATTATCCCTTCCGTAACAATAGCTGCTTCTTTCCTTGCCTCCTCTAAAGATAAAAACAGGGCAAGGCCGCCTGCCAGCTCATCGACAGTGGAGTTTACCGGCAAAAGTATCAGAATGCTTTGGGCGGAGGGCAAAAGTTTGATCAGCTCGCTTAACTGAGATTCATACTTCATATAAATTTATTGTGGGCAAATTCTAGCACAATAGTCCTGTAGTGACAAGGCTATACTAAAGGCTGCGGTAAGACTCAACAATATCCCCGATCTGAAAATCTATTAACGGCTCAAACATCATTCCGCATTCCTGGCCTTTCTCTACTTTAGGAACCTCTTCTTTTACTTTTTTCAAAGACTTGATTTTAGCTTCACCTATTATCTCTTCACCCCTAACCACCCTCACTTTTGGCCCTTTGGAAATCGTCCCTTCTAAAATTTTGCATCCTGCTACCTTTTCACTTTTACCATATGGAAATTCTGCTAAAATCTGCGCCCGACCGAAAACTTCCTCAATTCTGCCTGGTTTTAACATCGCTTCAACCACCTCTTCTATCTCTTCCGTCAGCTCATAGATTATGTTGTATGTCCGGATTAAAATATGTTCGGTTTCGGCAAACTTCTGTGCCGTTTGGGCAACCGATACATTGAAGCCTAAGATAATTCCTTTTGCCGAGGAAGCCAGCTCAACATCAGAGTCGTTAATATCCCCTGTCCCTGAGGTGATTATTTTGATATGTTCAGGATCAAGTTTATGCAGGATATCTTCTACGGCTTCTAAGGAACCCTGTTTATCTGCCCTGATTACTACATTAAGCACCTGTGTCTCCCCGGCCCGAAGTTTATCAATAAGACTGGCCGCTATTTTTTTCTCTACTTCTTTCTTCTCCTCTCCAAGCTTTGCCCCGACAGGCGGTACAACTTCAAAGCCCAACACCTCAACCGGCACCGAAGGCCCGGCAACATCTAGCGGCCGGCCAGCAAAATCAAACATGCCCCGTACCTTTCCTTTAGCCCCTCCTACCATTAAATTATCTCCTTTTTTTAAGCTTCCATCCCTAACTAAAACCGTAGCTATTGCCCCTTTAAACCTATCCATCTTTGACTCAATAATTACTCCCACAGCAGGTGATTTTGAATCCCCTTTAAATTCATGTATTTCTGCAACCAGAATAATTGTCTCCAAAAGATCATCCACCCCCTGGCCGGTTTTAGCAGAAATAGGGACAATCGGCACATCACCACCGTATTCTTCCACTAAAACTTTTTGGTCGGAGAGCTGTTTTTTAATCTTTTCAAGCTGCACTTTTACATCCACCCCGGGTAAGTCAACTTTGTTTATCGCCACTATCATCGGAATATTCGCTCCATGGATATGTTTGATCGCCTCAACTGTCTGAGGCATTACTCCGTCATCTACTGAAACTACTAAAACAGCGATATCAGCTGCCTCAGCCCCGCGGGAACGCATCTTTTCAAAAGCGGCATGCCCGGGGGTATCGATAAAGGTTATCAATTTACCTTTTGCCTCTGTCTGATAAGCCCCAATTGCCTGGGTTATCCCACCGTGTTCTTTGGCAGCTACGGAAGCTTGCCTGATAAAATCAAGCAAGGTAGTCTTACCATGATCTACATGGCCCAAGATTGTTACAACCGGTGGTCTTAATTCATTCATATAAAAAGCCGCCTTTTATCCAGGCGGCCGGTAAGCGAATTAGTCTCAATGAAAAAATTAAACTTTCATTTATTTTTGACTTTTAGGCTTTTCCGGTCCCTGGTCGTCTTTTTTCTCTTCTGAATCTTCCGCAGGAGATTTTTCAGCTATATTATCCCCTGACCCCGTACTATCCGCTTCGATTTCGTTTACTGCTTCAGTCACTTCCGGCGCCGAAGCCTCTTCCGGAACCTCTTTTTTTACATCCTCTTCGACTTCGGCCGCTTTTTCAGTAGGCACGGGCTGGTCCGATTTGTCATCAGCAGCTTGGGGTGCTTCCTGAACCTCTTCTTTTACTTCACTCGTACCCACTCCCTCAATATCGATTTTATAACCGGTTATTTTGGCTGCTAAACGCACGTTTTGTCCGCCCTTGCCGATAGCTAAAGAAAGCTGCATGGAAGGAACCTGGACTTTAGCTATTTTCTCCTCCCCTTCCTGTAACCTCACAACAACCTCCTTAGCCGGAGACAGCGCCGCTGCGATAAACCTGGCCGGGTCCTCCGAGTAAGAGATGATATCAATTCTTTCTTCACCTAACTCGTTCATAACAGCCTGGACCCTAACACCTTTTTGTCCTACCAGTGAACCTACCGGATCCACTCCTTCCTGAGTGGAAATGGCAGCAATTTTAGTCCGGCTGCCGGCTTCACGGGCAATTTCTTTTACTACCACAGATCCCGTTTGGATCTCAGGGACTTCCATGGCAAAAAGCCCTTTTACAAGTCCCGGATCCGATCGTGAAACAACTACCTCAGGGCCACGCCTTCCTTCACGTATTTCTTTAATGTAAAACTTTAGGCGTTGCCCGGAATGGTAATATTCTTCTCTGGTCTGCTCGGTAGGAGGCATTACACCTTCAGCCCTACCTAAATCAACAAGATAGGTATTACCTTCCTGGCGCTGAATCGTCCCGGAAATTATTGTGCCCACTTTTTTCTCATACTCATCGGTTATGGCGTCTTTTTCCGCTTCGTGAAGCCTTTGCATTATTACCTGTTTGGCAGTTTGGGCTGCGATGCGCGCAAATCCCGGAGGGGTGATATTTTCTTCGCCGCGCATTATGGAAATTTCCCCGGTTACATTATCAATACCGGCTTTAAGCTCTTCAAAATCTTCCGGAATCTCTTCCCCCCTTAAAGAAAGGTCTTTTCTATAGGCAGCCAAGGCTGCCTGCTCTATTGCCTCGATGACAATATTGACGTCAACCCCCTTTTCAGAGGCTAACTGGTTTAAAGCAGCTGCAAATTCCGTTCTAGCTTGTATGGCCATTTTGTATTAAAAAAGGCGGGACTAGCCCACCTCATAAGTCCCTTCTTAAACTTTGTACATTCTAGCCTTTTCTTGATTTGAAGTCAAGGTCGAGACAATAGTGTAAACTTAAGATGAGATCGTATGCATAGAGTTTCTGTAGTAATTATTACGAAAAATCAAAAAAAATTTTTAGAGAACTCTTTACCTATAATTAAAAACCAAACATTTCGAGATTTTGAGCTTTTAACTGTAGACTCCGGTTCAACTGACGGGACCCTAGAATTACTTAAAAAACATGCTGTCACTACTATCTCTATCTCCCCAACTAACCCCAAAAAATTTAATTTCACTCTCGCTCTAAATGAGGGGATAAAACAGTCTCAAGGAGATCTGATAGTTCATCTAAGTGGAGACGTTGTACCGGCGAACGAAAAATGGTTAGAAAACTTAATCCAAAACTTTGAAAATCCTCACATAGCAGCCGCCTATAGCCGTTACATGCTTAGTAAAAAAGCCAGTCTTTTCGAAAAGTTACAATGCCTCTTACTAATGGGTGAAAAACGAAGAGTGTCCACCAAAGGCACCGATGTTTTAGGTGGAAGTTGGGCTTTCAGAAAATTATTATGGGAGCGCTTTAATCCCCCTAAAGAGTTGACACAATGCGAAGATGCCTATTTTATGTGGAAAGCTCACCAAAATGGCTATTTAACAGTATACGAGCCAACGTCAGTCGTCTATCACACTCATGGAAAAGGGACGCTCCATGATATCAAAATGTGGTTAGGACAGGCAGTTATAGGAATTAAAATCCGGGTAGGATTCTATAATTAAAACCAGTTTTTTCCTGGATTTAAAGGTTGCCTCATAATAAATTTATCGCGCTCTTAGCGTTGGTATAAACCTATTTAGCGGCAACTCTTTTCGGTAACTTAAACACTATAAAAACAACCTTAAACTTTTACTACAAAAGTTCCGGCAATCTTATCGTGTAATCCCTGTTTTCTCTTATCCCAAAGAATCATCAGATAACCGATCAACAAGATCAAAGAAGAGATTGTCTTACCTATAATTTCCCTTAAGAAAAAGACCATGGCGGAAGGTTTTGCTCCTGCTTCATTTACAACCTTTATTTTCATTACCTTCTTACCCAATGTTTGTCCTGTCGAGGATTGGTAGATGACAACATAAAGGAAAGTAACAACAAGCTGTATGGCACTAACCCAGAATCCTGAAGTCTCAGTATTAATACCCAATAAAGTTAAGACCATACTTAGAACAACAAAAATGACAAAAATAATAAATATGTCAATTAAATAAGCGACAAACCTTACTCCCGCACCAGCATAATTTTGGTTCATATACTCACCTCCTTTTTAGTTGACAGCTAACTTCTTCCACCATATCATAAAGAAAGATGGAAAATAAAGCTCCGGACTGGAAAATAGCTGAACTTTACGAAAAAAGCTGGGAAGCAGTCAAAAAAAATAAAGTTCTATGGATATTCGGGGCGGCTATTTCCGGTATCGGAATCGGTTCAAACAGTTCATCAAGAATTAATAGCTCGGACCTAGATAGCTTTAAGGAAATCTTTAGCCCTAATACCCCTTCCACCGAAGGAGCCACCCAAGTCTTAGGCGCTGCCACCTCCGGAGTTTTGGAAACACTGGCAGCACAGGTATTTTCCTCCATACCTCCCTACCTTTATTTTGTATTAGGCTTAGAGATATTACTCTTTTTTATACTGGCTATAGTTTTAGCTGTTATATCGTCAGCCTGGCTTCAGGGTGCAATCATCCAGGCCTCTAACTCCGCCCTGGATAACCAACCGGTTACCATCCGCGATTGTTCTGAAAAATCTTTCAAAAGCATTACCTCTTTAATCTGGCTACAGATAGTTCCCTCCTTAGTGTTGATCGTTCCATCCCTATTACTGACAGTTCTTTTTGGGGTCGGGATGGTCGTTATCTCGGAAACGGCATTCAGAATTATCCTGGGTCTGTTATTTTTAGTTTCTTTAAGTGCTTTTGTGTATATTGCTGTTTATTTAACCCTTTCTCAAATATGGGCCACCCGTAAAGTAGTGTTGGATGGAGAAAAGGGCAAACCAAGCCTTATCTCCGGCTATAAAATTTCAAGGAAAAAGGGCGGTTCCATGATTCTTTTGGGAATTGTGAATAATATTTTATCCGCTATCATAATCGGGATACCCATTCTTGTTTTAGTAGGACTCATCTTCGGTGCTATTCTGGGAGGGGATGGAAGCACTACTGCCCTAATTTTACGAAACGGGTTTGTTATAGCTTTAATTTTATTTCTCCCGGTTTTTATAATCGGTTTAACACTCCTTAATGGTATCCTTACTGCTTTTAAAACCACAGTTTGGACTTTAGCTTATAAAAATATCCGGGGTAAATATGACTGAAATAAGATACGCTTCATTCACTAAAAGATTGCTGGCATTTTTAATTGATGTTCTTATTTTTATACTTATCCATCTTTTTTCCTGGTATCTGATCTCAGCAAGCAGTAATATCAACCAGTTAGCACAAAACGTACTAATTTACCTGATCACAGTACTCCTCCCAACCTTCATTTTCGGTAGCATTATCTATACAGCACTCATGACCTCCCGCTTCGGCGGAAGCCTAGGTAAACTTTTAACCGGGATTAAGGTCACTGACGAAACCGGCAATCTTTTAACAGTTAAAAGGAGTATTTTTCGCCATACCATCGGTTACACTTTTTCTTATACCTTCTTCGGACTTGGTTACTTAGCAATTATTAAAGACAAGTTAAAACAAGGCTGGCACGATAAAGCCACGGGATCTTTGGTTATTGTCAAGAATAATATCTGGCCGGTAGGACTTGTCACCTTAATTATTCTAATTGCCGCCAATACACTTATTACTGTGTCAGCAATTGAACGTTTTTCCAAAGGACCCGTAAAAGACGAAGTGTTGGAAATTGCCTCCGCTTACCAAAATGAAAAAAAGATAGAGGAGGGAACTCCTTCTGCTTCACCGGTATCCGAGAAAACCGAGCCACAAAGTGCTAATCCCAATATAAACACTCAGCCTCAAACACTTAATTACACCCAGGAAGACATAGCCGCCTGGAGGGAAGAGATCGCCTTTATCGACCAGGACCTAACCAGTATCAACAACTTTAAAGGGAATTCTTCCTATGACCAACAGAAACTGACCAGGACAAGTGAGATCCTGCTTGAGCGAAGGTCAATAGCCTCAACCATTTATAATAAGATGTTAAAAGGGCTACCCATGAACGCCTCGGACGACAAAAGCCTTAACCGCTATGATCTGCTGACAATAGAGGTCCAGCAGCTTACAAAAGAACTTTTCAGAAACTACTAATAGGTTCCGTAAGCCATCTTATTGTTATTTATTATTTTGGGTGGTAAATTTAAGACATGGAATGGTTCTTGATCGGTTTTTTAGCTCTTGGTTTCCTTTTATTTCTCTCCGGCGTTAAGGTAATCAACCAGTATGAAAGAGGGGTTATCTTAACCCTGGGGGTTTATTCTTATACCCTCACTCCGGGGCTTAAATTTGTTATCCCGATTTTCCAAAGGATGATCCGTGTGGACCTTCGAATCACTACTACCGATATCCCCTCCCAGGAAGTAATTACCAAAGACAACGTCCCAATGGGGATTAACGCCGTTGTTTATTATCAGGTCGAGAAACCGGAAGATGCCGTCTTAAAAATCCAGGATTACGGCTATGCCGTCACCCAGTATGCCCAAACTGCCTTAAGGGATGTAATCGGTGCTGTTGAGCTTGACCTGCTGCTTACCGAAAGGGAAAAGATTGCCGAACAGATCAAAGTTATTGTTGATAAGGAAACAGCCGAGTGGGGAGTAAATGTTACCTCCATCAAGATGCAGGACATCGAGCTTCCGGCTGATATGAAGCGGGTTATGGCTAAACAGGCGGAAGCTGAAAGGGAAAGAAGGGCGACCATTATCCGGGCTCATGGAGAACTTTCCGCCTCGGAAAACCTAAAAAAGGCGATGGAAAATATGAGCTCCTCGGGAGGGATTGCTTTAAGGACACTGCAGACAATCGAGGCCACAACTGCCAACCCAGCTAATACCGTTATCTTCACCCTCCCCACCGAAATTTTAGCCGGCCTGAAAGAAATGTTTAAGAAGTAAAATTAACGCCCGGGGTAATTAACCGCCAATTGGTGGTTCGCATAAACCGCTTCTTACAACCATGGAAACATCTTTTGACTCGCTGGGTTGTGCCAATGATTTATTATCTTCCAGGGAGTCAACTAACCGGATTACCTCTTGAACACGTTCCAGGTCAGCTACTATCTGTAGATCCTTGTCGGCATTAATCTCTTGGTCCCCGCTGGTTTTAATCTCTTTATTGCCCATGTTTAAACATATAACACACTTCCTGTCAGAACGCAAAATAAGGTAACCTAAAACCAGCCTTTTTTCTTATCCTTTAAATTAGCTAGTTTTTCGTAAAGATCTTTTTCTTCGGAAGAGAGTTTTTTCGGAACTTCTATTTTCACCCTAACATAATGATCCCCCCGTCCGCTGCCGCGAAGATTAGGCATTCCTTCACCTTTAATTCTAACCAATGCCCCCGGCTCAGTTCCCACCGGGACCTTAAGTTTTACCTTACCCCAAACAGTTTTAACTTCTATAACATCCCCTAAAACCAGCTGGGGGATAGAAAGAGTCACTTCAGAAAAAATATCTGCCCCTTCCCTTAAAAATTCCGGATGACGCCTAACCCGAAAAACAATATCAATACCGTCAAATCGCATCCTTGTCCCGTTATCAACCCCCGGTGGAACCTTAATAGTCATCCGTTTCACCTTTCCTTGAATATCCTGCATCTCCACCTCTTTAGATGCTCCGTGTACCGACTCCTCAAAACTGACCTCCATCTGGTAGGTTGGGGTCCTTTGGTAATTTCCAAAAGGCCCGCCTTGGGCGCCACCAAAGGGGCTGCCGCCCATACCGAAAATCTGTTCAAAGAGATCAAAGGGATCGGAAAAACCGCCAAAGTCAAATTCAACATTAGGGCCACCACTCCGGGTAGAATAAGAATAAGTCTTAAAACCGCCAGCACCAGGCCCAAAGGGTCCTGAGCCTGCCGAAGGATCAAAAGCCGCATGCCCAAACTGGTCGTAAGCTTTTTTCTTCTGGGAATCGGATAAAACCTGATAAGCCTCGGAAACTTCCTTAAACCTACCGGCAGCCCCTTCGGATTTATCCACATCCGGGTGGTGCTGGCGGGGCAGCTTACGGTATGCGGGTTTAATCTCCGCGGCAGAAGCATTTTTATTAACACCTAATATTTCGTAGTAATCACGTTTTGTAGCCATAATCTAAAAAGCCCCGGTCTCCCGAGGCCGAAGTAACTTTTAAACTCCTGAAAAATTTTACTTCTCTGCTTTTGCTGCTGCTAAGCCTTTTCTCACTCTTTGTTTAAACTCCTCAAATCTCTTATGGCGCTCTATAGCTTGATCCACTTGACTGCCTGATGCCTGTTTTACAAATCGACGTGCCTGCTCATAAGGACTGTCTTCTTTATCGGGTAGGGCGTAATCTACCCCCTCAATAAAAACCCTGCCATTACCGTCTGGTTCTTTGTCCATTACTTTTCATCCCCTTTATCATCCACCACTTCGCCCTCAACCGCTTCACTTTTTGCCTGGCCATCTTTTTCTTCTGAAGCGATCTCTTCCTCCGGTTTTATTTCAGGCTCACCTTGGGGAGCCGACTCACCCTGAGAATACATCGCCTGGCCTACTTTTTGCAAAGCTTCAGAGAGTGCATCCATCTTAGGCTTTAGGTCTTCCGGAGAGGCAGTTTGGATAACACCCTTTAGGTCGCTTAATTTCTGTTCAACATCAGTTCTTACTTCTGCAGAAACTTTATCTCCCGCATCCTTCAAACTCCTTTCAGCAGTATAAACCAAAGTGTCTGCCTGGTTACGGATTTCAATTTCCTCTTTTTTCTTCCTATCTTCCTCGGCATGGGCGGCAGCTTCCTGGGCCATCTTCTCTGCATCTTCTTTGGATAACCCTGTTGAACCGGTAATGGTAATCTTTTGCTCTTTGCCAGTGGCTTTATCCTTAGCCGAGACGTTTAATATCCCGTTGGCATCAATATCAAAGGTAACCTCTATTTGCGGCACACCACGCGGTGCAGTAGGAATCCCGTCCAGAACAAACCGGCCCAATGTCTTATTGTCTGCTGCCATCTCCCTTTCCCCTTGTAAGACATTTATCTCTACCTGGGTTTGGTTGTCGGCAGCGGTAGAGAAAACCTCTGTTTTAGAAGCCGGAATAGTTGTATTCCGGGAAATCAAAGGGGTCCTGACCCCACCTAAAGTCTCAATACCCAAAGTTAAGGGGGTAACATCCAATAAAAGGACAGATTTTACTTCACCGCCTAAAACTCCACCCTGGATAGCTGCACCGATCGCCACCACCTCATCCGGATTAATTCCTTTGTGGGGTTCACGACCAAAGAATTTCTGCACTGCAGACTGCACTGCCGGCATCCGGGTCATTCCACCAACTAAGACCACCTCATTTATATCCTTGGCCTCAACTTTAGCGTCCTTTAAGGCTGATTTAACCGCATCAAACGTTTTCTCAATTAAATCCCCTACCAGGTTTTCCAGTTTTGCCCGGGTTAACTTCATCTCCATGTGCTTTGGCCCTGAAGAGTCGGCAGTAATAAAAGGCAGGGAAACATCGGTTTCCATTGAAGAGGAGAGCTCAATTTTAGCTTTTTCAGCAGCGTCACGAAGCCTTTGCAGTGCCTGGCGGTCTGTCTTTAAATCTACCCCCTGACTTTTTTTAAACTCTTCTATTAAAAAATCAATAATTTTTTGGTCAAAATCATCACCCCCAAGGTGGGTATCACCATTGGTGGATTTAACCTCAAATACCCCCTCACCCAGCTCTAAAATGGAAATGTCAAAAGTGCCTCCGCCTAAGTCATAAACAGCAATAGTATGGGCATGCTCTTTGTCTAAGCCGTAAGATAGGGCGGCGGCTGTTGGCTCATTTATAATTCTTTGTACATTTAAGCCCGCAATTTCCCCGGCTTGTTTAGTAGCCTGCCTTTGGGCATCATCAAAATAGGCCGGTACCGTAATGACTGCATCTGTTACTTTCTCTCCTAAATACGCCTCAGCATCAGCTTTAATCTTTTGCAGGGTCATCGCCGAGATCTCCTGGGGGGTATATTCATGACCCTCGACTTCCACCACTGCCATACCGTTTTTGCCGGATTTTATAGTGTAGGGAAGCCACTTGATATCTCTTTGCACCTCGGGATCGTCAAACTTTCGCCCCATTAAACGCTTTACAGAGAAGATTGTCTCTTTGGGGTTAACTACAGCCTGACGTTTAGCTACCCTTCCAACGATACTTTTAATCGGGTTGACGACTGAAGGGATAACATTTTCCCCTTCGGCCGAATGGATAACCTTGGGTTTTCCACCCTCCATTACAGCCACTGCCGAATTAGTTGTACCTAAATCTATACCGATAATTTTAGCCATTTTGTTCTCCTTTTCTTCCTACCACCACTCTGGCAGGCCTTATTACTTTGCCATTTAGGGCATAACCCCTTTGAGCCACCTCTAGTATTTTATCATTTTCCCCTTCTTTTAAATCAATAGCCTCGTGTAAATTCGGGTCGAATTGTCCTAAGGTATCAATTTCCTGTAAACCCTCCTCCGCAAGAACCTGTCTTAATTGTTTAACCGCCATTACTACCCCTTGGAACCACCCCGACTGGGCTTCTGTCTCACTTACCCCACCTATCGCCTGGTCTAGAGAATCCATGACCGGTAGAAGTTTCATCACCAGCTCTGACCGGGAGTGATGCACCACTGATAAAGCATCATCCTGCACCCTTCTTTCCAGGTTACGGTAATCCGCCAAAGCCCTTTTTAGCTGGGCTTCCAGATTTACCAACTCTTCTTCCAGTTTTTTAGCATCAGTTTTTTTTGCCATTTGCATTCTCCTTAATTTTAAACAACCCTCCCCACCTCAGACAACACCCCTCCAATATACCTGAGATAAGGGATAATCACCGGAAAATTTAATCGGTTTGGGCCTATCACTCCGATTACTCCCTGCCGGGCATTTCCTGCTTCGAAGTTTAAAAAGGCAAAACTTGTAGGCCGGAGATACTCAAAATCCGTTTCCTCGCCAAATATTATATGCAAGGGTTCCGGCCCCTGTGCCTGGTTGATCACTCTTTGCAGAATACTTAATTCATCAAACATGGAAAGGACAAAGCGGGTTACATCAATATCATAAAACTCCGGCATATCCAGGATATTGGCCGCCCCGGAATAATAGATCTCATTTCCATTGATCGCCAAGGCCAGTGTATTGCACTTTTTAGCCAGGACCCTGGTGGCAGTTTGGACCATGCGGTCAAACTCAGTTCTGATATCTAAAAGCTCCTGACGCAGGTTAACCTCATCCACAATAGGCACCTGTTTTTCCTTCATCAAATCGCTGATATAAAGGCGAAAACCCATGGCGGTAGGAATTCGGCCGGCTGAAGTATGGGGTTGCTTCAAAAAACCTCCGTCGGTTAATCGGACCATTTCATTTCGGATAGTGGCAGGGGAGACACCTAGGGTGTGATGTTTTTCGATAGCCTCTGAGGAAATCGGTTCACCGGTTTTAACATAAAGCTCAATAATTGCTATTAAGAGCTGTTTTTGCCTTTCAGATAACTCAGCCATGTTAGCAGTAACATACCACGACTGCTAACTTGTTGTCAAGACCTTTGTCGGAACCTGCCAAACCAGGATTGAAAAACTAAAAACACACCTTATTTTTTTAAGATTATTGACCTTTTTTATTTTGGATAAGACGCTCTGTAAAATCTTGTCCTAAAGCCTCATCCTCTTCAGGTGTAGGAGGAACACCTATCAACTTTTTCATCTCCTCTACCTTTTTTCTCTCTTCCGGCGTCAACTCTCCCACTAACTTATCCAGTTCTTCTTGGGAATTTATTGAAGCTAACTGCTCTATAAATTGTTCTTTATTCATTCTGTCACCTCCCTCCAATTTGCCAAAATTATACACCCCTCAAGATATTTGTCTACTAGTTTTTAAGGATAGAAAGAAACGCTTCTTGAGGTATCTCAACCCTACCTATCATTTTCATTTTCTTTTTGCCTTTTTTCTGCTTGTCTAATAATTTATCTTTTCTGGTCCTGTCTCCGCCATAAAGTTTGGCTGTGACATCCTTCCTGAAAGCAGAGACTGTTTCCCTAGCCACAATCTTACCTCCAATAGTAGCCTGGATGGCAATTTCAAAGTTTTGCCTGGGTAAAACTTCCTTAAGTTTCCCTGCCAGTCTCCTCCCCACACTTTCTGCTTTAGGCCGAAATACTATCGTAGATAGTGCATCCACTTTCTCCCCTCCTACCAATATATCCACTCTGGCTGCATCCACTTCCCTAAACTCTAAAAGGTCCCAATCAAGTGAGGCAAAACCTGAAGAGGCGGACTTTAATTTATCGTAAAAGTCCGTAATCATCTCAGAAAGCGGCATTTCATAACTTAGCTCCACCTGAAGCCCGTAGTGCTGCATGTTTAGAAACTTTCCTCTTCGCTCCTGCACTAAATCCATCACCGCACCGATATAAGATTGCGGCACAAATATCTTTAAGCTTACCCAAGGCTCTTTTAAGTCTTTAATATTTTCTCCTTGTGGCAAATCCGCAGGATTATTAATAGGAGCCTCCCCTACCAAATATTCTACCGACGGGGTAGTGGCCAATAAATTAACATTAAACTCCCCTAAAAGTCTTTCCTGTACTACCTCAGCATGCAAAAGCCCCAAAAACCCGCACCTGAAACCTGAACCTAAAGCCGATGACTGCTCCGGCTCATAAGAAAAAGCTGGATCATTAAGTTTAAATTTAGACAGAGCCTCTTTTAATTCAAAATATTCCTGGGCCTCAATCGGGTATAACCCAACATAAACCATCGGTTTTACTTCCCTATATCCCGGCAGCTGCCCCACTGTAAAATCCAGCGCAATAGTATCACCAACCCTTACCAGGTCTGGCTGCTTAATACCGGTAGCAATATAACCTATCTCCCCCGCCTTTAAACTTTCTGCCTGGGTAAGCTGCGGAGAAAAATAACCTTTTTCCAGGACCTCACCCTCCGCTTTGGTACCTAAAAATTTAATTTTTGTACCTACCGGAGGAACTTTTCCCTCTACTATCCTAACCTGAGCGACTACCCCTTTATAAGGGTCAAAAAAAGAATCAAAAATCAAAGCCCTGAGTGGCTTTTCCTCCTCAGTTTTAGGAGGCGGGACTGTTTCAATTACGGCTTTTAAAATATCCTCCACCCCTTGGCCGGATTTACCGGAAGCCAAAATAATTTCATCTTCCCGAAATCCAAATGTCTCTACCAACTGTTTTTTACAACTTTCCACATCAGCATTAGGTAAGTCAATTTTATTTATTACCGGGATTAAAACTAAGTCCTGTTCCATCGCCGAAAGCCCATGGGCTAAAGTTTGGGCTTGGATACCTTGCACTGCATCGACCAAAAGGATCGCTCCCTCAACAGCTGCCAGCGCCCTGGAGACTTCATAGGAGAAATCAACATGGCCGGGAGTATCTATTAAGTTAAGAGTGAAGAGTTCAGAGTTTAGATTGTACTGCAGACGGACCGGGGCCAGTTTGATAGTAATCCCCCGTTCACGCTCCAGGGCAAGTGAATCAAGCAGTTGGGGTTTCATCTTATCCGGGGAGACAGTATGGCAAATTTCCAGCAGCCTGTCGGCCAAAGTTGATTTCCCATGGTCAATATGGGCAATAATACAAAAATTTCTGGTGTTCATCGTGAAGGTATTGTAGCTAAGATAGCTACGGATAGCAAAGAGTGTTAAACATTTCCTGCTTCCTGGATAATCTCTTCAGATTTAACATTGAATTTCATCTTGCATATTTTCTTTATAAAATTGCCAAAGGTTTCAAGCTCTCTTACCTTCATCAGCCAGACTAAAATAAGATAAATAGACAAACCGAAAAATGAAGCAATGCCGGTAAGTAAAATTAAATTGACCGTCCGGGTGGTGTCAAAAACCAACTGGTCTAAAAGTTTTATCGGCACATATAAAGCTACAGCGGAAACAAAAGCTGCAAATGTCATTTTAAAAGCAGGCATGTAAAGATCTTTGGTATCAAAACCTCCCAGTTTTTTGTTTAATGCAAAAAGAAGAAGGGGGACAGAAACAATTGTGGCAATCGAATAGGATAATCCCAAGCTCCAGACTTCAAGGAATAAGACCCTTACAAAAAGGACGCTTAAAACAATATTTAATAAAACCGTCGAAATAGAAATAATTACGGGAGTTTTGGTATCTTTCAAGGCATAAAAGCTTCTTACCAGAAGCAGGACAATGGATTGTGCCGCCAACCCTAAAGAAAGAAATGCCAGGGTTCTGCCGGTTAAAACCGTGGCTTCCCAGTTAAATTGTGAGGCTCCAAAAACAAGCCTGACTGCGGGTATTCTTAGAACTATTAAAATAGCTACCGAGGGCAAAGCCAGAAAAAGGATCTGATGCATTGTTGTAAGAAGCGTCCCTTTGAAAGCTTCTTTTTCACCTTTGGAGTTAGCTTTTGCCAAAACCGGCAAAGCCGCCTGAGCAAGCGTTGCTCCAAAAAGTCCGATCGGGACAGTATGTAAATGCTGGGCAAAAGTTAAAAAAGTGACTGAAGCCGAAGAGATAAGGGACGCCAGAATTATACCGACTGTTTCATTAATCTGTTCCACCGCTACCCCTATAGTCCTTACACTCATCATCCCCCACACTTCTTTTATCCCCGAGGTAAAGGGGTTGAAAACAAACTTAAACCTAAACCCAAGCGACATTACCAGGGGAATTTGGGCCAATCCGTGCATCGCCGCGCCTATTACTACACCAAATGCAGGACCTGAAATCCCCCAAGCCGGAGTTAAAAAAAGAATACCTAAAATAATCCCGAGATTATAAAAGACAGATGCAAATGAGGGAATTATAAACCGCTGGAAAGACTGGCTGATCCCGGTAAAGAAAGAACCGATGACCAGGAGTACTTGCCCAAACAAAATAATCCGGGTAAGCTCTGCCGTTGCGAGCTTTTGTTCAGGGCTAAACCCCGGAACTACCAAACCGGTAAGAAGATTCACAAAAATAAAAACCAAAATACTAACTGCTATAAACCCAACCAGAATTACATTTAAAATATCTGCCGCGAAGCTAAAAGCTTCTTTTTCGTCTTTTTGTAAAAGATCGGTAAAAACCGGTATGAAAGCTACAGACACCGCACCGAAGATTAAAAGCTGGAACATTAAATCCGGTATACGAAAAGCTGCAAAAAATACAGCCGTCTGATCGGGGCTGAATGTATGGGCCAGAAGCCTGTCCCGGACCAACCCTAAGACTTTTGAAGCAACCATCGTCACCATCAAAACGGCCGCCCCAGACAAAATAGAATTTTGTCTTAAAGACAAAAGTGTAAGAAAATTTTTAACCACCGGTCAAATTGTAGCAGAATAACTTACTTGCAGGGAAGCTATAGTGTATGTTAAGATTTGCAAGTTATGCCAGTGATTCAATCAGCTATAAAAAAGGTAAGAAAAGATAAACTGCGTACAGCCCGCAATAAAAAGCGGGAAAATTCCGTAAAAAAATTGCTAAAAACTGCCAGAAAAAGCCCCGATGCAAAAAATTTAAGCGCCGTTTTTTCAGCCCTGGACAAGGCAGTCAAAGTCAAACTTATCCATCCCAATAAGTCCGCCCGACTAAAATCAAGATTATCCAAGCTTGTCGCTTCAAAGTAATATACCTTGCCTCACAGTCTCAACTGACGTAAACTTAAAATATGGGTCCTGCCAAAAAAACCCCAGGTTTTAAGCCTTTTAAAATTAATCTTCTTATTCGTAGAGGAGAAAAGGTCGCACTCCTCACGAGACTCATAAAATGGACTCTTACTTCGGGAAAGTTGATCGTGGTACTTGTGGAAATTATAACAATCGGGGCTTTCGTAATGCGCTACAAACTTGACGGGGATCTTTCCCAGTTGCAGGATTCGATTAAAAATGAGGTTCCTTATCTTGAAAGCTTAAAGGCCGATGAATTACTAATCAGGCAGACTCAATTTAAAATTGCGACTATCCGGCAAACAAAAACCGAAACTTTAGATTTTTCTCAAGTTATCACGAAAATTGCAAATATAACCCCAAAAAATATAAAGATTTCCAATATCGCATTCGACAGAACTCAATCATTTCCGAAAACACTTTTTAACTTATCGGGGACTACTCCCTCCAATATAGAGCTTTCTGTATTTATGAGTTCTCTGCAAAAAGACCCGTCTTTTACCGAAGTAACACTTACCAATATCTCATTTGAGGGCCAAATATTATTCACAATTACAGGAAGCTTAACAGGGAAGGGAGGAAAAAACAGCTAATGCCTGCGGCTAAATACTCCCGGTACTACACCTATATCAGGCCGGTAATGACCAATAAGTATGTTAAGTCAACTGCCCCTTATATCTTCAGCCTTTTGGCTATGACTGTTTTTATAATTTTTGCAATCAGGCCGACAGTTTCAACCATCCTGAATCTACAAAAAAACATAGAAAACCATCAAAAAACTTATAATTCATTAATAGAAAAGAAAAACAATTTAACTTTAGGCAGAAACAACCTGCAAAATTTAGGATTGGAAAACAGAAAAAAAATTATTACATCAGTGCCGGATAATCCGGAAGTAGCCTCCCTAATAAACAACCTTAGAACTGCGTCAAGTAATGATGCTTCCGTATCCGCCCTGCAAATCCAACCGGTTGTACTCACAGATACAAAGGCAAAAAAACAAAATACCCAGACTTTGGGTGAAGTCAATTTTACTTATAACGTTTCCGGAACATATGGACAATTACAGTCCACTCTGTATAATCTTCAAAGATCACCGAGAATTTTAAGTATAGGCAATGTAGTTTTAAGTAAACAATCAGAAGGGCTTATGGTTCTTTCGGTATCAGGAAAAGCATATTATTTAAAATAAAATTTAAGTGCCTTAAACTATGACCAGTAAACAACTTCTATACGTTGTAATTTTTACTTTTATTGTTGCCCTGTTATGGGTAACATCTAATGTAATTCATTCCCAAAAAGAAATTACTATCCCACCGGGTACCCAAGAGTTAATGGAACCCATTAACCCCAATTTTGACACGGAGATATTAAATGAACTCTGAGGTAAGAATCCCAACACTCTTAGGGTTAGGGGTCTTACTGGCCGGTTTAGTGGGAGGGATGTTGATGGTTACTACCAACCAAACCTTTAAAAGCCGTGCCGGCTCTACTGCCAGTCCAAAAAATGTAACTTTAGCTAATATTTCCAGAACCGGTGCTTCTATTTACTGGCAAACCGACCAACCAGCCACAGGCTTCATCCAGGCCGGCCCTACCACTGCGTTGGGGGGAACTTATCGTGACGACAGAGATTCAGGAGCACCCCAAACACACGCACTCCATTTTATTACTTTAACTAACCTTACACCTGATACTCTCTATTACTATAAAATAGGCTCAGGGGATAGCACCTACCCATCTGGTGAGCCCTATTCATTTAAAACTGCAGCCCAGGATACTACCCCATCCGGTCTACAGCCTTTAATCGGAACTATTTTAGATTCTGAAACCGAGACCGCCTCAGAAGCTATAGTCACCCTACAACTGCCGGGGTCACAAACTCTAGCTGCAGTCGCAAAAGCCGGAAACTTTATTTTGCCTTTGATAGAAATCCGAAACGAAAACCTAGAAAATCTAACCGTTCCCCAAACAGGTATAAACAGCAAACTTATCGCTTTCAATGGGACTAAACGTTCTGAAGTTATTGTTCCGCTACCCTATTCCGCTACAACCATCCCGCCAATAATCCTTGGCCGGGATTTTGATTTAAGTCAAATTACCCTTCCTTCCCCTACCCCTTTTGACTCTAGATACGATCTAAACAACGACGGGGTCATTAACTCCCATGATTTGTCGACCGTAATTAAAAATCAGGGTAAAAACCCCAAAGACAAGAGGGCTGATTTAAATGATGATAAAGTCGTAGACCAAAAAGATATTGATTTAATCCAAAAATTTATACCTAATATTCTCCCGCAGTAATTTTTGAAGTTAAAAGGGTTAACCCTACCTCGGCCGGCACACTGCCGCTTTTAATAGAAAATTCTGTCTCAAGGGATATCCGGTAAAAGCTTTCCCAATCCTTTAAATCGTGTTTTCTTTTCTGGTTTTCAATTTTACTTCGGGCATAGGAAGAAGCAGGAAGAGGCAGAATATTCCTTCTTAAGCCATAATAAACCATCGTGATGATATAAACCCACTCATATTCCGAAAGGAGTTTTTCAAGTTGAGGAAATGCTTCCTGTTTACCCTCAAGAAGAGAGTCCAGGAAAGGAAAAACCGACAGCTCTTTTTCCCCCTCAAAGACAAAAATATTAGCTTTCTGCTTCTGGGCACTTTGTAAAAGTGTGGCGGTCGACTTTAACGACCCTGACAATAGTAAAAGTGTTAGATTCTCAGCCCCTAGAGGTAATACAGACAGGTCAAGTTTATCCGGAGCGTTATCTGCCACTACTAACCTGGGACCATTTTCAAACATAGGCACAGAGGTTAAAGCCCATTCCAACTTTTCTAAACTATCCTGTTTTAAATCTACCAACACTGTCGCATCAGTAGGAAATTGCTTTCTAATACGCAAACTTTCTGTTCTTTTCCCTACCTCTCCAGGACCATACAAAAGAATAATTTTCATAGAAGCTCCTTTAAGATTTTCTCTTTGATTGGCTCTGGAATTAAATTAATTTGTGGGACCTGATGCAAGGGTACCCACTCTAAGGCATAAGAATTATCCGGAGAATTGCGTTCTATCTCCGGTCCACCTAACTTAAGCTCCCCTGTGTAACTATCCACTAAAAAGTAGTATTCAAGTTGAGGCTTTGTACCCCGATCCCGTCCATAATCTTCGTTTGTATATTCCCAGAGCAGGCTAGAATGGATATCGTCAAAATTAGTTTCTTCTTTAACTTCCCTGACAAGTGCCTCTTTAATACTTTCACCGTCTTCCACCCCACCACCTGGGGTCGTGTAATACTCTTTTCCCTGTCTAAAACGGTGAAGAAGAAGTATCTCCTCGTTTTTTAAAATAATTGCCGAAACCCGCTGTCTACTCACTTTAGTTGTTTTGCACTTTCTGAGGCATCAAATTTACCGGAAAAAATATCGGATACATACTGATGGATTTTGGTAAAGTCGTTATCGGGCGGGATTAAAACCCAGGCTCCATATTGCCAAGAAGGCGGGGCAATAAGCAGCGGATCTTTGCCGGTAGAGTCTATTACATAACTTTTTGTTTCTTCCGACTGTTTTATAAGTTTTACAAACTCCGGATACTGGCCAACCGGAATGTCACTGTCCACACTTGACCCAAAAGTTTTTATTAAACCTGTTATCTTAGATAGGTCACTTAAAGTGCCTATTGAAAGAATTTTTTCCCTGAAGGACTGTAAGACCTTTTGTTGCCTTTTGGATCTGGCAAAATCAGTCCCTTCATTGTTATTTCCGTGGCGGGAACGGACAAATTTCAAAGCCGTTTCACCGTCCATTTTAGTCAAACCTTTTGTAAAACTTAAATGTTCAAAACGGCAGGGAAAAAGCTTAAAAACCTGTATATCGGTAAACTCTATACTTTTTCCGGGCTCAGCTGCGGCAGTGGCAATTTTATTTTCCATATCCACCAAGACACGCAGATTTCCTGGTTTTACACCTAAAGAGTTAGCCTCTTCTTCCCCTATCTCTTTTTCTTCTTCTTTAAGCCCGCACAGATCGTTTTCTTTACCCGGCACCGGATAGGAATAATCATCAAAGGGTCTTTCTATATCCACTTCCACCCCTTCCACTAGATCCACCGCTTTAATAAACCCATTAAAATCTACCCTCACGCCATAAGGAATCTTGATCCCTAAAACATTACCAACCTCTTCCCGAACCAACTCCAGGCCATCTCCTTTGTTTAGGCCAATCTGGTAAAGGGTATTCACCTTTGCCTTATGCCCATCAATCCATAGATCACGCGGCAGAGAAATCAGGTCTGTTTTATGCAGCTTCACATCATATGAGACCACCATTACCGTATCGGTTAGGTTAGGCCCATCATGGTTGCCGCCGGCAGTCCCCAAAAGTAAAACATTCAGCCTCCCATCTTCAATTTTTAATGACGACCCTCCTCCAAAAACAAAACTTACAACAGAGGGGGTACCAGTGTCACTTTTCCACCAGGCAAAGAAGAAAACCGCCAAAAGTAAAACCGCTAACAGCCAGCGTTTACCAATACCCTTTTTATAATTTGAGTTTAGTTTAAGCGGTTTTATATCATCCATTGATGTTTACCAATATCTTTAAAAATTCTTCAGGGTCAAGAGAGGCTTTGCCTATTAAAAGCCCGTCCAGATTTTCCTTTTGTAAAAATGCTTTGGCATTTTCACTGTCAACACTTCCCCCGTAAAGTATGGTCAAGTCTCCATACCTGCCCTTTAAAGAAGCTGCTACACGGTCTGCATTATCCGGCGTGTCCGGATTCCCTGTACCTATTGCAAAAACAGGTTCATATGCAACCAAATTTACACCTTCAGGCACCGGAGTTGTCTCATCCTGCACACAAACCAGGGGAGTAATATTAAACTGTCTTGCCTGGGCAGCCTTTTGGGTAACAATCCCGTCCGTTTCACTGAAATTCTTTCTTCTGTCGGAGTGGCCCAGTATCGAGAGGTCAACCAGTTCCGACAAAATCCTGGCCGATTCTTCACCGGTATAAGGGCCGTTGTCATAAGGAGAAATATCCTGAGCACCAACAATAATCGGATAATTACCCACTAAAACTGCCTTTTTAACTTCCTCAATGTCAGTAAAGGGCGGACAAACCACAACCTTAGTATCATCTCTCCGGGATAGTTTAGGGCCCACTTCATCTATCCACGAGAGAGCCTCGGAGATAGTTTTATTTGATTTCCAGTTTGCAATAATCCACTTAACCCCACCAGCCATACTTTTCCAAGTTTACTATGAAATCATCCGAAACTTCCACACCCTCCTGTATCAGTAAAGCTTTTTGGGCCTGTTTGGGATGTTCTAAACACCTGGTAGAAATATAACCTTCCCTGTTTATCACCCGCTGCCAAGGCAGGTCATATTCTTCTGTATTGTGATGTAAAATTCCACCCACAAGCCTGCCGCCTCTCGGCAACCCCGCAAGTCTTGCCACAGTACCGTAAGTTGTAACTTTACCCTTGGGAATTTTAAGAATAATCCGGATAACTCTCTCTTTGAAACCTGTTCCTTCAGCCATTAACTAATTTTAACAGCTCTTGTTTGGAGGTAACACCGATTTTTCTGCCTACTTCTTTACCGTCTTTTAAGATAATAAAAGTCGGGATACTCATCACCCCATACTTGGCAGCCTCACCGGAGCTTTCATCAACATTAACTTTGACAAATTCAACCTTGCCTGCAAGCTCTTTTTCCAGCTCTTCAATAACCGGATCCATTATTTTACAGGGGCCACACCAAGGAGCCCAGAAATCAATTAGCTGAATCATAACTTAAAGATGATAACACTCCCAAAAATTTTGTAAAGATGCTAAGATACCCAAGTCATGCCCGATACTCTCCTTTCCGATCTTAACCCAGTCCAAAAACAGGCAGTTGAATCCACTGAAGGGCCGACTTTAATTTTGGCCGGGGCCGGTTCCGGTAAAACCAAGGCTTTAACCCACAGGGTAGTCTATCTAATCCAGGAAAAAGGTATTCCTCCGGAAAATATCCTTGTAGTTACATTCACCAATAAAGCGGCCGGAGAGATGATGGAGCGGATTTTAAAACTCTTGGGAAAAAACAGCGTTAAACCAATCATGGGGACCTTCCATTCAATTTGCGCCAGGATTTTACGTAAAGAAGGTAAATATATCGGCCTTCCTCCTAACTTTTCTATCTATGACGAGCATGACTCGTTAGATGCAGTCAAAGCCGCCATGTCTGAGCTTAATATCGCCATCCAAAAAACCTCTCCCTCAGCTGTTAAAAACACCATCTCAGGAGCTAAAAACGAGATGATCCCGGCACTAGAATACCCAAGGGTAGCACGGGGGTATTTTCAGGAAATGGTAGCTAAAATTTACCTTAAATACCAGGAGATATTGGAGAAAAATAAAGCAGTAGATTTTGACGATCTTCTCCTTTTAACAGTCAAACTTTTTCAAAAAAACCCGGAAGTGTTGTCAAAATACCAGATTCAGTTTAGATACATCTTAATCGACGAATACCAGGACACCAATGCTGTCCAGTATCTTTTATCTAAGCTTTTAGCAAATAGATATAAAAATATCTGCGTAGTCGGCGATGCCAGCCAGAGTATATATGCCTTCAGAGGAGCTGATTATAAAAACATCGTCAATTTTAAAAAAGATTACCTCAACGCCAAGGTGTTTAACTTGGAGCAAAACTACCGCTCAACCCAAACGATTTTAGATGCAGCCTTTGCGGTCATCTCTAAAAACCACTCACACCCAATCTTAAAGCTGTGGACCCAAAACCCTACCGGAGAAAAAATCCAAATAATTGAGACCAGAAGCGAAAGCGATGAAGCACTCTTTATTGCCAACACTATAACCGGTCTCTGTCCCTCGGAACTTTCTAACTTTGCTGTGTTATACCGCACCAATGCCCAATCCCGAGCCTTGGAAGAAATATTCTTAAAAGCCGGGATCCCTTATGTACTAGTAGGGGGCATCCGCTTCTATGAGCGGAAAGAAATCAAAGATATGCTGGCATACCTTAAGCTGATTGCCAACCCTGAAGACTCCATCTCGAAAACAAGAATAGAAAAGGTAGGTAAAGGTAGAGCTGCTAAGTTTTTTGCCATGCTCCAGGAAATTCAGCCAAGTCTCCCAGATTACACCACCCTGGAACTTTTAGATAAAACATTAGACATTACTGATTACCTAAATTATATCGATGACGGCACAGACGTTGGCAAATCCCGTATTGAAAACGTTAAAGAGCTTCGCTCTGTTGCCGAGCAGTTCCCGGATTTAATCCAGTTTTTAGAAAACGTAACCCTGGTTGAAAGCGAATATTCTTCGGACGAAAAGCTTAAAAAAAGCCAGGGCCGAAAAGATGCCGTTACCTTAACGACGCTCCACCAAGCCAAAGGGTTAGAGTGGCCTGTGGTTTTTATGGTCGGTATGGAGGAAGGGCTTTTCCCCCATTCCCGATGCTTACTTGACCCCGGGGAGATGGAAGAGGAAAGAAGGCTTTGTTATGTCGGGATTACCAGGGCTAAACAAAAGCTTTTTTTAACCTACGCCAGGCAAAGGCTATACTTTGGTACCAGATCCCAAAATCTTACTTCCCGCTTTTTAATGGATCTTCCTGAAAATATTGTGGAATCAAATACAAATTATCAGGACAGGGACCAGTTTCTGGATAACCAGGCAGTTGAAAAAGACACTGATGACTGGTTAGATATCTAAATGCAACCATTACTCGGCGGATTACTCTTAATAGCAGCCCTCTTTATCCATTTTTACTTCCCTTCCTTAAAACCCGAGGTCCCTTTAACTGAAGCCTCAGTTCTCTCTGTTTCTAAAGCCCTTCAGCCAATAAAGACACAGTCCAGTTTTCAGGAGAAGTTGTCGGACCAATCTGAAATTATCCCTAAAACAACGGTTTATAAAGACGATCCGGAGACAGAAGCAGGGGTAGAAACTATCCTTGAAGAAGGAGCAGACGGTAAAAAGACCCGGATTATTAAAACAACTTTCTACGAAGGCAAAGAATATTCTAAAGACGTCGTTGAAACAGAGCTTACCCCTGCCAAAGATAGAATAATCTCTCGGGGAACAAAAATTATCTGGAAAACCCTGGACACCCCTGAGGGTGAAGTCAGGTATTGGAAGAAGATGCGGGTTTACGCCACCCACTATGATTCAAGGTGTCCGGGTTGCAACGACTGGACAGCCATCGGTATGCGCGCAGGCTTTGGGGTAATTGCCGTTGACCCTAAAGTTATCAAACTCCGCTCCAAAGTTTACATTCCCGGATACGGCCAAGCTGTAGCAGGTGATACCGGAGGAGCTATAAAGGGAAACATTATAGACTTGGGTTTTGAAGATGCCAAAACAGCAGGTTGGAGGGCAAAATTTGTCGATATTTACCTAATAAATTAATTAAATTAAACAAGCCTCTTGTCAAAACTATAATTTGTCTGATACTATCAGCCAATGGCCGCCAAGAAAAAAGCTGTAAGTAATAAGAAAAAAGTTACAACACCCATCAAAGAACGAGTTGTTACCTCAGAAGTTACTACCGGAAACAGAGGAAGTAATCGGTTTAATCTTTCAACCTTAAC
>ORJL011454016.1_pt1 | contig 29278 bp, 23 predicted proteins | sample 1779941 | NCBI WGS metagenome assembly ORJL01 (sample SAMEA104232317, study PRJEB22302) | groundwater metagenome | biome: forest; feature: aquifer; material: groundwater | place: USA | collected 2011-08-07 | depth 5.8 m
AAGGTCCGCACAGCGGACCCGACGGGCAGCAAGGAAGATGGGATTGACGGCGGCTGTATTTCCGGGGCAGGGCGCGCAGTCCGTGGGGATGGGGCGCGATGTGTACGATGCGTGCGCCCGATCACGCACGGTGTTCGAGCGGGCGAACGACGTGTTGGGGTTCGATTTGGCCCGTGTCTGCTTCGAGGGACCAGCGTCGGCACTGGAACAGACCGACGTTCAGCAGCCGGCGATCTTTGTCGTTAGCGTGGCGCTGTGGGAGGCGTTGGCGGATTCGCAGGGCGGGCGGTTTGCGTTTGATCGGGCGGGGGGGCTGAGTCTCGGGGAGTACACCGCGCTCTACGCGGCGGGTGCGTTCTCGTTCGACGAGGGGCTTCGCCTGGTGCGTCGTCGCGGAGAGTTGATGCAGAAGGCGGCGTTGGCGACGCCGAGTGGAATGGCGTCCGTGGTGGGCGGCGACGAGGCGGCGGTGGCGGCGCTTTGTGAGAAAGTTCGCAAGGACGAGGTTCTTTCACCCGCGAATTTTAATTGTCCGGGGCAGGTGGTGATCGCCGGGCACAAGACGGCGTGCGATCGGGCGTCGGCGGCGGCGGCGGAGTTCGGCGTGCGCGTGGTCCCGCTGGCGGTTGCAGGGGCGTTTCATACGACGATCATGGAGTCGGCGGCCGTCGGGTTGCGGGAGATGCTTGATCAGACGGCGCTGTCGCGTCCGGCGGTCCCGGTTATTTCGAACGTGGATGCCGAGTACCACGCGGACCCGGGAGAAACGCGCGACCGCCTTTGTCGCCAATTGACGCATCCGGTGCGGTGGCAGCGGTGCGTGGAGAGGATGATCGCGGACGGCGTGGATCGGTTTGTCGAGGTCGGTCCGGGGCGGGTGCTCACGGGGTTGCTGAGGAAGATCGACCGGACGAGGACAGCGGTGAACGTGAGTACGTTGGAGGCATTGGCTGGCGTGGTCGAAATGAAGTAGCGGCGCGCTGCGAACGCATGGCGGCGCTTCGCTTGGCCATGCCACCCGGCTGAAGACACGGGTCCGCGTAGGGCGGACCCATGGCACCCAATCGCGGATACACCCGGTATCGAGGTCGAGACACTTATGGATCCGATTCTGAAGGACCAAGTTGCGGTGGTGACGGGCGGGAGCCGGGGGATTGGCCGGGCGATCTGCTTGAGCCTGTGTCGACAGGGCGCCACCGTGGTGGCGTGTGCTCGGAGCGTGGAGGCGCTTCAATCGCTCTGCTCGGAAGCTCGCGAGAAGGAACTGCCGGGGAAGATGGAAGCGCGGGCGCTGGACGTGTCGAACCGTCAGCAGATCGACCCGTTCGTGGACGGGGTGGCGGAGTCGCTCGGTCGAATCGACATTCTCGTGAACAACGCGGGCATCACGCGGGACGGTCTTTCGCTGAACATGGACGACGATCAGTTCGACGACGTTCTCACCACGAATCTGCGAGCGGTGTTTTGGCTTTGTCGCGCGGTGAGTCGACTCATGGTTCGTCAGCGTTTCGGGCGCATCATCAACATTGGCAGCGTTTCGGGTGTGATGGGGAACGCCGGACAGGCGAACTACGCGGCGGCCAAGGCGGGGTTGATCGGGCTGACCAAGACGTTTGCGAAGGAGTTGGGGAAGCGGAAAGTGACCTGCAATGTCGTCGCGCCGGGGTTTATCGCCACGGACATGACGTCGAAGTTGCCGGAGAAGGTGATCGAGGGGGCGAAGTTGCTGATTCCGGTGGGGCGTCTCGGCGAAGCGGAGGAGGTGGCCGAGCTGGTCGCGTTCCTCGCTGGGCCCGGGAGTTCGTACATCACCGGGCAGGTGATTCTGGTTGACGGCGGGATGTGCATGTAGGTAAAAGACGTTGGCGTGCGGGATGTCCCGGTGAAGCCACTGGTGGACAAGCCACCAGTGGCACCCTGCGGGAGCCACAGGTGGACAAGCCGCCGGTGGTACTCGAAGAGGTTGCGGCGGGGCTTTCGACGCCTTGCGATCTGCGGGAGAGTCGGGCGGGATTACGGATTCGATATCCGGGTTCGATGGCCGGGTTCGATATCAAAGTCGGTTTCGGGAGGAACGAGTGGTGCCTACCGTCATGGAAATCGAAGAAAAAGTTATCCAAATCGTTAGCGAACAGATGAGCGTCGACAAGGGCGAAATCAAGCGCGAGACGTCGTTCGTGAACGATCTGAACGCGGATTCGCTCGACACGGTCGAGCTCGTCATGGAGCTTGAGGACGAGTTCGACCTCACCATCCCGGACGAGGAAGCTGAGAAGCTGAAGACCGTCGGCGAGGCGATCGACTACATCAAGAAGCACGTCGAAGGTAAGAAGTAAGCTCGTCTCGATCTTGGCCAAGCGGAACACGCCGGTAACGGAGGGTCATGACGGAGCGACGGGTCGTAGTGACCGGGATGGGGGCGGTCACGCCGTATGGCGTGGGCGCCGACCTCTATTGGGATGGGCTTGTCGAGGGCCGTTCCGGAATTCGGACGATCACGAGTTTCGACGTCGCCGGTTTTGACGTGCGATTCGGCGGCGAGGTTTGCGGGTTCGAGCCGACGAAATACATGGACGGCAAGGCCGTCAAACGCCTCGATCGCTACGCTCAGTTCGCCCTCGTCGCCATGGAAGAAGCCGTGAAGGCGTCCGGGCTGCGGATGGAGCAGGAGGATCCCTGGCTGGTCGCCAGCATCTTCGGGACCGGGATCGGCGGTCTTACCGAGCTGGAGCAGCAACATGCTCGCTTGTTGCAAAAAGGGCCGGGTAAGGTTTCCGCGTTCACGATCCCGCGTTTGATGGTGAACGCAGCCGCCGGGAACATTTCGATCCAGTACGGGGCGAAGGGGACGAGCATTGCGATTAGCAGCGCTTGCGCTTCTGCCGCGCACGCGATGGGCGAGGCGTTCCGACACATTCGAACGGGTGCGGCCGACGTGGTGCTCACCGGCGGTTCGGAAGCGGCGCTGACGCCGCTTGCGCTCGCGGCGTTCGCGACGATGAAGGCACTGAGCCAGCGGAACGATGATCCGGCGCGTGCGAGTCGACCGTTCGATCGCGATCGGGACGGGTTTGTGCTGGCGGAAGGTTCCGGCGCGCTGGTGTTGGAGGAACTCGAGCATGCGCGGCGTCGCGGCGCGCCGATCCTGGCGGAGCTCGTCGGGTTTGGGGCGACGTCCGATGCGGATCACATCACCCAGCCGTCGGAAAGCGGCGAGGGTGCGGCTCACGCGATGATGAACGCGCTTCGCAGCGGCGGAGTCGCGGCGTCGGAGGTGGGTTACATCAACGCCCACGGCACGAGTACGCCGCTCGGCGATGTCGCGGAAACGCGGGCGGTCAAGGCGGTTCTCGGCGAGCACGCTCGGAAGGTCGTGGTCAGCAGCACGAAGAGTTGCATCGGGCACTCTCTTGGGGCGAGCGGCGGGCTGGAGCTGATCGCCTGCGTGTTGGCCATCAAGAACGGAACGATCCCGCCCACGATCAATTTGGAACATCCGGGCGAGGGGTGCGACCTGGACTATTGCCCGAAGGTCGCCCGCGATGCTCGCGTGGATGTGGCCATGAGCAACTCGTTCGGTTTCGGCGGGCACAACGCCTGTCTGGTCGTCAAACGCTTCTCATAGTGCTGCGGATCGCGTTTTCGGTGTTTCGCCCCGGATTCCGATCATCGCCCGGCAGCTAACCCCGCCTCCTCCCGCGGACGATAAGCCTCATTGGTTCCAGTGAACCTAGGATGTGAGGGTTTCTGCGTGAGCACCATGACGAGCACGATTCCCGCCGCGCCGCACCGACCGCGCGAAGCCCGCGTGGAGCGGATTCTCCCGCTGACCGTCTCGGTCTACGTCACCGTGGCTGAACGGAAAATGCCGATCGAGGGAATCGTGGGGATCTCAGCCGGGACGATCATCGAGTTCGGCGTTCCGTTCGATGCCGAGTTGATCCTGCGAGTCGGAGATCAGACGATCGGGTACGGACAGGCGGTGAAGGTGGGAGAGAACTTCGGGGTGCGAATCACGCGGATGGCGACTCCTAAAGAGGTTCGCGCCGCGATGCGCCGATGAGGCGCGAGCGAGATCGGGCGATTGTTACACGCAGCGCCGCTCCAACCACGCGCTAGCGCTTGTGGCTCGTCAGGCGATTCCCGATCAGTGTCAGCGCGTCCGTGCAACCGCGAGGTCCACTGCTCAGGGACAGGACCCACAATGGGCTCCGTTGACGTCATGGATGAGATTGGACCCGGTGTCCGTCCCCCACCCTCGAAGTAGCGAGGATGGGGCACCCATCCGCTTGTCATACGACTCCCACCAACTGTCATCGCTTCGACGCATTCGCATCATCCACTGCTCACAGAGCAGTGGCACACGGCGGCAGGGCCGTTACTGTGCGCGACTTGTCTCAATCCACGCCCAGGCTTCCTCCTTGGTTCGGATCTCGTCATTGAGCTGCGCGCGGGTCAGTCTGCGGAGCATTTCGCCGAGCGCTGGTCCGGGCTGAAAACCGGCGTTCATCAGTTCATCGCCCGTGATGAGAGGTGGTGGGGCGATTGCGTACGCGGGGACCGCGTCCGCCCGCGCCGCGAGAACCCGCACGGGCGTTTGGTCCGAGTTTCGCGCGGCAAGGTCCGCAGTACACAGTTCGAGGAGCTGCGGCCAGGCTTCGTTCCGCAGCAAGAGCTTCAGGTCCGCGAGTTCGAGCCCGACCGGGTCGCGAACGAGGGCGAGCGCACGCACGAGCCACTCCACCGCGTCGGTCTCGGCGTTGCTCAATCGGAGGGAGCGGCAGCGCGCGGCGATCGGGCGCGCTGGAGCATCCCTTGTCGGCGCGACGAACGCTTGCGGCGGAACATCAGTCCTTGGTGGAGCGATCGCTTGTGGCGAAATATCCGTCCTCGGTGCAGCGACCCCTTGCGGCGAAACGTCCATCATGGCAGCGGCGAGTCCGAGCGTCGCCGGGCGTTCTTGGTGGGGAAGTCGGTCCAGTCGCTGAATCGCTTTCTGGTCGCTGTCCGCATCGCCGGGCCAATCTTGCGAAAGATGTCGGCGAAGCTCCGATCCGACGAGGAGTTTCCAACCTCGGCTACGACGGGGCGAGGCGAGGATTCTCGACAGTTCCATCCACACGCGCTCCGGGCTGATGGAGCAGAGCTGGTCTGCATGTCGTCGCATCGCGGCGAACGTGTCCGCGTCGATCTGGAAATCCAACTCGGCCGCGAAGCGCACGGCGCGGAGCATCCGCAGGTGGTCTTCGCGAAAGCGCTGGTCGGGATCGCCGATGGTGCGGAGTAGGCGGGCTGCGAGGTCGGCGCGACCGCCGACGTGGTCGATGATTTTCTCGTCGATGGGGTCGAAGAACAGGCCGTTGATGGTGAAGTCGCGGCGCTGGGCGTCCTCGATGTCCGTTCCGAACGTCACTTGATTCGGATGTCGACCGTCGGTGTATTCGCCATCGCTGCGGAACGTGGCCACCTCGATGTCGAAACGGAATCGATGCACGAGCACGACGCCGAACTTGGCGCCTACGGCGCGTGCTCGCGGAAACAGTCGAAGCACGCATTCGGGCGTGGCGTTGGTGGCTACGTCGTAGTCCTTGGGGGTTCGCCCGAGGAGGCGATCGCGCACGCAACCCCCGGCGAAGAGGGCGCGGAAACCCTCCGCGCGAAGACGGCGCAGGGTGTCGAAAGCGGCGTCGTAGGCGGATCGCGCGGAGATCGTCATCGTGCAAACAGCGTCACGCCGTTGCTCCCGAAGGCGCGCTGGTCGACGACGTGCCAGGGCGTGGGCACTTCGTCGCCGAAGCGGGTCTTCGCGGGATGGTGTAGCATAATGAGCGGGCGGTTGTCATCTTCTTGCGCGAGGCGAGCGAGGAAACGCGCGACGAGGCCTTGCGACGAGGAATCCTCCGAATCTCGATAGGGGGGGTCGAGGAAGAGGAGCTCGAACGGTTCGGCGGCGTTCGCTCGAACGGCGGAGCGCCAGGCGTCGGTCGTGATTACGTTGCTGCGATCGACGGCGTCGAGCGTAGCGATGTTCTTGCGGAGTGCGGTGAGGGCGATGCGTTCGCGTTCGAAGAACCAGCAGTGTCGTGCGCCGCGGGAGAGAGCTTCCAGTCCCATGGACCCGCTGCCCGCGAAGACGTCGGCGACGCGAAGCGGCGGGAGTTCGCCGGGGCAATCGTAACGCGAGCCGAGGAGGTCGAAGAGCGCTTCTTTGACTCGATCGGGCATGGGTCGCGTGCCCGGGGATTCGGGTCGGACCAAGGTTCGAGATCGCCACTGCCCGGCAATAATCCGCATCTGCATCTGCTCCGGTCGCGGTCGCGGGATCCGTCGACGAAACCCACGCGCTCGCGCTTGTGGCTCGTATGATGCGGCAAGTTCGTCTCCGGGCAACCCCGGAACGCCACTGATGGGCAAGCCACCCGTGGCACCCGGCGCGAGGAACATGTCCGCCATAAGGGCGGACATGCCACCCGTAGGCGGAGATGCCATTCCAAGGGCCAACATTCCACGCGTAAGAGCGGGCATGCCATCCGACCGGATTGCGGCGACGCTCAAAAGTCTGATGGCGGCGCACCCTCTCACTGGACTCGACAGGATGATCGGGCCTAGAATGCGCTGGACGGTGCGAGCGTTGACCGGGTTCGCCGGTCGACCGGGTTCGGCCGGGTCGGAAAGACGAGGAGGAGAGATATGACGAACACACTCGAAGCGTTGCGGCAGCATCAGTTGGTGATTCTGCGCCGCCTGCGAAACGGTCCGCTGACCGAGTTTGAACTCGGGCGCGAGATCGCCCAGACGTCCACGCATACGCCGGAGCAGGCGGCGAGCATGATGGCGGACTGGCTGGAGGAGCTTCGTCTTGAGGGTCTCGTATGGTCCGGCGTGCTTACGAACTCGAACAATCAGCAGATCGTGGCGGCTGCGCTGACGAAGCGCGGACGGGAGCTCGTGAACGGCTGACAGAATTCGACACAATCGCCGGCAGCGGCGTATGAACTTGGCGGGCGGGAGTGCTAACGTGTGGCACTCCCGCTCGTTTTCTTGTCGGCGCTCGGCGACAACTGTTTACGCGGAATCACGATCTCTTGCTTGTGACTGCGTTGCCCTTGAGGTACAGTTCGCCTCGGTCAGGGTTCGTTGTCGCCTAGCGTTGGTTCGCCTCGACCTGCCGAAGAGAAGAGAAGGACCGCTCCCTTACGGTCGCGGCTCGGATCGGAGCGTCGCCGTTTGTTCGGCGGATCGCGGCGGGCGGTATGTGCGCCCTTGAGAGCTGATCCTGAAAACCCTCACCCCTGCCCCTCTGCCTAGGAGGGAGAGGGGTTGTGGGGATACGTTCTAAGGCGGACATGTTTCTGCCGCTGGAGTTCCAGGCGTGAACGTCGTCGAAATCCAAGGCGTTTCCAAGACGTTCGGTTCTCAGGTCGCCGTTAGCCAACTCTCGCTGAACGTTCCTCGGGGTTCGATTTACGGCTTCATCGGCCCCAACGGGTCGGGTAAAACCACGACGCTGCGCATGATTATGCGCATCTACCACCCCGATCCGGGCGGCGGACACATTCGCGTATTGGGTCAAGAAGCGTTTAGCGCCGCGAATGATCGGATCGGCTACCTCCCCGAAGAGCGAGGCCTCTACAAGAAGATGAGGGTCCGCGAGCTTCTTCGCTTCTACGCGGAGCTCAAGGGCGTGCGCGATTTCAAGGGTGCCGTGAAGCGCTGGCTGGAACAATTGAACATCGCCGACTGGGCGGAGAAGAAGATCGAGACGCTTTCTAAGGGCATGGCTCAGAAGGTGCAGTTCGTCGCGGCGATCATTCATGATCCGGAACTGGTCATTCTCGACGAACCGTTCAGCGGGCTGGACCCGGTGAACATGGACGTGCTGCGTGACGCGGTGCTGGAACTCCGCCGCCGCGGGACGACCGTGATCTTTTCCACGCACGATATGCAAGTGTCCGAGCGGATGTGCGATTTCATCTTCATGATCTACAAGGGCAACAAGGTTCTCGACGGGACGCTTGACGCCATTCAGAACACGTATGGTCAAGACACGCTTCGCATTCGCGTCGAAGGCAACGGTTTCGACCCGGCGAAAGTCGCGGGCGTGGAGCGAGTGACCAACTTCGGGCAGTTGCAGGAGTTGCGGATCAACCCACGGACGGACACGCAGCAGGTGCTCGGCGACCTCATGCGTCACGGTCGCGTGACGCACTTTGAACTCACGAAGCCGTCGCTGCACGACATCTTCGTGCGCATCGCCGGTCCCGAAGCCGAGGCGGCGCAGCGCGATTCGTTCCGCGCCGCCGCGGCCAGGAATGGTTGAATTGTAGGGTCCGCTGTGCGGACCCTTCAGGGTGTACGTATGCGAAGAATGCTTGTCGTCGCCGTGCGTGAATATCAGGCCGCGGTGAAGACCAAGGCCTTCATCATCAGCCTGGTGCTGATGCCCGTGATGATGGGCGGCAGCATCGTGGCGCAGGTGTTTCTGAAGGATCGAGTAGACATCGCGGACAAGCGGGTGGCCGTCGTCGATGAGACGGGACTTTTGTATGACGCGATTGAAACCGCCGCCCGCCTACGCAATGAGACGAAGATCTTCTCCGGTGAAGGCGATGCCCGGAAACAGGTGAAACCTCGCTTCGTCGTGGAGAAAGTCGAGCTCGTGGACGGGGATCCGGCCCAGACCGCGTTTGCGCTTTCCGAGCGGGTTCGCGCGAAGGGCGATGAGAAACTCTTCGCCTTCGTGATGATCGGTCCGGACGCGATCCGTCCTGGCGCCGATCCCGTCCGCGCCGGCGCACATTATCACTCCCAAACGCCGACGTATGAGGAGGTCGCGGATTGGGCGGAGGCTAAGCTCAACGAGCGGATTCAGGAGCTTCGGTTTGAAGGCGCGAGCGTCGACCTGGCCACCGTGCGCGCCGCGGTCGCTCCGGTCCCCCTCGCCAATCTGGAACTGGTCACGCGCGACGAACAGGGCAACATTAAGAAGGCCGAGCAGTCCAATCGCGCCGCCAATTTCCTCATTCCGCTGGGTCTGATGATGCTCATGTTCATGGTCATCATGGTCGGCGCCACGCCGCTCATGCAGAGCGTACTCGAGGAGAAAATGCAGCGCATCGCCGAGGTTCTTCTCGGTTCGATCTCGCCTTTCCAACTGATGATGGGGAAACTCCTCGGCGTGGTCGGCGTTTCGCTGACCATGGCCACTTTCTACCTCGTCGGGGGGTACCTCGCATTGCGGAACGCCGGGTATGCGCAGTTCTTCCCTGCGCACCTGATTTGGTGGTTCGTGGTTTTTCAGGGGCTCGCGGTGCTGATGTTCGGATCGCTCTTTATCGCCGTGGGCGCCGCGGTCACGGATATGCGCGAATCACAGAGTCTGATGACGCCCATCATGCTCATCGTGTGCGCCCCGATGTTCGTGTGGGTCAACGTGCTCCGCGAACCCACGGCGGCGTTCTCGACCGCGATTTCGCTTTTCCCGCCATGCACGCCGATGCTCATGATCGTTCGCCAGGCGGTACCGCCGGGGATTCCCCTTTGGCAACCGCTGCTCGGCGTGGTGCTGGTGCTTTTCACCACGGTCGCGTTCGTCTGGGCCGCGGGCCGCATCTTCCGTGTAGGTCTGCTCATGCAAGGTCGCGGCGCCAACCTCCGCGAGATGTGCCGCTGGGTTCTGCGCGGTTGAACCGTTGATTCGCGCGGGACCGCCCGCCAGCCTGTTGACTTCCTGCATGAAAAGTAGAGGATCGTTCGGGCTTTCCAAACTGTTTGAGGCTGCTACATACACGGGTGAGGAGACTGAGTGGTGAATCGACAACGATCCGCAGTGGCTTTCGTCACGATGCTGATGTTCGGAGCCGCGTTGGTTGCTTCCGAGCCGGGGCGTCCGGATCCGGGGAAGGCGATGGCCGCCCAGCGCGAGGCCATGAAGGCGCTCGCTTTTTTGGATGGCGTTTGGAGAGGCCCGGCATGGACGCTCCTCCCCTCCGGCGAGAAACACACGATGGTCCAGACGGAGCGCATCGGACCCTTCTTGGACGGGTCCGTGAAGGTCGTGGAGGGACGAGGCTATGAGGCGGATGGCAAGGCCGGCTTCAACGCCTTGGGTGTCATCTCGTTCGACGCGGACAAGCGTACGTACACGCTGCGTTCCTATGCCCAAGGCAACCTCGGCGACTTCCAATTGAAACTCAATGCTGACGGCATGGTGTGGGAGATCCCCGCGGGGCCGATGACCATACGCCATACGGTGGTCATTAGGGATGGAGTGTGGAAGGAAGTGGGCGACCGCATCGTGCCCGGGAAAGAGCCGGTCCGGTACATGGAGATGACGCTTACCCGCGTGGGCGATACGGACTGGCCGGCGGCCGGGGCGGTCCCGCAGAAGTGATGCGGTTATCGTGGGACGCTGCTGGTGCGAGAAGGGGTCGTGGCGGCACGCGCGTGAAGCCGACATGTCCGCCTTAAGGGCGGACATGCCACCCGACGCATCGTCGTCGCAGGGCGTCACGCCTTTTTTCGTCGGCGAATTGCGATTTCTGGGGCTTCGCGGATGCAGGTCCAGAGGATTTTGAGGGACATGCCTATGAGTTTCCACGCGCTGCGAACCAATGTAGCGGGGCGGTCGCCGACTGACGGGAAACCGTGGTCGTCGGGGCGGACATTTTCCCAGTTCTGGAAGAGTCGACCCCATTCGCTGCCGAGCGCCTCGCGCACGCGGGGGCGGCCGAAGAACGGGTACCAGAACGTGTCGTGGTAGAGCACGCTGGCGATGTAGGCCCACGGCGCCATCCACGTTTTCAGCGACCATTCCACGAAGCGTTTCATCCAGCCCCAGTAGATCAGGTGTTGCATTCGGGCCGCGAAGGTCATGTTCTTGAACGGGCCGACGAAGTGCCAGTTCTGGGCGGCGACGTCGAGGTCGCCGACGATTTCCATCTCGCGCGGGTCGCCGCAGCCCAGGTTGCGCTCGTGGGCGAGGCGGATGAATTTCACGTCGGAGAGAGGGTCGAAGCCCATCAGTTTCGCGGCCATGGCGTCGATGGCGACTTGGTCGGATGAGGCGAGTAGCACGTTCTTGACGTAGGGGATCATGCAGCGCGGGCCGGGACCGTCGCCGGCGAAGGTCCCGTCCATCACCGCGAAGACGCCGCGGTGGATCTTCTTTTGGATCATGAGGAGGTCGACGAGCGTTTCGTGAATGACCGGGTGCGTCCAGTGTCGGTGTTCGTTGAGAAGGCCGCCGAAGGCGTTCTTCATCGCGCCGGTCATGGTGGTGAAGACGTGCGTCTTCACCGTCGGTAGGTGGATAATGTTCTCGCCGATGAAGCGCTTGGGAATTCGGAAACCCTTCGGGTACACGTCGCGTAGACAGAGGAACTGGTCGACGAGATCGCCGACGGCGTCGCGGATCGAGATCCACTCCTCGCCGTCTTCGTAGAGATGCACGTTGCGGAGGCCGTGTGATTGGACCACTTGAACCTGCTTGTTCTCGAACTCGCCGAGGCGGGCGTCGATCACCACGGTGCGATTGTGGCAGGCGTGCATTCGCGACGGGTCGTAGCCGTCTCGCTTCATCGCTCCGATCACACCTTCCAGTTGCCAAGGGGTGGTCGAGCTTCCGGGGTAGAAGAAATGCCAACTGATGTTCACCTTGAGCGCGGTCTCGACGTCTTTGGGCAGGACGTCCTGATACCCGGCGAGATTCAGCACGCGGTGATAGTCCTCAAGCACGGTCTGCGGCGAAGTGCGGACGATGGCTACGCGTGATGCATTCATGGTATTCGATGGGATCACAAACCCTGCGGGGACCGCCGCGGATAAACCGCGACGCTACATGCGACTCGCTCTCAGGAGCCTGTGTACAACGCCTCCAGGCCACCGGGGCCGAAGAGTTGCGTTTGGTACGCGACAATGAGGGCGCACAACGTCCACAGGAACAGCGTCACCAGCAGCGCTCGGTCCTTGAGCACGATCTCCGTCGGGCCGGTGAAGCCGCCGGTTTCCGTGAGCATGGCGAACCGGAAGACCCCGTAGACGACGATGGGTAGGGTATAGAAAAGGTGGTCCTTGCGAAACGGGGCGGGGTGTCCGCCCTTGTCGAGCGTGTACAAGAGGAACGTGATGATGGCGATTCCCGCGCTGACGGTGATCAGGTGGTTCAACAGGTCGGGTGTGTAGCGGAGGAGCGTTCCGCGATGCTGCTGTGCATCGCCGACGTTGGCGATCATGGCTACTTCGCAGCGGCGCTTGCCGAAACCCATGAAGAGGCAGAGGGTGAAGACGCAGGCGATGAGCCATTCGGAAGTCGGCACGTCGACGGAGAGCGATCCGGCCCATGCGCGAAGTACGAATCCGGTGGCGATGACGATCACGTCGAGGATCACCCGTTTTCGTACGCCGGACGAGTACGCGAAGGTGAGGGCCAGGTACGACAGGAGGACCACCGTGACGCCGCGGTGCAGAACCAGAGAGAGCAGGACGCCGATCGCCGCGAGGCACAATCCGAGCACAATGGCCGTCGCGGGGGCAATCGCCCCGCGCGCGACGGGTCGGGTGCGTTTCGTCGGATGGCGGGCGTCGCCTTCGCGGTCCATCACGTCGTTGATCGCGTAGACCGAACTCGCGGCGAGGCAGAAACATACGAAGGCGAGGATGGCGCGGAGGGCGAACGCCGGGTCGGCGAGTCGTAACGAGGCCGCCGGACCGGCGAAGACGACGACGTTCTTGATCCAGTGTGCGGGTCGAACGAGCTCGACGAAGTCGCCGAATGTCGGTCGGGTGGGGCGGGACGAGCTTGCGTTCGAGACGCCCGCGTCTTGTTCGATTTCATGGACGGTTCGTGTCATCGAGTGACTCTCGCGGGCAAGCTACGGGGTGGCGCATTCGCGGTTCGGAAGAACCACGCGCTTGCGCTTGTGGCTCGTATGGATGCGCGTCTTCGACGGGTGGCATGTCCGCCCTCAAGGCGGACATGTTCGACCCGGGCAACGCATGGCGGCGCTTCGCTTGGCCATGCCACCCAACCCGTCGCCGTACATCACCCAGATCGTCCGTCCCCCACCCTCGCAGTAGCGAGGATGGGGCACCCAGAATTCGACTACCCCATCGCTGAAGCGATGGGAACCGACGGGTGGCATGTCCGCCCTTAAGGCGGACCTGTTTGACGCACCCGAAGACATGGCCGCTAAGGAAGCGGCCATGCCACCCTCTCATCGGACGAACATCTTATCGTACTCGAATGCGCGGGCGAGCGACCGGGAATCAATCTTTCCAGAGTCTGCTGACGCGTTGATACGGTTCGGGGTCGTAGGTGGTCGGGCGCTCGCTCTCGGGTTCCGGTCCGGATCGGACTCGCGTTTCGAGGAGTTGGCGACGCACGCCGCCGTCGAGGAAGCGCGACGGCTGGGCGTAGCTGTGGGCGTCGCCCATGCGCGAACCGATGTGGTAGTACCGCAGCGGGACGTAGATGTACAAGTGGTCCTTCGCTCGGGTCATGGCCACGTAGAAGAGACGCCGCTCCTCCTCGACACCCGCATCGTCCTTGAGGGCCATGTCGGAGGGAATGTTCCCGTCGGCGGCGTGGATGATGTGGACGACGGTCCACTCGCAGCCTTTCGCCGAGTGGATCGTGCTGAGCGTGAGGTAGTCATCGTCGAGGTAGGGCGCGCCGGCGAGTTCGGAGGTGCTGGTCGGCGGATCGAGGGTCAGCTCGGTGATGAACCGACCGCGGGAGGTGTACGTTCGCGCGATCTGCGCGAGTTGGTCGAGATCACGCAGGCGGGCGACGGCGTTTTCGTAGACGCGGCGACAGAGCGGGTCGTAGTAGTCGCGGATTCGTTCGATCTGGATGCTGAGCGGCGGCTCGGACTTGGAGCCCGTTTCGGTGGTGCTGTCGGTGCGGGTCTTCGACCCGTCGTCGCACCGGTTGGAAACCGGTGCCACACCCGCGCCGAGGCAGTCACGCATCAGATCGGTGAATGCGCGGAGCGAATCTCGCGCGGAGGACGGAACGGATGGGGCCTGGGTCATGAGCCTTTGCAGGGGAGAATCGCTCATGGCGGCGCTCGAACCGCCGCGTCGGTCATCGTCGCGTGCGGATCGTCGAACGCCGAGCTCCTCCATGAAGCGCGTCGCGGTCCTGGGTCCGACGCCCTCCCAGAGTTGCACGATGCGGAACCAGCTTAGCTCGTCGTACGGATTCTCTAGAATCCTCAGACACGCGAGCAAGTCCTTGATGTGCGACGCTTCGAGAAACCGCAGGCCGCCGAACTTGTGGTAGGGGATGTTTCGGCGGGCGAGGTCGATCTCGAGTTGGGCGCTGTGCTGGCTTGCGCGGAAGAGCACCGATTGCTGCTTCAACGTGACGCCGCGCTCGAAGTGCTCCAGGATGTTCCGGCAGACGCATTCGCACTGCTCCTGCTCGTCAACGCAGGTGACCATGGCCGGTCGCTCGCCCGCGGCGCGATTCGTCCAAAGCTCCTTTGTGTATCGCTGGGTCGCTTCTTCCATCACGGCGTTCGATGCAGCAAGGATCGGCGGGGTGGAACGATAGTTCTGTTCCAGCGTGACGACCTCCGCGCCGGGGAAATGGACGGCGAAATCGAGGATGTTTCGAATCGTGGACGCTCGGAAGGAGTAGATGCTCTGGGCGTCGTCCCCTACGACGGTGATGTTCGTCCATCGTTTTCGCATTCCGCGCAGGATGTCCGATTGCAGCGTGTTCGTGTCCTGATATTCGTCGACCAGGATGTGTTCGAAGCGATCAGCGACAGCCGCGCCGACGCGCGGCGCGGCGCAGAGCGCGCTCCAGAACAGGAGGAGGTCGTCGTAATCCAGCAGGAACTGCCGCTTCTTCCGCTCGGTGTAGGCGTCGAAGATGTCGCGGATGCCGTCGAGGTCGTCGCCGCACCAGGGGAAATGCTCGGCCACGATTTCGCGCATCGGTCGTTGCGCGTTCACCGTGTGCGAGTAGATCTTCACCAGGGTTTCTTTCCTCGGAAAGCGGCGATCTTTCTTCGCCACGCCGAGGTCCGCGCGGACGACGCTCATTAGGTCGGCTGCGTCGGATTCGTCCATCACCGTGAAATCGGGCGGGAGTCCCAGGGCGCTGCCGTAAATGCGAAGGAGTCGATTGGCGACGGCGTGGAAAGTTCCGCCCCAGACTCGTGCGGCTGAGTCCTGGGAAACGAGCCGTTGTGCGCGAGCGAGCATCTCCGCCGATGCGCGGCGCGTAAAGGTCAGCAGCAGGATGCGTTCGGGTTCGACGCCGCGACTGAGCAGGTGGGCCACGCGACAGGCCAGGGTCTTGGTCTTTCCCGTCCCCGCGCCCGCAATGATGAGCAGCGGACCGTCGCCATGTTCGACCGCCCGCCGCTGCTGCGGATTGAGTTCATCCAACCAAGGTTCAGTCATCATCCCCGCCTCGCTCGGACCGCTCCGTGCGAGAGTCATGGTACGCGAGAATCGCGACGGTGGGTATGCAGTTGGGGTGGGTACGAAATTGCGGTGGGTACGCCATCGGTTCGGGTGTCGGGGATGATCGAGCGTACGGGGCGTGACGAGCCACAAGCGCGAGCGTGTGATTGGTGTGGTGCAGCGTGCAACCATGTTCTTGGTTCTGGTTCGCCTGCCGCTACACGAATCGCAGGTCCGCCGCTTCTGTCACCTACCGTTAGCGATCCGTCCCCCACCCTCGCAGTAGCGAGGATGGGGCGCCAACGCACCGGTTGGAAACCGGTGCCACACGCGATCAGGATGGACTCTTGGCGATCTTGGCGATCCTCGGCGATTCGGCGCGAAGGTAGTCGGAGTAGGCGAGGCGCACGGATTCCGTGTGGCTGGCGGCGTTGAAGTTGATTTCGGCGTTGTCGGCGAGTTGCTCGTCGCAGATGGTGGGCATGTCGAAGAGGCTGCCGAAGGGTGGGACGCTGCCGGGGGTCAGCCCGGTGAGATCGAGTAGCTCTTCCTTCGTGGCGAAACGGAGATGTCTCGATCCGATGAGAACGCGGAGGGCCGCGTTGTCGAGGGCGAGGTCCGCTGGAATGACGGCCATGAGGTACTTGTCGTCCGTTTTCATGATGAGCGCCTTCGCGCCGCTGTGGAGTGCCGATCCGCGTACCTGAGCCGCTTCCACGCTGGTGTAGACCGGCGCGTGGACCATGCGGACGAACTCCGTCTTCAATTCATGGAGTCGTTTCAAGAGCTTGAAGTTCGCACTGGTCGGTTGTTCTGACATTGTTTCGTTCGCATCCATTCTCTCGTCGTCGGGTGGCATGTCCGCCATTCAGGCGGACATGTTCAGCTTTCTCGAAGAGTGCCCACGTTCGGGCACGCGAGGACATGGCCGCTAGGGAAGCGGCCATGCCACCCAGAGCGACCATACCGAACAGAACGGCCATGCTAACGAGCGCGACACTCCTTGCACGGGACCGCACCGGATATACTTTCTCGCTGAAAGGACGGTGGGATGTCAACGGCTGGGGAATTCTTGGGCGAGAGCGGACCGATCGCCAAGCGTCTCGCCGCGTACGAGGCGCGTCCTCAGCAGATCGAAATGGCCGACGCGGTGGCGGCGGCGTTCGCGGCCAGTGAGCCGCTGGTGATCGAGGCCGGAACGGGGGTTGGGAAGACCTTCGCCTATCTCGTGCCCGCGATTCAGCGGGTGTTGGAGCACGGCGGGCGGGTGGTTGTGAGTACGCACACCATCGCGTTGCAAGAGCAGTTGATGGAGAAGGACATCCCGCTGTTGAAATCCGTGTTTCCCGGGGATTTCAGTGCGGTGCTGGTGAAGGGGCGGTCCAACTATCTCGGCCTGAGGCGGTTGGCGCGGGCGAGTGCGCGCTCGGCACAGCTCTTCGATGGGACAGGTGAACTTGGCGAACTGCACGCCATCGAGGATTGGGCGTACGACACCGAGGACGGGACACTGTCGGACCTTCCGCGACAACCGTCGCTGCCGGTGTGGGAACGGGTCAAGAGCGATTCCGATGATTGCTTGGGGCGAAAGTGTCCGCAGTTCAAGCCGTGTTTCTACCAACGGGCGCGGCGGCGAGCCGTCGAGGCGCAGATCCTGATCGTCAACCACGCTTTGCTTTTCTCCGACTTGGCGCTGCGTCAGGAAGGGGCGTCCGTCCTGCCGGACTACGATTATCTGGTGCTCGACGAGGCGCACACGCTGGAGAACGTCGCGGGAGATCACCTGGGACTCTTGCTGACCAACGCGCAGGTTTCACATTTGCTGTCCTCGCTTCGCAACGAGCGAACGGGAAAGGGGCTGATATCGTCGAAAGCGCCGTCGACGATGTTCGAATCGCTCCATGCGGCGAGAGCGGCGCATGACGAATACTTCGGCGGACTCGCGGAGTGGAGCGCGGAGAAGGGGCGTTGGAACGGTCGCCTTCGGGAGCCGCCTCCGGTTGGCGAGGAACTTTCTGCTCGGTTGGTGGATGTGCGCGATCGTCTCCGCGAGGTGCGGGAGGAGATCGAGGACGACAACGAGCGGCTCGAATACGCAGCCATGATGGAGAGGTGCGGCGGATTGGCAACGGCCGTTCGGACTTGGCACGGCCAGAAATCCGAAGGCTGGGTTCACTGGTTGGACGTCAGCGGTCGGAGGATGGAACGGATGACGCTCGGAGCGCGGCCGATCGACATCGGACCGCTGATCCGCACGCTTCTGTTCGACAAGTTGAAGAGCGTGGTGCTTACGTCGGCGACGCTGACCACCGCGGGGAACGATCCGTTTTCCTACTTGCGGTCGCGGTTGAGTCTGGACGGGTTCTCGACGCGTGCGCTCGGATCACCGTTCGACTACCCGAACCAGTTGGAGGTGTTCATCGAGGCGGACATGCCCGATCCGACGGACACGGTTCGCTTTTTTCCGGCAGCGTGTGAGGCGATTCGGAAGTACACCTTGCTTTCGCAAGGGCGGGCGTTCGTGTTGTTCACCAGCTACGACTTGCTCCGTCGATGCGCGGAGGCGCTAGCGCCGTTTTTCGAGGCGCAGAATATGCCGCTCTTTGTTCACGGGGCGGGCGAATCGCGATCCAAGCTGCTCACGCAATTCAAGAGCACGCCCCAGAGCGTTTTGTTCGGGACGGACAGTTTCTGGGCGGGGGTCGACGTGCCGGGCGAGGCGCTCAGCAATGTCATCATCACCAAGCTCCCGTTCAGCGTACCGGATCACCCCGTGGCCGAAGCCCGCATCGAGGCGATTCGGGAGCGAGGCGGGAATCCGTTCATGGAATACCAGGTTCCCGAGGCCGTACTTAAATTCCGACAGGGCGTCGGTCGATTAATCCGTACGCGCACCGATCGGGGGATGTTGGTCATCTTGGATCCGCGAGTGATCTCGAAACCCTACGGTCGTCGGTTTCTCGATGCCCTTCCGGATTGCCGAGTGACCGAAGTGACGCGGGTGTGACGAGCTAGACCCATGTCAGGATCCGTGGTCGCAAACAAGAAGGACGCGGCTGCGATTGCCGGGGCTTTCTGGGAGCCTCGCGACGCCTCACGGGACGTTCACGCCTCCACGTCTCCGTCCGCGATGATCCCCTCGAGCGTTACCGCTCCGTCGAATCGCCTTGCCGGCGTTGCGTTGCCGGCGATCGACCTGTCGGGCGCGGCTGCCGGTCGATTCACGCCGCGACACCGCTTGCATCACTCTTCGCATCACCATTCGCACCACGGCGAGCACGGTCACCGCGTGCGCTGGCGTGGTCGCTCGAAATGGCCGACTTACCTGAAACGCAGCGTTGCGGCGGTGACGGTGTTCACGGCACTTCTAGCTTGGTTTTGGTTGTTCATCGGGTCTTGCGACCCGGCGTTCGTGGCGCCGTAGCGGTTCGAAGGCTTAGGGCATTTCACAGTCAATTGTAGCGTCGCCCTTCATGGACGGCGCTGGCAGGGAAACGCCGCGGATAAACCGCGACGCTACACTTGAATGTTTGTTGCTCTAGTTCTTCGGGGCGCGCTGCGATCAGGGCTTTGGCTTGTCAGCGAGCAGAAACTCCTTCCACTGGCGTTCAAGGGTCTCCAAGCTCATCTGATAAACATCCTTGAAGCGTGAGGGCATCTTTGTGATCGCCTCGGTCGCGCTCGGGTAGGCGTAAACCTGTTTGAAATCGGGCACGCCGAACTTCTCGATTAACCAACCGACGAACGACCCAGAGACCGCGTCTTGCGCCCTATCGGTCATCACCCGGATGGCCGTTGGATCGGACGGTGGGAGCAGCGGCGGCATGTTATCCGCTTTCGCCAGTCTTCGGGTCAATTCGTGGACGTCTCCACGTCTGCTTTGCGTGGCGCAATAGACGGACAATCCGCGCCCGAGCAGTTCATTGGTGGGACCGAGGGGGCTCATCAGCGCGCCGACCAGACCGATGCGGTCATCCCAGCTCGTGGCGTGGACGTCGGTGGCTTCCGTATGGCTTGGAGAGCGCTTGCCCGTCATGGCAAACTTCTTCAGTTCGTCCGGGTACTTGAAATATCGCGTTCGCCCCTTGAGCTTCACGCCGAGCATGGCTTCGGTGGATTCGAGATATGTTTCCAAGGATCGAATGACTTCGTCCGACGGGGCATCTTCACCCAAGTAGAGGAGCTCAAATCGGGCCGATTCCTTGCGGTTGAAGGTCTCCGTGACCGCTTCGTAGAAACCGAGGTCGTCGAACCAGGCGGTTCCGGTACAGGTCATCGCGCAGCCGACGCGGGCGAACTCCGCGAGATGGGGGGCGTTGAACTGCAGGCTGACCTCGGTCCAGTCCTTGGTTTCGACGATCTTCTCCGTGGCCCGGACAGGCGAACGTTCGTTGAGGACGACGGTGCCGTTGCGGGTCCGAAATTGGACGTAGAGGTTGGAGTTGAAAAACTGATCGCCCTCGCGATGGACCTTCTCGGTTCGGATCCAACCGGTGACGCGGTAGGTGTTGCCGGCACGCACGGGAATCGGCTCGGACTCGAGGCCCATCCACTTCGTGGTCTTGGCGGTTCCCGAGAGTCGAGCTGAAAACGTTCCGGTGCGCCGCACCTGGTCATCGACGGAGACCTCGGACGCGAGGGGCTCCCCCTCCTGTTCCGCGGAAGGAACCCGCGACCATCCGACCTCTTCCTCGAAGGATCCGTTCTGTAGGAGGTTCCCGCTCCATTTCGTCGAGTCCTTCGCGCCTTCCGTTTTTGCGCCGGTCTGGGTCGGGGTCTGAGCGTTCGCCGTCGTCGCGAAATACGTCCAGGCGACGACCAGCACGCCGATCGACTCGAACCATGAGGATTGCTTGCGGAGCTGCATCACTTGAGCGGTCCTTACGCCCCATAGGGGGCACCCGTGTTTTCTCCGTTTCGTATTGCAGTATCTTCGCCCGAGCGACGGTCCGCGGTCAATCGGCTGATGTGTCCGCGGAGTAACAGGGGGTCCGTGACGGGAGTGCAAGGTTGTGCGGCGGGAGGTTCATCGGGTCGGACGGATCTCAGTCCGGCGCGGCGCGGATTGAGACGGTGGGTCAAAAACGGGCGACGGTGCAGGCACGGTCGGGGTCGTGAAGAAAACGCCTGCACCGCCACCCGCGTTGGTATGTACCGCGCGGCGCTGTCGCCCGCTCTACATGACTTCCCGTATTTTGTTCGTTTTTGGGGCGCGACGGCAAGCGGGGGTTTCGGTCACGATGGTCGCGGACTCCGACGGTTTCCATGCCGGCGTCCGCCGGTATGATGCGGGTCGCGCCGCAGGCGGCGATGATTGACGGCCAGGTCCCATGCAGTGGGCGGGCTAGGCAACGGGTCAGGCTGGAAACAGAGCAGCCCACTTGGTTCACTCAGGTGCCGTGGTCCACCTGGTCGTCAATCATCGCCGAGGCGGAACCCCCCTCAGTCCCCCCTTAATAAGGGGGGAAGGAAGATCGGTCCCCGTTTGGTAACGGGGGAGGAAGAGAAGAAAGGTCCGCGGAGCGGACCCTACGGGATCTGGGAAGCCGACCCGACGGGCCTCGGAAGATCGAGCGCTTTGTCCGCGGGGGTTGGGCCGGGTTGTCATTCGGGCCGGGACGCCATGTCGTATCGAGTGCTAGCGCGGGCGTATCGGAGCGGAACCTTCGAGGAGGTGGTGGGGCAGGAGACCATCACCACCACGCTGCGGAACGCGATCAAATCCGGGCGAGTGCATCACGGGTATCTGTTCACCGGCACGCGCGGAGTGGGGAAGACTTCGCTGGCACGGATTCTGGCCAAGGCGCTCAACTGTCTTTCCAGTGACGCACCCACGACCGCGCCTTGCCTCAAGTGTGATTCGTGCAAGGCGATTGCGGAGGGGGAGGATATCGACGTCGTCGAGATCGACGCCGCAAGCAATACGGGCGTCGACAATATCCGCGAACTGCGAAGCAACTCCACGCTGCGACCGGCGCGAGCGCGGTTCAAGATTTATATCATCGACGAAGTTCACATGCTCAGCGCCGGGGCGTGCAACGCGCTCCTAAAAACGCTGGAAGAGCCGCCGCCGCACGTGAAATTCATTCTGGCGACGACGGAATCGCAGAAGGTTCCCGCGACGATCCAGAGTCGGTGTCAGCGGTTTGATTTCCGGGCGATCAGCGTCGACGACATCGTCGGACAACTCGTGCGGATCACCGAGTCGGAGCGGATTCGCGTGGACGAACCGGTGTTGCGGCGGGTGGGGCGACTGGCCAACGGTTCGATGCGCGACGCGCTTTCGCTGTTCGACCAGTTGCTGTCCTACGAGTCGGAGCATCTGACGCTCGAACTGGTCAACGAGCTGATTCCGCCGCCGCACGATGAGCTCGCCGGGGCGGTGATGCGGAGCATTGCGGAGAACGACGCGGCTGGGGCTCTTCGTTCGCTCGATCGCGCGCTCCAGACCGGCCGGACCGTCGAGCGGTTCTGCGATCACTTGGTCGAATTCTCTCGAGCGCTCATGTTGATCCGGGTTTGCGGGGCGGACACGGACTTGGTCGATCTTCCAGCGAGCTCGCGCACGGGCATGGCGGAACTGGCCACAAAGTTCGATGCGCCGACGTATGTGTACATGATCGCGCTGCTCGAGGAATTGCGTCGCAACGTGAAGTTCAGCGGGGCGGCGCGGGCGCTTTGTGAGGCCGCGGTTGTCCGATTGTCTCTGAGTCGGCAGTTCTCGGACCTCCAGAAAGTGCTGGATCGATTGGCGAGCGGCGATGGCGAGGCCGCGACCGGCGCGCTCGACGAGGCAAAAAAAAAACGTACGCTGACCGCGACCGCGTAAGCGGGTCGGGCGATCCGGTCCCGCTCGGGGAACCGCAGCCGATCCGTGCATCCCAGGCTTCGACCGTCGATGGAAATGCTTCGCCCGTTCGCTCGGTCCCGGCGCGTCAGGATTGGAAGGACGCGGTTCGACATCCGTTGGTGCAGCGCGTACAACAAGCCGTGGACGGGACGATCGTTCACGTACGGCGAGCGGCGGTGACGGCGCCTCCGGTCGCGCCGGATTCGCCGGTTGACGCGGAGGAGGAGGCGTGAGGCGACCGTTGACGACGGTTTCGCACGCCCCAAGAACCACGCGCTGGCGCTTGTGGCTCGTAAGCGCTCGCCGTGTAACGTGAGAGGAGGACGGATGTTCGGGAATCTGGGGAATATCGCGGGACTGCTGAAGTCGGCGAAGGACATCCAGGGGAAGATGGCGACGCTGCAAGAAGGTCTGGCGAGTCGGCGACTTGAGGCTGCCTCCGGCGGCGGGTTGGTTCGCGCGATCGTCGACGGGCGCGGCGGGCTGGTGGACATCAAGATCGATCCTTCGGCGGTGAGCGACATCGAGATGTTAGAGGATTTGGTGAAGGCGGCCGTCGGCGCCGCGTCGACGAAGGCGCAAGAGGCGATGCGGGCGGAGATGGCGGCGCTCACGGGCGGGCTAAATCTTCCGGGACTGACGGACATGCTCGGAGGGGCGAGCTAATGCCGCTATGCACACGGACGCAAGGACGTGTCGTTGTTGGGCGGCATGCACACGCGCGGTGCAGCCGAGCGCCGGCATGTCTTCCCGCAGCATGGCGGCGCTTCGCTTGGCCATGCCACCCGCCGCGGATGAACCGCGACGCTACATAAAAACGGGAACTGCTCTAACGGGCGATCGGGAAAGCACTCAGCAGGTTCCGCATTCGCAACGCTCATTCCCATGCACGGGTTCCCTCTCATCTTGGCCGCGTTTCTGAATCCCGCTCTGTTGTACGGCGGCGGAGCGGCTGTTTCTGTTCCGATTCTCATTCATCTCCTCGCGCGTCGGCGCTTCAAACGGATTCGCTGGGCGGCGATGGAGTTCTTGCTCCAAGCGCAACGTCGCAATCGTCGCCGCCTGCGAATGGAGGAGTGGATCCTGCTTGCTCTGCGTTGTGCGGCTGTGATGGCGCTGGGGGCGATGTTCGCTCGCCCGTTCGTCGAGCCCGCGGGACTGGCCGCGGCGCTGCGCCGCTCGCAGCGCACCGAGCGGATCTTCTTCATCGACGATTCGTTCAGCATGGGCTATCAGTCGCCCGAAGGAACTCCGTTCACGCGGGCCAAGGAAGCGACGCGCCGCGTGTTGGATTCGCTGCGCCGCGAGACTCCTGATGACACGGTGACGGTGTTCCGCATGTCCGCGCCGGACGAACCCGTCGAAGTGAGCGCTTTTCTTGCGGGACCGCAGGCCGACGCGCTGCAGGCGAAGTTCGAAGCCCTGCAACCGTCGCAGAAAAGCATCGAACCGCAGCGGGTGCTGAAAGCGGCGGCGGATCTGTTGCAAAAGAGTCCGGACCTCACGGCGGCGGCGCTGTATATCGTGAGCGACTTTCAGCGGAAGGACTGGGTTCGCCCGGGCTCGACAACGGCGTCCGACGGTGCGGCGAGTCTGTTTGCGCCGCTGACCACGTGGGCGAAGCGGGATCGCGGGCTTCGTGTAGTGATGATCGACGTCGGGGATGAGGAACGTCTCAACGCGGCGGTCTCGGACGCGGAGGTCGAATCGGGCCAGATCGTTGCGGGGGCTGCGGGTGTGCTCCGTGCGACGATCGCGAACGTCGGACCTCGATCGCGCGACGATCTCGAATTGCAGGTGGCGATCGGGAACGTTCCGCAGGCGTCGAAGACGCTTCGCTCGCTCGGACCCGGTCAGACGGTGAGCGTCGACGTGGGCGCGGAGTTTCCGCGACCCGGTTTTGAGGCCGTGCGGATGGAGATTCCGCGTGACCGGTTGCCCGTGGACGACGTTCGATATTTGGCGGTTGAGGCGGTGAGCGCCGTTCGCATCTTGATCGTGAACGGGGAGCCGGCGGCCGACGTGTACTCGGATGAGGCCGCGTTTTTGAGCACCGCGCTTCGTCCGGAAGGCGAGCTCTTCAGCGGCAACGAGGTGACGGTCGTCGAGGAGAGCGAGTTCGAGACGACGAGCCTTACGAATTTCCATCTCGTGGTTCTGGCGAACGTCTATCGCGTGAGTGACGCCGCGGTCGAGGCACTTGAGAAGTACGTGCGCGAGGGCGGCGGCGTTCTCATCTTCCTCGGCGACCAGGTCGACGCCGACTCTTACAACACCGGTTTGTTCCGCGACGGATCGGGGCTTCTGCCCGGTGCGCTGATGGAGATCCGGCGTCCGATTGAACCGGTGCATCTCACCGTGTCCGACCGTCTTCATCCCGCGCTTCGCGGGCTCGCCGGCGATGGAGATCCGCTGGGACTGGGGCAGGTTCCTTTCTTCGAGTTTGTGGGTTGCAAACCGTTCGGCGCGGAAAGCTCCGACGGGAATGCCCCGTCGCCGTCGTCACCATCGCAGTCGCCGGACGGATCGAAAGGAACGGATGGAACGGGTCTTCGTGACCGAACAAGCGGTACGGATCCGGAGGCCGCACGAACAGCACGGATCTTGGCGCAGTTCGACGACGCCGATCGTTCCCCGGCCATCCTGGAGCGCGGTCTCGGAGCGGGGCGAGTGATCCTCGTCACCACCACCGCTGACAAGGAGTGGCACTTGTGGCCGGATCATCCGACGTTCCTTCCCGTGGTGATGGAACTGGCGCACCACATCGCTCGACGAGGGGATTCCGACGGGACGAGGCGGGTGGGCGAACCGATTGTGCTTGCGGTCGATCCGGCGGAGTCGGAACCCGATGCGTTTGTGCGATCGCCCGGCTATCCGAACGAACCGGAAGCGGCGATTCGCGCGACCCCGGCCGAGGACGGGAAGGGATTGGAACTTCGCTGGCCGCACACGGCGACGGCGGGGTTTTATCAAATTGCCATGCGCCGTCGCGACGGGACGGAGGTCTTACGCACGATCGCGGTCAACGTGGATCCGGCGGAAAGCGATGTCACCGGCGCGTCCGAGGATGAGTTGCGGCGCGGGCTTCCCGGAATCCGGTTCGAGTACGTTAAGGGACTCCGCGGTTTGTCGGACGCGACGTCGGAGGCGCGGGTCGAGGTTTGGCGCTGGTTGCTCACGCTCGCGGCGGCTGCGCTGCTCATGGAGCACGCGTTGGCGTGGTTCTGGGGGAAGCGCCGATGATCTTGTCGAGCGTTTCCCTCGCTATGCGACTTCTTTCGGCGATCCCCGCGGTGGTTTCGGACCGCGAGGAGTTCGTGACCGAGCTTCGCTATCTGCCGCAGGGTTGGGCCGCGGTGATCGCGATCGGCGGCGCGGTGCTCATCGTGGCGATCGTGGTGTGGATGTACCGACACGAAGGTCGGGCGGGTTCGTCCCCTCGGCTGCGGACGTTCCTTGCGGTGGTTCGGTGCGTGGTGCTTCTGATGCTGGGGATCATCGCGCTGGAACCGGTTCGCGTGCGTATTCTGCGGAAGTGGATCGACTCGTACGCCGTGATTCTGGTGGACGATTCGTCGAGTATGGATCTCGTGGATGGGTATCGAGATGAGGCGGCGCGTGCGCGAGTTGCGAAGTTGTCCGATGGGAACGCGGGGGCGATCGCAACGGGCGGGGGGACCGGATCGTTGCTGCGGCGCTGCGAACTGATCGAACCGGTGTTGGCCGGCGACGATCGCAAGTTCCTTCGTGACCTGAGTCGAAACAACCGCGTGCAGATGTATACGTTTTCCGACGAGCCGGCGCTGCGGAGCACGCTGCGCGCCGCTTGGGATCCGCCGCCGATTGCGTCCGATCCGGGATCGCGTCCAACGGACACTGCCTCGGCGACGGGGCCGATCGACGGCGAAAGTGGGCCGCGGTCGACCGGTGTCGGTAGCCCGCCGGCGCTCGTGGAAGCGGACGGCGCTCCGGTGCGTTTCGTGTCCAAGGGGTCGGCCACCAATGTGGAACGGGGCGTACGCGGGGCGGTGGAGGCGCTGGGAAGCGCGCCGATCGCGGCGGTGATCGTGCTTAGCGACGGCGGGTTCAATCAGGGGACTTCGGCTGAGCAGGTCGGGCGGTTCGCGCGGGAGAGAAAGATTCCGATCCACGTCGTCGGCGTGGGCGATCCGTCTCCGCCGCGGAACATCCGGGTGACGGAATTGCAAGCGCCGGAGCGTGTGTTTCAGAACGATCCGTTTGTGCTCTCGGTTCGACTGACGGCGGAGGGAATCGACGGCGAAACGCTGCCGGTCGATCTGCGCGAACGAGACGCATCGCGCGGCGACGAGGGGAAGATTCTGGAATCGAAAACGGCAACGGTCGGTTCCGGCGGGGCGATCCAACCGGTCACGTTCGAGCGTCGTCCGGACCATGTGGGGCGGTTCATCTACACCGTCGAGGCGCCCATCGTCGACGGGGAGGTGGTGGTCGAGGACAACGTTCGTCAGACGACGGTGCAAGTCATTGATGCGAAGACGCGGGTCTTGCTCGTATCCGGCGAACCCAGTTGGGACTATCACTTCGTCTCGACGCTTCTGCAGCGCGACGACACGTTGGATGTGAGCTGCTGGCTGCAATCGGCGGAGGTCAGCGCGGTTCGTGACGGGGACGTGGTGATCGATCCCCTGCCGGTGAGTCCCGAGGAGCTGCTCGAATACGGCGTCGTGATTCTGATGGACCCCGATTCCGAGGAGTTTGACGCGGCGTGGTACGCGCTGCTCGACAAGTTCGTCACGGAATTCGGCGGCGGCCTGATGTACGTCGCGTCGCGAGCGCACACGCCGGCGTTCCTACGCACGCCGGACGCGAGACTGCTGGTCGACCTCCTGCCCGTCTCGCTCGATCCGGAGGCCGACCTCGTGCTGAACCAGATCGGCCACTACCAATTGTCGCCGAGCCCGCTGGACATTCCGCCGTCGGCGTTCACGCATCCGGCGATGAAGATGGACGAGGACGCCACGGCGTCGAAGCTCATCTGGCAGGGGATCGGTGACATCCACTGGCACTATCCGGTGCTCCGCGAGAAACCCGCCGCCACAGTGCTGATGCGACACGGAAATCCGCGGATGCGAAATACGAACGGCGGACATGTGCTCGCGGCGACGCAGTTTGTCGGCGCGGGGCGGACGGGGTTCCTGGCGTTCGACGGGACGTATCGCTGGCGGCGTCACGGCGTGCCGTTTTTCGATCATTTTTGGATTCAGTGGATACGCTATCTCGCTGAGGGGCGACTCCTGGGCGGGAATCAGCGGGGGACGCTGCTGACCGACAGCGACAACTTCTCCCTGGGGCAGGCGGTGAACGTTTCCGCGCGGCTGCTCGATGTGCGGTTCGAGCCGTTGATCCGTCCCGAAGTGAAGGCCGCGTACACGCTCGACGGCGAACGCACGAACTTCGTTCTCTCTCCGCGCGCCGATGGCGCCGGTTGGTACGAGGGTCGCTTCATCCCCGATCGAGTGGGCAGCTATCGGATCACGGTCGCTCTGCCCGTCGGCGCACCGGGAGAGCAGGCGGAATTGTCGAAGGAAATTCGCGTCTCCACGCCGAACCTGGAGATTCTCCGTCCGCAGATGGACCGGGCGGCGCTGATGACGCTGGCGGCCGAGTCGCACGGCGGACGATATTTTGAGATCGACGAAGCGGCCGGCTTGCCCGCGCTGGTCCCGGACATGCACGAGGAGATTCAGGTCCGTTCGCGTCCGACGGCGCTGTGGGACCGCTGGATCACGCTGGTTGCGTTCTTGGTGCTCTTGGGCGTGGAGTGGGGGGTGCGGAAGTGGCATCAGATGCTGTAACACTCCCTGTGACCCCACCTACGAGCGGATCCGCTCCGGCGCTCGACCGCGCCCTGGTGGGGAGTCTTCGATCGCTCGGGACGCGCCTCCGCGCGATGCTGGTCGTCGAGGGCGCGGCGTGGACGGCGGCATTTCTGGTCACATCGGCGCTGGTGCAGTTCGCGCTGGATTACGGGACGCGGGGGCTTCGATGGAGCATGAGGGCGTCGCTCTTGGCGCTCGTGATCGTGGTCGCGCTTCGTGTGATCTGGCGGCGGATCATCGGGCCGTTGCGTTTGACGATCGGACTCGCGGAATCTGCTCATCTCCTGGAACGTCGGAATCCGCAGCTTTCGTCGCTTCTGATTTCGGCCGTGCGGTTCGCCGCCGGAGATATCGGGTCGGCGGAGACGAACTCGCCTGCGCTGATGGCGTCGGCGATCGAGCAGGCGGGCCGCGCGTGTCGCACACTGAACAGCGCGGCCGTGTTGAACGCGTCGCGCGCCAGGCGGTCCGGTCTTGCGCTGCTGGGATTGCTCATGGTGTGCGTGGGGGCGGTCGTCGCACGGCCGGAGATGTTGAGACTGTGGTTTCAGCGGAACGTTTTGCTCCTTGACGTCGATTGGCCGCGGCACACGACGCTCATCGTGGAAACGCGAAACGGCGAGATCGTCGGCGCTCGGGGGGATGATCTGGTGATCGAAGCTCGCGCCGAAGGCGTCCAGCCGCGCGAGGTTGAGTTCTACTTCGAGACGGCATCCGGCGCGTCGGGTCGAGAGACGATGGCGACGATCGGTTCCGTCGGATCGTATCGCTACCGGTACACGTTCAAGAACGCCCAGGAAGACTTTACGTTTTTCCTCGACGGCGGCGACGATCGGACGCGATCCTATCGTGCCCGCCTCTTGGATCGGCCTCGCGTGCAACGGATGGAGACGCGGATCGTACCGCCGGCGTACGCGCGACTCGCCGCTTCCGTGCTCGGGGACGACGAGCGTTCCGCGTCGCTGCTGCCCGGAAGCTCCGTGGTGATTCGGATTCACACGAACAAGCCCGTCACGCGAGCGACACTCATGGTTGGGAGCGAACGCATCGCCGACGCGACGCCGGTCCCTCGATCGACCTCCGCGGGAGATGGGGATCCGTCCGCGGACAAGTCCGCGGAGGCGACTGCGGAGAGGAACTCAGTCCC